>Ga0209992_10001578_pt1 | contig 23292 bp, 15 predicted proteins | sample 2SBtaG_2_FD_182564 | JGI IMG/M metagenome (GOLD analysis project Ga0209992, IMG submission 182564) | Deep subsurface microbial communities from Kolumbo volcano to uncover new lineages of life (NeLLi) - 2SBTROV12_ACTIVE470 metaG (SPAdes)... | ecosystem: Environmental > Aquatic > Marine >... | reverse complement strand
CATTGCCACATAGCCAAGAGGCGTCGAAATAATCGCGGCGATGATCAGCACGATCACGAAACTGCGATTCACCTTCTGAGCCAGGTGTGGTACGGAAGCTCCCAATACTTTCCTGATGCTTATTTCGCGAAGTCGTCTGGCCACTTTCTGCGAGGCAATGCCATAAAGTCCCATGCAGGCAATGAGCAACGCAACAATCGAAATGAATCTGAACATCGTTTTGATGTTCGTGTTTTCCACGAAAACGGCCTGGAATGCGGTGTCTTGGAACGTTCCTGTGTATTCCCGATCGGGCACCAGCTTCTTCCAGATTCCCTGAACAGCTTCTTCAGTCTGAACTGCGCTTCCTTGAGCAAGCTTGATTGTCATGTAGCGATAGTCGCTTTCTGGAATTGCACGAAGCACCGCAGGCTCGATGGGATTCAGGAAAGACGTATACATGAAATCGCCCGTAACTCCTGCGATCGTATATGAAACTGAATCTTCCCTCACCGTCTGCCCGATGGCCGATTCGGCCGTCCACCCTCTTGACGTTGCAAACGTTTCGTTGACAATGACGCGACCATCCGTTTCGGTCATTGAGGACCCATCAAATCCATCTCCACTGATTACCGATACGTCATATGTATCAAGAAACTCGCGTCCCACATCGAATCTGACCGCTCCGAATTTGTCCGTGCCCACTTCAACAGACGTCTGGCTCCAGTCGCGAGCAAAATGATGGCGAGCCCCGACAATCTCGGAAACGCCAGCCAACTGTGATATTTCTGTTCGCAACACATCAAACTGGCCGCCATTGTCGGTCTGCAGAACCAACAAGTGCTCGCTTTCATAGCCCCAGTCTTTCTGCGCCTGATAATTGGCATTCTGCGAAAGGATTACGGCCGTGATCATGGTGATGAAGGCGATCACGAATTGGAACGTCAGCAGACTCTGCGAAAAAATGCTTTCGCCACCCAGTTTGGTCCGGCCCCTGAAAATGGCTGTTGGATTGAAGGACGAGATATAGAATGCTGGATACGCGCCCGACATTAATCCCGTGATCAGCAATATCCCGATCAGGAATGTCCACAGATAAAACGTGTTTGCTTCTCCAAGCGTGATGTCGCCACCGTTGACTGCCGTCAGAGCGTTGAAGCCAGGCAGGAGGAGGAAATATGCGATGGCGAACCCGGCTCCGAGAGAGAAAACACACATCAGGATGTTTTCACTCAAAAACTGGGAAATTATTTGCCCCTTGGTGCTCCCGACAGCTTTCCGGATACCGATTTCTTTCAGGCGACGAGATGCAGTTGCGACGGCAAGATTCATGTAGTTGATGCAGGACAACAACAACATGAATATTGAAATCATACCCAGAGCGATGCCCGATGCCGGATGCGATCCACCTGAAATGTCTCCCGAAACTGCGTATGACTCTGCCGAAAGTGCACGAAGATTGGCAAACTCAAATTGCGCTATCGGCTGGTTCACATTCGCAGCGTTCTGTTGCTGGCGAAACTGATCCATCTGCCCGGCGATCAGCTCGACGTCAGACGGATTGTTTACTTCAATGAATGTTGCTCTGGTCGTCGTTTCCCAGTCGGTCTGGTCAATATTCGAAATGCTCAGATGATCGAAATGGATGAGGGCACCGAACGAAAAACTCGCTTTGTGAGGAAATGCTTTTGCAACGGCACTCACGGTAAAGGTGCGGGTCTGAGTGTCGCTGAAGATCACGTCCAACTCACGGCCCATCGGATTCTGCTTCCCGAAATACTTGGTCGCCAGATCGTCACTCAGAACGATATCGTTGTGACCTATCGGAGTGCTCTTGTTGCCCAGCCGCAGATCAAACGTAAACATGTCCAGAAACTCTGGGTCGACGTAGCGGATGAACTCTTGAAAGGTGTTATTGCCGGCCCTGAACGTTGGATTTCCACTGGCAGCGCGAATTGACCTGATCACCTGTGGAATGGCTGCTTCCATGGCAGGACCAAGCGGAATCGGCGTGTCTCCCCGAAGCTGCTGATCCTCTCCCCTTTCGATGTAATTCTCCACGAGGAAAATATTGTCGGCATTTTCGTGAAAGGAATCCATGGTGTACTGGTTCTCGATGAACACGAAAGCAACGATCGATGTCGCCACAGCAATCGACAGGCCGAGAATATTGACCAGGGAGGAGGACTTGTTCTTGTAGAGGTTGCGATATGCGACGTGGAGGTAATTCTTCAGCATGATGAGTGACCAGATCAGGGTGTCTGAGATAAAAAATGGAATAGAACGAAAAGCCTGGCGCCAGTACCAGACGTTGGCCTTGCGTTGTCCATCAGATTCTGCGATCTCCGAATAGATGTGTTCGAAATCACCCATCGCCCCGTACCGGATGTTGGGTGAAATACTGTGGCGAAGGAGCCACTGCGCTATGACAGGAGGTTGATTCAAGTTTGTCAGTTCGCGGGTGTGAGTCTTGCGACGCCTTCCCATAGTGAGTCCTGGACCGATTTCAGATCGACCAGTGCTTTTTTGCCGCCATCAGTCAGTTCGTACAGCACGGTTCGCCGGCCGCCCCGCTTGGACTCAGGCTCGCCAAGTCTGGTAGATACCAGGCCTTTCTGCTCGAGACGGTGAAGCGGCGCATAGATGGCGCCCAAAGACCAGTCCTTGCCGCTGCGCTCATTCAGCTCGTTGCGAATCGAGACTCCATAAGCCTCCTTTTGCAGTCGCCATATGGTCAGGAGCATGATTTCTTCTGTTCGACCCAAGAGATCCATGAGCTATTGAACTGTTTGAGATAGCGTTTTGAAAGGATTAGTATTCGCGGCCAAGACTTATTAGTTACACGCGCAGCCAAGATTGCGGTAGTGGGCATTCTCATTTCTGTTCGCGAGCATTTGCACGGAGTGCGTGGATGAACTAATCTCTCCATCGCTCTTCAAGACGCATCATCATTTCGAGAAAATGAATCAGAACAGATCTCTCCATCAGGCGCTTTTTGCCCTTTTCGTGCTTGTTATCGCTGTATTTCCTCAGGATGTTCTTGCCCGTCAAGACGGGGATTATGACCCTGAAGCACGACTGGCTGAATTGGGCATTACCCTTCCTGAACCCCCATCTCCTGTTGCGAATTATGTAAATGGAGTTCAGACAGGAAATCTGATTTTCCTTGCAGGAAAGGGACCAAAACGAGCCGACGGAACTGAGATCATCGGCAAGTTGGGTGCCGGCGTGTCGATTGAAGAAGGATATGAGGGTGCTCGTCTGACTGCCATAAACCAGCTCGCCGTTCTCAAGTCGATGCTGGGCGACCTGGACCGGGTGGTACGTGTGGTAAAAGTGCTGGGAATGGTCAACTCGGACCCGGATTTTGTAGAACAACCGGCAGTAATCAATGGGTTTTCAGACCTGATCGTAGCCGTGTTCGGGGAGCGCGGAAAACATGCGCGGGCGGCTGTTGGAATGGCCTCGCTACCTCGAGGACAGGCTGTTGAAATTGAAATGATCGTTGAAGTACGAGACGAGAAATAATCATGCACAATCTGACAAAATGGACATTGGTCGTTTTCCTGACCGTTTTTGCATCTTCGGCTCAAGCTCAGGAAGCACCGCTTGAGTTGAAATATCTGGGCGCTGCTGGCTGGGAGATTTCAGACGGCAATGTTGTCGTGCTGATTGATCCCTGGATCACGCGCGCGAAATACGGCGGCGGCGGCCATCCCGATGACCATCGACCAAACTATACCAGGACCGACATAGCGCCCGCTGATACCGCGCTCATTGATCAACACGTCAGCGAAGCCGACTTCATTCTGGTCCATCATGGTCACTTCGACCATCTTGGAGATGTGCCTTATATCGCCCGGAAAACCGGTGCCAAGGTGATCGGCACCGAAACGACGATCATGATTCTGCGGGCGTATGGCATTCCCAATGAACAGCTGTATGCCGTTGCGGGTGGAGAAGACTATCAGTTTGAGAACTTCTCCGTTCGTGTAGTGCCGGGCATTCACTCAGCCCTGGGTGAGAAGCATTATCACGACACCCGCCGCTACGACAGATTCACCGAGCTCGAAGCACCTCTGCGAATTGACCAGTTCATCGAAGGAGGATCCCTGCAGTTTCTCGCTCGCTTCGATCATCATGAAGTGCTAACGATGGGCTCGATGAATTTCCTGGAACGGGAGCTCGAAGGAATCCGCCCCGATATTCTTCTCGCGGGTATCAACGGGTCGCGCCTCGGACTCTACAAATATGACGAGCGCCTGCTGAACGTCACGGGCAAGCCGGCAATCGTGATCCCCACACATTGGGACAACTTCAGACTACCGTATGGCTTCTCTCAAGAGGCCAACTACAACCGTAACCTCGTTCCGTTTATCGAAGCCGCCGCCGCGATCTCTCCCGACACCAGGGTCATTCCGCCCGTGCACCTCGAAACAATCGTGATTGAGTAACACGTGATTGAGTGACGCGTGATCTAGTAAACGGTGATTGAGTAACTCCTCAACCGGTTGGCAGATAACGGGCGATCGACATTGCAATAACCGCTCCTACCAGGAGGACGAACGCCACATTTCCGGCTTTGCCCATTTTGGCCCGAATAGCCCCCATCTCGGCTGATTGTTCAGGAGAAGGAGGACCACCTGCGGCGGCTATTTCTTTTCCCAGTTTCTGAAGTCGCTTCAGGTTTGGCCGGGTCACACCCAGCCCGGTCATGAGTGTCAAAACACCCAATAAGCCACCGGTGGAATATGCCATGCCGGGTGCAGAACCGAACCACGGCGATTGAAATCCACCGGACATGATCCAGACCAGCCATGTGCCTGAAAGAATCGTTAGAATTGCGGTAGAAATTGCGACGTCCAGAAGTCGCATGGGGCCCATGAGTCTCTGCATGAACTTGCTGGCGTCAGGACCAAGAGCTTTGGCATTGGGCCCAAGAAAACGAGTCATCATGAAAACAATTCCAACCCAGAATATTCCGGACAGAATGTGGATGATTCTCAAAACGATGATGGTAACTGCGCTCAAAATAGACCTCAAAAATGCGTGTTGGCTGACATGGTACGAAATTCAACCGGCTCGTTGCGAACGATAGTTCTTCCCGGAATAGAGGAGGGGCTTAACGCAATTGAGTGGCGGTGTCGATTTATAACCGTTTCAGGAACTACTTTGACCGACAAGAACCGTTGGCTACATGCTCAAGGAGTGACCGATGAACGTACGTATCAGAATGACCGTCCTGTCTGCAGCACTCGTTGCTACCATTTTTTCCGGATGTGAGACGGTTCCGGAGGCACCAGAGCGCGCGCCGAACATCCTGATGATCATGATTGACGATCTGGGTTGGACGGACCTGCACATCCAGGGAAACGTAAAGCTTGAAACACCTGTCATCGATCAACTGGCGGCCGATGGAATGCGTTTCACGGACAATTACGCTGCTGCCCCAGTGTGCTCCCCCACTCGTGCAGCGATCATGACCGGACAGTCTCCGGCACGATTGGCAATTACCAACCATGTATCTGGAAACCAGGATCGATTTCGGCCAGAAGGTGCCTCACTTCGCTCAGCTGAGATGTACAACTATCTGGATCTGGACTATGTCACGGTTGCCGAACGACTCAAGGAAGCAGATTATGCCACTGCGTTTATCGGCAAATGGCATATCTCGGGACTCAGGACGGAAATGTCCACTGTTGAACCTGCCCGCAGGCCCGAACATCAGGGATTCGACGTAAATATTGGAGGAGTCGCATACGGCGGCCCTCCCAGTTTCTTCGACCCCTATAATAATCCCGCCATTGAAGACAGAGAGGAAGGCGAATACCTGCCGTATCGCCTCGCCGATGAAACGATAGGGTTCATCGAAGAACATCAGGATGAACCATTTTTCGTCGCGTTGTGGCCTTATACGGTTCACTGGCCCATGGAAGCCCCGCAGGAATTGGTTGACAAATATGCCGACCGACCTGGATTCGAAGATTATGGTGATGGTGTTGAGTCGAGCACCACGTATGCGGCCATGATCGAGGCTATGGACAATGCCGTCGGCAGCATTCTCGCAAAACTGGATGAACTGAATCTTGCGGAAGAGACACTTGTGATCTTCACCTCAGACAACGGCGCGTATGGAGGTGTCACGGATTTGAGTCCTCTTCGCGGCGTCAAGGGTCATCTCTACGAAGGTGGGATACGAGTACCGCTCATCGTACGGTGGCCCGGTCAGGTGGAGGCGGGTACGTTGTCCGGTGAACCTGTCATCAGCACAGATTTCTTTCCCACGTTCCTGGATGTGGCGGGTCTCGAACCAACTCCTGGCACTCCACTCGACGGAGAGAGCTTGCTTTCCCATTTTCGCCAGGGCGAAGATCTTGAAAGGGACGCCATCTATTTCCATTACCCGAACTACGCTTTTCACCAGGAAAACCGCCTCGGTGGCGCGATACGCAGGGGCGACTACAAACTGATCAACTTCTACGACGATGACTCTGTCGAACTCTACGACGTAGTGAACGACCTGAGCGAAGAACACGACCTCTCAGGTGAACTCCCTGAGATCGCCGCTGAAATGAAAGCTGATCTCAAAGCATGGCTGGAATCTTCCGGAGCCAAGATGCCGCGGCCTCTGGAAACCGATGACTGAGCGGCACTCGGTCCGCTATTTCATTTTCCAGGTCTCCCAATACGGACTGTCGTCTTTGATCTCAGCCCAGAAAGCCCGCATCTGAGTCTTCATTTCCTCCAGACGTGCTGGCTCCGAATCGGAAAGGTCGATTATCTGACCGGGATCGGTTTCCAGATTGAACAATGCGAATCGATCAAGCTCACTGCTCTTCAACCAGTCCATGATGAGTTGCTCCGGGTCTTTTGTCGGCAGCCATGCCAGCAATGTATAGTCACCATCTCGCATCGCCATGTGAGGCATGCGGTAATACGTGTCTTCATGGGCAGGAAAGAACCAGTATACAGGACCGGGCCTCTGCAACATTTGGCCACGGAATGCGGGCATCATGCTCACGCCATCCAGCGCACGATCTGTGGGCAGCGAAACGCCGGCGAGCTCCAACATGGTGGGCAGAAAGTCGGTGCCGTTGATCAGGGACTCGTTCACAGAACCCGGTTCGATTTGTCCGGTCCAGCGGGCAATCCCTGGAACTCGGTGGCCCCCTTCATAGGGGAAGCGCTTCATGCCTCTCCACTGTCCGGGGGTACCAAATGAGCGATCTCTTGAAAAGTCATCCCATTCGCCTCTGGACTCCTCGAAGTTTACCGGTGCTTCAGGACCGTTGTCGCTGGTGAACATGACCAGCGTATTCTCTTCGTCGCCCCCACCATCCAGACCTGCCATCAAGTTGCCGAACGCGTTGTCAAGCTGTGTTACCGTTCCGTAATAGTATTTTTTCAAGGGAACGATGTCTCGGTCGGGCCGCTCTACTCCTCCATATTCGACGGATTGTTCAAGCTGATTTACCTCGGCTGTTTCGTAAACGTCCGCATAGCTGTCCGGCGGCTCAACCGGCGTATGAGGCTCATGACTGCACAGGTATAAGAAATACGGTTTGTCGGGATCGGGACGGTTCTTCAGCCAGTTGAGTGCTTCTTCCACAATTACGTCACAATACCATCCATCGACTTCGCCCACGCGTTCCCCGTTTCTGAAAAAGGTGGTCGGATTTTCGGGTCCTTCAAATGCGTTGACTGCGGTCGCGAACCAGTGATCAAATCCATGGTCGCCAGGCGTCGGAAGAGTGCTCGACTCTCGGTCAAATCGGCTCAGGTGCCACTTGCCTACAAAACAGGTGTCGTAGCCGTTCGCCGCCAGCAGGGAAGCTACCGTCACTTCTTCGCGCTGCAAATGCATTCCACTGCCAGCGATGTAGTAGAATCCTGAGCGATATGGATTTCTGCCAGTCAATAAAGAAGCTCGAGATGGCGAACAGACCGTACCGGCCGAGTGGAAATCGGTGAATCGCATCCCCTGATCTGCCAGTCGATCAATATTCGGTGTTGCCATGATCTGATTGCCGTAAGAAGCGAGATCACCGTATCCCAGATCGTCGGCCAGAAAGACCACAAAATTGGGACGATCACTGGCGCCCTCAATACTCTGGCACCCAACTACTCCTGGAATGGTCAGGGCAGCACCAGCGGCAGCCATCCGTTGAATGAAAGTTCTTCTGTCAATCATAGCGTCGTACCAGGTCAGTTCAGCGGGAGTGGGAGCCTTGAATGAGGAGCATAATCGAAATTGCCCGGGCCGGAAACAACACTTCTTGATCCCACCGTATTGAAAACGTGGAAATTGTTTCAGAAAGGTCCTCCTCCTACATTCTGATCCAATATCCGCATCCACCCGTTCGCCCGAATACGGACTGACTAAATGCCAGGAAGATGAGACAAGCAGTGATGACATCCCCAGGGGTGATCGAGCACTCGGACGTGTCCGAGCCTTCACCCGGCCCGGGCGAAGTCTTGCTCCGAATCCACAGAATCGGTGTATGCGGCAGTGATGTCCATGTAAATCACGGCAAACACCCATTCACACCATACCCGGTCATTCAGGGTCATGAGTTTTGCGCCACCATCGAGTCCTGTGGCGAAGACGTATCGGGATTAGTCATTGGCGCCAAAGCCACCGCTTTGCCACAGGTGGTTTGCGGAGACTGCAAGCGATGCCGCGATGGAGATTATCACATCTGCGATAACTTGAAAGTGAAAGGCTTTCAGGCTCCAGGCGTTGCGCAGGATTTATTCGTTACAGAAGCAGACAAGATTGTACCTCTCCCCGACTCGTTCTCATTCGAACAGGGGGCGTTCGTTGAGCCAACGGCAGTGGCCATCAGGGCCACAAGAAGAGCTGGATCTCTGGAGCACAAAAATGTCGCCGTTCTCGGCGCCGGCCCAATCGGTAATCTCACCGCTCAAATGTGCCGAGCGCGAGGAGCCAACGTCTTCATAACGGACATCAGCGATTTCCGACTCGATATTGCGATTCAGTGCGGTATCGAGACCGTTTCCAATGCGCAGAAAGAACCTTTGAAAGACGCCTCACTCAGAGCGTTCGGGGAACCAGGAATCGACGTCGTTTTCGATTGTGCCGGAGTTCAGAGCACCATTTCCGCGGCCGTCGAAAACGTCAACAAAGGGGGGACGATCGTCGTTGTAGCCGTGTATGGAGAGAATCCACGCATTGATATGGCGGTAGTTGGCGATCGGGAACTGACGATTGTCGGGACCCTGATGTATCAATATGCTGACTACGAGGAAGCGGTCGAGCGCATAGCATCAGCGGAGGTGCGAACTGGGCCGCTGGAAACGCGACATTTCCCGTTTGCCGAATTTTCTGCTGCGTATGATTTCATCGATGAGGAAGGAGAGCGCAGCATGAAGGTGTTCATCGATTTGTAATGGTATGGACAACACGGCGAAAAAGGATTCGAAATATGTGGTTGTCGGAATTGGTGAACTGCTCTGGGATGAATATCCAGGCGGGAGGCAAATCGGCGGTGCGCCCTCCAATTTTGCGTATCACTGTCAGGTGCTCGGTGCCGAATCATTCGTTGTGAGCGCGGTTGGAACGGACAGCGCGGGGCGGGATCTGATTGGTGAACTGGATCAGAAAGAACTGAACAGTTCCTATGTGGGCACCAACACGGACCATCCAACAGGCTCCGTTTCAGTCGCATTGGATTCGGGTGGAATTCCGACATACACGATCCATGAACAGGTAGCATGGGACTTTCTTGTTGACACCACTTCACTTCGTGAACTCTCGTCACGGGCTGATGCTATCTGTTTCGGTACGCTGGCGCAGCGATCACCGTCTTCCCGAAAATCAATTCAGTCGTTCCTGAAAGAAGCGCGGCCAGCATGTTTGCGTGTTTTCGATATCAACCTTCGGCAAGCCTATTACGATGCGCACCTCATTAACGAAGGAATGAACCTGGCTAACGTGCTGAAGCTCAACGACGACGAATTAGCAGTTCTGGCGGATATGCTGGGATTGAGCGGCGATACGCACTCTCTTTTGAATGCATTGGCCAACACGTATTCTCTGAACACAATAGCGCTTACCATGGCCGAGCGTGGATGCATCATTCGAACTGACTCACGGACGGTGCAACACGATGGATTTATCCAGGAAAACGTTCATGACACGGTGGGTGCGGGAGATTGCTTTTCAGCAGTCCTGACGATTGGGCTGTTGCAAGGTGACCCGCTGGATACGATTGCGGCCAAGGCCAATCGACTCGCTTCGTACGTGTGCACCCAGGCAGGTGCCATGCCAAGTATGCCGTAACATGAACCAGCACAACACATAGTAGATAGCGTTCTGGCAATATTTCAATCGATTCCACCACTATGACAGATTTCGGCTTTCACCTGCCAACCGAGGTTCAGTTTGGACCGGGAAAATTCGCCACCGTCGGGGAATCCGTAGCGAGATTCGGCAATCGCTGTCTTCTTGTAACCGGTCCCAGGACTGGATCAGTGCGACATTATCTCCCGCGGTTGAGTTCGTATCTGAAGGACGCCGGAATCGAGGTGGCTCACTTCGACGGAGTCATTCCCAATCCCACGACGGATACCATCGCATCTGGATCGCAGATGGCGGTCGGACACCAGGCAGACGTGATACTGGGAGTGGGCGGGGGTTCAGCCATGGATGCCGCGAAAGCCATTGCCGTTGAGGCTACTCATGAAGGTGGATGTTGGGACTATCTGTTTTATAAAGATTCAAAACCGACTGATAAAACGCTTCCCGTTGTGGCCGTTTCAACGACGTCCGGGACGGGTTCACAAGTCACTCAGGTTTCAGTTGTAACACATACCGCTACGCGAGACAAGTCGGCACTGTATAACTCGTTGTTGTTTCCGCGGATCGCTATTGTCGATCCTGAACTGATGCTGTCTGTGCCCGCTCATGTCACAGCCTGCACCGGTTTTGATGCATTTACGCATGCGTTCGAAAGTGCGATTCACTCCGGCACCTCCCCTTATGTCGAGTTGCTGGCTTGGGAAGCGATATCTCTCGTGATCTCAAACCTGCCCGCCGTTCTGGAGGACGCTACTGATATCGATGCACGATCTTCTCTCGCATACGCGGACACCCTGGCTGGAATGTGTATTGCCTTTGCCGGCGTCACATTGCCACACGGAATGGGCATGGCGATCGGAGGCATGTATCCACAAATTGCTCATGGAGAAGCACTGGCACTGAATTACCCCGCGTTTACTCGATTTACGTACGCCGCAGCCATCGAACCCTTTGCGCGATTGGGAAGACTACTCAATGCCGATCTCAACAATGTCGACGATGAAGCGGCGGCAAAACAGTCGTGCGACGAGTTGGATGGTTTCCTTAAGAAGATTGGATTGTGGATGGGGCTGGCAGACAAAGACGTTCCAGAAGACGAATTACCGGCTCTGGCCAGGCAGTGTATGGTGCTCCCTGATTTCAAGAACAATCCCGTCATCGCCACCGAAGCCGAGATGCTTGAACTGGTCAGGGAATGCTACATACGATGAATAATCCAGTGAACGGAGAGAACTCATGACCACTCTTGATATCGCCATCGTAGTTGTCTACATGGTGGGGATTGTGGCAATCGGGGTTTACGCCGGGTATCGGAAGAACACGTCCAGTAAACAGTTCTTTCTTGCTGGTAAATCCCTTCGTTGGCCGGTCATCGGGGCTGCTCTCTTTACGGCCAACATCTCGACGATCCACCTGGTCGGATTGGCGGCAGATGGATATCGAATCGGGTTCGTTGTCGGAAATTTCGAATGGATGGCCACGTTCACATTGATCGTGCTCGGTCTGATATTTGTCCCATTCTATCTGCGAAGCAATATCACCACGCTTCCGGAATTTCTTGAAAAAAGATACAGCCCCACTCCCAGGCTGATCATGGCCTTGATTACGGTTGTTTCGGCGTTGCTCATTCACATCGGAATAAGCATCTATGCCGGGGCCATGGTCTTCCTGTATTTCTTCGGTATTCCCGTCCTCTGGTCGGTTATTGGCATCGCTCTGGTCGCTGCCACTTACACCATTATTGGAGGACTGCGAGCCATCATGATCACCGATGCGATCCAGGCTGTGCTTCTTCTTTCGGGAGCGGTGGTGCTGACACTGTTCGCAATTCTGGCACTTCCCGATCAAGGCATCAACTCTTTGGCAGACCTTCAAGCCGCCGTCAAAAGCGATCAGATGAATATGCTGCATTCATTTCGGAATCCGGAAACGGGACGGCTGAATGAGTATTCCTGGGTATCTGTTTTGCTTGGTTATCCGATTCTCGGAATCTGGTATTGGTGTACTGACCAAACGATTGTGCAAAAGACGTTGGGAGCCCGCAGCATGCGCGATGGTCAGCTGGGTGCCGTATTTGCCGGCGGACTCAAGATCCTGCCACTGTTTTTTATGGTACTCCCCGGCGTTTTGGGATATGTGTTGTTTCAGGATGTAATCGAGCAGCCCAATGACACGCTGCTGGTCATGATTCAGGAACTACTGCCTGCCGGATTGAAAGGATTGTTGGCCGCCGGACTGCTGGCTGCGGTGATGAGTACCGTTGAGTCAGCGCTCAACAGTACAGCCACGGTAGTGGCGGAAGACATCGTCAAAAAAGTCCGCCCTCAGACCAGTGATCGGGCGCTCGTAACGATCGGGCGGATTACAGCAGGAGTAGTGATCGTCCTGGCCATTTTCTGGTCCCCCTTCGGCGGAAAATTTGTAAGCATCTTCGAGGCGATCAACAAAATCCCAATGATGTTTGCCCCGGCAATAACGTGCGTTTTCTTGTTTGGTGTTTTTTGGAAGCGAGGTACCAAAGAAGCAGCGGTCACAACACTGATTTTCGGACTGGTAGTAGGTGTCATCTATTTTCTGGTCGATCTTCCGGCATTTGGAGATTCTCGACTGGTGGCGGATGATTGGGGCATTCCGTTCATGCAGGTCGGCTGGTGGCTGTTCTGCCTGTGCTCTGTCGTCTATGTGATCACAAGCCTGTTCACTCCCGCTCCTCCACATGAACAACTCGAAGCAATTCACTGGCAGCCACCGATGAGAGTGCTTTTGGGGTCTAAATTGGAAGGATGGACCGATCCCAGATCCGTTTCGATTGGGCTGTTCGCGCTCATGGCAATCCTCTATTTCTTGTTGCGCTAAAATGAATCTCCCTGTGAATCGCCACCTTTATCTGCTCCTCGTCTTAGTTATTGCCGGGTGTTCCACGCCGGAACAGGACATGACGGGCGACGAAACACCCAATCTGCTGTTCATCATTACAGACGATCAGCGATTCGATATGATGGGCGTCGTCAATCCGATGCTCCAGACTCCGAACATGGACCGCCTGGCCACCGACGGTGTGCGGTTTGAACACGCCTTCGTGACGACGCCCATATGCGCCGCCAGCCGGGCGAGCCTGCTTACAGGACTTGTGGAGCGAACACATCAATTCACGTTCGGCACCCCCCCTTTTAAAAATGAATTGGTGGGCGTGAGTTATCCCACCCTTCTGCGAGAAGCAGGGTATCGAACCGGTATGGTCGGAAAGTTCGGGGTAAGGACAGAGCCGGGAGCCACGGACAGGATGTTCGATGTATTTGAGACATTCGCGGCCGCTCCCTACATCCGGGAAGCTGAAGACGGGACGATGCGTCACCTGACTGACATCACCACTGACAGAGCGATCGAGTTCTTGAGATCCTCGGACCCGGAAGCACCTTTTGCGCTGACGCTGAGCTTCAACGCTCCCCACGCCGATGACGGGGATGATCGGCAGTTCATCTGGCCCGAAGCACTGGATAGCCTGTATGCAGATGTTGACCTACCTACACCTCCCTTGTCTGACCCCGCCTTTTTTGAAGCACTCCCGGAATTCCAGAAGGAGGAGTCTCTTAACAGGGTCCGGTGGTACTGGCGCTTCGATACGCCTGAAAAGGCCGAGCACATGACAAAGGGTCACCTGCGCATGATCAGCGGTGTCGATGCCGGAATTGGACGAGTACTGGACGAACTTGAATCTCTTGGACTCACAGACAATACTGTCGTGATCCTGATGGGAGACAACGGTTATTTTCTGGGCGAACGTGGATACGCCGGCAAGTGGACGCCGCACGAGCTCTCAATTCGTGTTCCTCTTGTGGTCTTTGATCCCCGAACCGATTCCCGGGCCCGCGGACTGAATCCATCCATGCCCGTGCTCAACATCGATGTGGCTCCGACTCTACTCGATCTGGCCGGGATCGACATCCCGACCAGCATGCAAGGAAAAAGTCTCGTGTCCATTGTTGACGGCCGTTCTCCGAGAGACTGGAGGACTGATTTTTTCGTCGAACATCTCTTCAACCACCCGCAGATTCCCAAGCACGAAGGGGTTCGGGGTGAGCGATACAAGTACGCCCGATATTTCGAGCAACAGCCGGTATTCGAGGAGCTGTATGACCTCAGAAACGATCCACAGGAAGCCAGAAATCTGGCTGAAAACCCGGCGTACGGGGATGTTCTGACCGAGATGAGGCGCAGGACCGACGAGCTGCAAACCGAATACGGGGGGCCCTACGTGGCGCCTACGGAGCAGCTGCCGTAAACACATACATTCCCGATCCCACGGCCATTCGGACACGTCCGGGGGCCGCCGCCTCCAAACGCCGCACCGAGTCAACATCTTCTATAGATCGACCGGTTTCAGTCACTGAATCTGACTCGGATGTCGGTATTTCAACGATGGCCTCGGTGTTGGCAGGAATCTCAACCTCAAGTTGAATCTGACCCTGACTTCTGCTCCAACGACTCGCGATTCTTCCGCGAACCGATTCGTAGCTGACATCAACCCAGTCCAGATCTGAGGATGCGAAGGGCGCGACTGTAAAACGGTTGAATCCAGTTGCTGAAGGTGCAGGCTGAATCCCACCGAGTGTTTTGAAAAACCACTCGCTCACCATCCCGAACATGGGGTGATTCTGCGAATAGACATTGTCGCTCTGCGCCCAGGTTTCCCAGAGCGTCGTGGCCCCATTCTCCATCATGTGAATCCACCCGGGGTAGTCAGGCTGGTTCACCATGCTGTAGGCCACATCTGCTCGGCCGCTGCTCGAAAGATTATTGAGCAAGTACTTCGTTCCGAATATTCCGGTGGCGACGTGACCTTCATGATCCCCGAGAACAGCTTCAACCATCCTATCAATCGCTTTTTCCGTTTCATCGGCGGGGCAAAGTCCCAGTTCCAGGGATGTCGCCTGAGCAGCCTGGGTGGCAATGTCGAATCGTCCAGAGCCCTCCTCAAGGAATCGTTCTATAAATGCCTGTCGGATGTTCATCGACAAACGCGCATAGTGATTTGCTGCCTGCACGTCTCCCAACAAATCGGCGAATCCTGAAACCAGCGTAGAAGCTTGACAGAATTGGGCCGTAGCGATCAATTCGATGGGCTTGGGATCCAGACTTTCGTGATCACCGATGCATCGGTCGATGATGTACCCATCCGAATTCTCTTCCAGTAGATCGACCCAGATCTTCGCTGCTTCGAAGTGCTCTTCGACCGTTCGGCGATCACCATAATATTGATATAGTTGCGCCATCAACAGAGGATGAGCCAATCCCCAACCAATGGGGCCCGCACCGTCTACGTAGTTGGCAGCCGCAATACCCACGTACGGAGCGGTTTCGGTAAACCATCCATCACGGGCTGAGTCTCGAAAATCGTCCACCGCTTTCGCGTAAAAAGTGGACATATCATAGTTGAATATGGCCATCTCGCTGGAAGCGACTATGTCGCCTCCGTACTGAAATTTTTCGCGCGCAGGACAATCGGACTGAACGCTGAACAGATTGCTGAGCAGCGTCCACCGGACCATTTTCTGAATGCGATTGAATTGCCCATTCGAGCACTCAAATGAGCCCACCGATTCAACATCCGTATTCAGTCTGAGGCCTTCGAGCGCATTGAGATCCGGGGTGCCAGGGAATCCGGTGATTTCGACGTATCTGAAGCCATGGAACGTGAATCGAGGGGTGTACTCCTCTTCCTCGCCTCCTCGGAGAGTGTACAAATTGGCCTGCCAGGCTACTTCCGGGGCTCCGGGGCCTCCGACTGAGACTCCCTCTTCAGTGAGCCGCTTGATCTGGCCGGAAACTGCCGTCATCGGGTTCAGCGTGCCGTCGTCGTAGACGAGTTCTCCCATCCGCATTTGTACCGTTGCACCGCGCGGCCCCTGCACTCGAAGCCTGACCCAACCGGCAAAGTTCTGTCCGAAGTCGAAAATGTATACCCCATCGCTTACCTCATTCACACTCACCGGAGCGAGCCGATTCGTCACACGAATCGGAGGCATCGGAAGGGCCCGCAAGCCAGGCCGGGCTCCTTCCAACGGGGCACGGGAGGCTGATGACCACTGGGACTCGTCAAAACCGGGGCGATCCCATCCCGGCTGTTCGAGACGTGCATCATATTTCTCCCCGAGGTAGACGCTGTTTCTTAACAACGGCCCTCCGGACACCTTCCACGATTCATCACTGGATATGCGCTGCGACGTGCCATCTACATAATCGACCACCAGTTGGGCCATCAGCCTCGGACGCCCAACCGGTAGATGCTCAGTAATATTTATTCGGCCCCACATGCGAAGGGGAAGCGGATTGAACCATCCGTTGCCCAGCATCGCCCCCAGAATATTTTCACCCTGGTCGATGTGGTCGGTCAGGTCATGACACGAATACAAGATCCTCTCGTCGACGTTCGTCCAGGCGGGGTCGAGAGCATTGTCAGAAATTCGTTGACCGTTCAATCGGAGTTCGTGATACCCCAAGGAAGTTGCGTATAGCCGAGCGCGGCGCACAGACTTGTTGACCTGAAAACTGCGTCGCAAAAGAGGTGCAGGGTCGTCCTGATAATGGGCTTCGTCGGTCTGCGAAAGTGGTTTACCATCGGAGATCCAATGTCCCGTCCAGTCTTCAGACGCCATGAGCCCCATTTCCCACCAACTTGCCCGGCTCGAAGCAGATTTTCGTCCGTCTTGATCCCAAATCTCCACCTGCCAGTAGCACCGCTGACCGCTCGCAAGCGGTTTACCGGAGTATTCGACATGCAGTTGTTCATTGGAATCCACCCGGTCGCTGTCCCACAAGTCTGCTGATCGTGAAGTCAGTAGATCGGGAGAGGAGGCTACCATAATCCGATAGGCAGACTGAAACTGATTCCGGGCATCACCGATCGAACGGAGCTTCCAACTCAGCCGCGGAACAGAAACACCGATACCCAGAGGTTCACGCCGGGATTCGCACCTCAGGTTGAAGGGCAATACTTCTGCGGTTGCGTCCGCCTCGGCCCTCGCGGGCACAGCGGCGACAGATGTGGCAGCAGCGCCGAGCGTGCCCACGCCGGCAACAAGAGAACCCCTTAAAAAATCGCGTCTACGCATGATGAAAGCTTACTTATTGGCGTGCAAACCTGTCATTCCAGGTCATAAATCGTGTTCTGAACAACACCCTCGAACGTAGTCCCATCTTCACCTTTCAGCGAGTATTTGATCTCCATGATCCAGGTTGGTTTGATGTCCGGCATATGGATCGTGATCGTTTTCCCATCTTCTGACACGGAAACGCGATCTATCTCCAGCTCCTCCAGATTGTATCGATCAGACCCATAATTACGTGTTCGCTTGATGTCCCATGTCGAAATCGTGTACTGATCGGCATCTCGGGCGAGATCCGCATCCAGTGGCTCGGAAAAAGTCAGCTGAATTCCAGTTTTCATTGCTTTCATGCCAACGGGGAGATACAGATCCTCTCCAGTATATCTCACCCTGTACAAACCACCCACCTGAATCATCTGATTTGTGGCCCAAGCGGACATTCCGAGGGTGTACAGCTGACCATCGCCTGGATTCATCCTGCCTCGAATGATGCCCGTCGGAAACTGCGAGATGGGCATCTCAACGATTGCGCCCTGACGTATCTCGTCCGTTATCTGTGGTAAAACCACGAAGATCTTTCCGTAGCCATATGAGAGACTGAGTAGCTCTCCACTTAACGGTCCCCACTCATCCGAGTCCGCTCGAAGCAACTCAGCCGGAGATCGATCGTATTTCTGGTCGATCCACAGCAGGGGTTGGATCATGGCCTCATCCGAGGAATCTGCCGGTGCGCCATACCCGTACATATTCCCATAAAACCCACCTTCCTCAACCAGGTTGATCCGATTCATAGGATTCCAGAATCCTTCCTGATCCGTGATGATGAAGGAGCCATCCGGATTGACGAGAACACCATTTGCTGCGCGAAACCCGTTTGCGACAATTTCGGAAGACGTCCCATCCGAACTCACCCTCATGAGCGTGCCGTGTTGAGGCACAAGTGCCTTGCGGGCGTGACGGGCGCTTTTCGCGTAGTAAAAATTGCCTTCATCGTCGGTTTGAAGGCCCATCGCGAACTCGTGAAAATGTTCGGTCACCTGATGGTCGCTGTTGAAGCTCTCATAGAAGTCGGTTTCACCATCGCCGTTCAAATCTCTGAGGATCGCTATCTGATCGCGGCAGCCCACATAGATGTCACCTTCGTGCACCTTGACGCCCAGTGGTTGGAATAGGCCCGTTGCGATGCGTTGCCATTGGAGGGATCCTTCACTCTGGCTGATGCCCTCAACACGCCACACTTCTCCATCAATCGTACTCAAGACTGCAGCATCTCCTCCATCCAGGAAGTCGATACCTGTGGGACGCATTCTACTGTTCCAGGGATTTTCCATCGGAAGACTCAACACATCCACGGCATATGCGTCATCGGCCCTTCCGCTGATTATGGGCGTCGTCAATTTTTGGGGATAATGCCGTGGCCCGCCTTGTGTGTACTGGGCCAGATCAGCCGGACCCGCTCCCTGAGCAGCGAGAGCCTTCAGGTCAACGCGTTCGTCCGCGGTCATCCACAGCTTCAGCTGAGCTTGCGTGTCGGCAGGAATTACGAGAGTAGTGAATCCCTGATCGATCTGGAGAGATGCTCCGCTTCCAACGAGCTCCACTGCAACGCCTACGGGTGCAACCCGCATGCGAAGCTCAGTCGATGCCGGCGACACATTCAGCGTTCGGCTGATCACGGCTCTTTCCGCAACGCGGCTTTCCGAATTTGAGCCCTCAAGGTCGTACGTCTCCAAAACGTTGGAGTCGGCTACGGTGTACTTGATAATCACCCGGTCGCCGTGATAGTACAGTCCCTTGTAGTGTGCCCACGACCTGGGAAGGGGGCCAAATTGCCTGCCATCGACCGCTGTAAATCGAGGGTCATCAAAAGTGCCATCGGCCGGATTGGCCCAACCAGGCGTGATGGGGTTCTCGAACTCGATCTCGCCTACCGTTCGCGGGAAGATGTTATGTCTATCGTTGAGAAGAATGTCTTCGTAATCGATGAACCCGTCTCCCGTCCAAAACCCCGTAAAGCGCAACAAATCATGGTCAAACAGAACGAAGGCGTTGCCCTCGGCCACTCCGCCATCACCTTCGTTCAAGCGAATGGCGATGCCTTTGTAAGCGAAATTGACATCGCTGAAATCCTCGTCGGGCATCGGACTCGCCCCGCGTGAGATTCCCCTCGGAGGATCGTCAGAATTGGAGAGATCATACGTCCGCATCAGGAAATTGCCATAGTCCATTTCGGCCCATGGCCGGTAGGGCTGAGGATCAGGCCCCAACGTGTCGCCTGGCGGAAGGCTGTCGATCCAGTCTGTGGTAATCTCGAAATACTGGTCCGGATTCTGCTCCTTGATGAACTCTTCCCGGATGAAATGAATCACGTCGTACTTCTCCCGTGGAGACAAACCCACCTGCGGTGGCATGAGACCGAAGCCGCGGGTTATGGTCTGGTACATGGCGTGTGGATCGGATCCGTTTTGAAACGCCTCTTCCCAGAATTTGCGCGATCCCGGAATGGACCCGGGTTGTTCCGCGTCGCCATGGCAGCTGAAGCACTTCATCCGATAGGTCACCAGCCCCCGGTGGTAGAATTCTCGGGTCCAATTGCCCATCAATTCGGCGTGATCCAGGTTCTGTTCATAGTCGGGCAGGTCAGTTTCGGCCAGCAAAAACGTAGCCTCTGGCTCCACCTTGTTTTGACATGCGGTCAATGCTAGAATCGCCGTCGCGACGAGGGCAACCCATCGCAATGATCTGCGGCCGAATGGACTGGAAATGCTCACTGATTCGATACGGGCCGATTGATGTGAATACCGTTCAAACCATCTGAATTGGCAACGCCGATATCAGGAAATCCATCGCCATTCACATCGCCAACACCCACTCCATAGGTCACGTCGTCCGCTGATCCGAATCTCACTTCGCGAAATACTGTCCCGGATCCATCATTGAAAAATGCAGCGTTTCGAGAGCGAACATTACCGATCACGATGTCCATATCGCCGTCCTGGTCCAGATCAATGACCTCGAGATCATAAGACATTCCATTTGAAGCGCCGAACATCGCCCCATCGCTGAAGTTGCCGGATCCGTCGCCGAAGTAGATCCCGTTTAGTTCGCCAATATTGGCTGTTACGAGGTCCAGATGGCCGTCACCGTTCATATCGGCGGCGGCCACGGCTCGTGTTTCGTCACTGCCCGTCCCGTAGGGAAGCGCGGAATCGAAACTGTTGGAGTCGTCATTCAGATATAAAAAGTTGGCTTGACCGTCCCTGTTCGCCAGTATGAGGTCCGACATCCCATCGCCGTTTACATCAGCGACTGCCAGCGAAATGGTTGAATCGTCGGCCGTCCCGAATCCTCTCTTTGGGCCAAAGGTGCCATCCCCTCGATTGAGATAGATTCCGTTTTCCATTCCCCGGTTTGTCACGATGGCATCTGGATCACCATCGCCGTCCAGGTCAGCTAGCGTCACGCTTCTGGTGGACTCAACCTCGGGACCAAGCGTCCCAGCCATCGAAAAAGCACCCTCCCCGTCATTGAAATAAATGATGTTGTGCGTAAAATCGTTGGCGACAATAGCATCGATATCGCCATCGCCATCGAGATCTGCTGTGGGTATCGAATAGCTGGTTCTCGATTTTTCGCCAAGGGGATAGCTGACCATGAACCGGCCGGAACCGTTGTTCAGAAATACTTCGTTTTGTTGTGGCCAATGACGTCCGCTGGCGACGAGCGCATCCAGATCCTCATCACCGTCGATATCGACGAACGTCACAAACGGCGAGCGATCGGTTTTCAGACCGAGAAGCACACGCGGGTTTTCTGCGAACGTCCTGTCTTGAGATGCGGCCAGATCAGTGCTACCGAGAGCGAGGGCGCAAAAAAACGCCGTGAATTGAATGGTCTTGAATTGGAATGTCATTTTCACCATTGGGGATGGTCTCACGTGTCAGGTCTGATGGCTCGCTTGGAATGTCACCATTTCCCTTCGGAAATGCACTCTTTTTTTGATGCGACTTGCCCCCCGGTTGTTGGGCATCACGAAGATTCTGTTCTGTGGCAGGCGACCAGGCGCTCGTCGCCCGAGAGGAGTAAAGTTGGCACCTCTGCAGCGCATTTCTCCACAGCAAGCGGGCATCGCGACCGAAATGAACATCCCACCCCGAGTCCAGCTCCACTGTCGACCTCACCAGCAAGTTGAATTTTCCCTGTGCGCCGATTGGGATCGGGAATGAGTGCAGACGCCAGAAGCGCCTTGGAATAAGGATGTTTCGGGCCTGCGAAGAAGGTCTCCGTTGGAGCCTGTTCAACTATCTTACCCAGATACATGACCGCTACATAGTCGCTGACATGTGCCACCATGTCCAAATCGTGGGAAATGAAGAGATACGCTAGATTTCGACTCTTCTGAAGGTCCAAAAGCAGATTTATGATCTGAGAGCGAATGGACACATCAAGTGCCGAAACGGGCTCATCACAAACGACGAGCTTCGGATTTACGGAGATAGCCCGTGCAATCCCGATCCTCTGCCGTTGTCCACCAGACAATTCGTGCGGATGTCTGTTCAGAATATCACCGGGCAGTCCGACGGCAGAAATGTTTTCCAGTATCTGGTCATCCATCTCTTCCGGTCTGCACACCTTGTGGATGGCGAGTGGCTCTTTCAGGAGCGATCCGATGGTGAGGTGAGGCGTGAGAGAAGAGTATGGGTCTTGAAAAACCATCTGTACGCTTCTTCTGAATTCCTTCGATGCATCAACCACCGCCTCTCCACCCAATCGTATTTCTCCACTATCAGGCTGAAGCAACTGAAGAATGAGTCGCGCAATCGTTGATTTGCCGCATCCAGATTCTCCAACCAGTGCCGTCGTTTTTCCCGCCTCTACTTGCAGCGATACACCGTCAACTGCTCGAACCTTGCCTCGGCCGCGCCGCAACAGGGAACGGCGCATATCGAAATGCTTCACGAGATCCCGAACTTCCAGGACCGGTGACTCACGGGACGTATTCATGGCGCCACCTCGTCGGAAGATGCCGGCCCGTCGGAGGACGTCACGGCGAATGGAGCGAGATCTGCCTTCCGATGACAACTGACCCAGTGGTCTGTACTCACCTCTTCCAGAGTCGGTCGTGCGCTCAGACACTGGTTCTCATCACGATGGCTGCACCGGTCATAAAAGGAGCATCCTTGAGGAATTTCGCCCGGACTGGGTACCGTTCCAGGAATCGAAGGCATCGGCTGTTTTCTCGATCCCGGTCCAGGTCTGGGAAGCGAGCGCATCAAACCGCGGGTGTACGGATGTTTCGGGTTGTCGAACAACTCCTCAACCCGGGCGATCTCGACCAATCTGCCTGCATACATGACAGCCACCCGATGGGCAGTCTGGGCGACTACGCCGAGATCATGCGTGATCAATAGAAGCGACATCTGATGTTCTTCCTGAAGCTCTACGAACAGATTCAGTATCTGAGCCTGAATTGTGACATCAAGCGCCGTCGTGGGCTCATCCGCGATGAGCAATTGCACATTCCCGCCAATAAGGGCCATGGATATCGTCACTCGCTGCCTGATTCCACCCGAAAGTTCGTGCGGGTACTGATCAATCCTCGCTTCGGGAGACGGTATTCCGGTCTGTCTCATGATCTCGATGGCATGCTGCCGTCGCTCACGTTGCTTCATTTCCGGCCTGTGTACTGTCAGCACTTCCTCGATCTGGTTGCCCACCGTAAACACCGGATTCAGCGTCGTCATGGGCTCCTGCAAGATGATCGATATCTGATTCCCACGCAGGCTTCTGCGCTCGGGCTCATCCAACGTCAACAAATCCGTCCCCTTGAACAAGATCCGCCCCTCTGACACCCTGCCGGGCGAGGGTACGAGGCCCATTATGGAA
>Ga0209992_10001573_pt1 | contig 23330 bp, 19 predicted proteins | sample 2SBtaG_2_FD_182564 | JGI IMG/M metagenome (GOLD analysis project Ga0209992, IMG submission 182564) | Deep subsurface microbial communities from Kolumbo volcano to uncover new lineages of life (NeLLi) - 2SBTROV12_ACTIVE470 metaG (SPAdes)... | ecosystem: Environmental > Aquatic > Marine >... | reverse complement strand
CGCCGCCGCCCACGATCGGCGGGGAGACCTGGTCCGAGCCCTGGGTCCAGGCGGTCGCCACGGTCCAGGCCGGGTGGCGCCTGCAGCGCTGAGGAAGGCGGAAGATGCCCGCGATGTACGACGAGCACGTGGCCTGGTACCCGCTGATCGATCCGGTCGAAGACCACGCCGAAGAGGCCGCGCTGTACCTGGAGCTCCTGGGCCCGGCCCGCACCGGGGCGGATCCGACGCTGCTCGAGCTGGGCTGTGGTGGCGGCAACAACGCCTGGTTCCTCAAGGCCGCGTTTCGCTGCACCCTGAGCGACCTGTCCCCGGCCATGCTGGGCGTGTCCCGGGCCCAGAACCCGGACTGCGAGCACGTCGAGGGGGACATGACAGCGCTCAGGCTGGGGCGCACCTTTGACGCCGTGTTCGCCCAGGATGCCCTGTGCTACCTGCAGACCGAGGCCCAGCTAGCGGCGATGGTCGCGACGGTGGCCGCGCACCTGGCACCGGAGGGCGTGGCGTTGCTGGCGCCCGACGACCTGGTGGAGACGTGGTGCCCGGGCACCGAAGCGCTGGCAGCCGATCGCGGCGACCGCTCGCTCCGGGGCATCGAGTGGTCCTGGGACCCGGATCCGAGCGATGGGCTGACCCGCACCGACTACGCGCTGGCCCTGCGCCAGGGAGACCAGGTCCAGGTGGTGCACGACACCCACATCGAAGGGCTCTTCTCGCGGGACAGCTGGCGCCGGGTTCTCGCCCAGGCGGGGCTCGCGGCGCGGGTGGTGCCGTGGTCTCTGGAGGCCGGGTACAGCGGCGAGCTCTTCGTGGCCCGCTGGGCGTGAATGACACGCAGGTCCCAACCCAACGCGACAGGCCTCACACAGGTCCCCCTCGGACGCGACAGATCCGAGCCCCGACCGGCATCTCGAGGCCCCAGGGGGCCCAAACCGTCACCAGTGCAGCCCCTGGAGCCTTCGATTGTCGCGTTCGACCGTGACCTGTGTGCCCTTTGTCGCGTTCGGGCGGGGCCTGCGCTCCATAGAGCGCCGACCAGGTTGGCGCGCTAGACCCCGGCGATGATCCGATTCAGGGTCTCCGACGGCCGCATCGCCGCCGCCGCCAGCGCCGGCGTGGGCATGTAGTAGCCGCCGATGTCCTTGGGCGTGCCCTCGGCTTCGGCGAGCTCCTGGAGGATGGTCTGCTCGGAGCCGGCCAGGGCCTGGGCGACCGGGGCGAACCGCGCCGCCAGGGCCGCGTCATCGGTCTGGGCGGCCAGAGCCTGGGCCCAGAACATGGCCAGGAAGAAGTGGCTGCCGCGGTTGTCCAGCTGGCCGACCTTGCGACCCGGGGACTTGTTCTCCAGGAGGTACCGCGTGGTGGCGTCGTCCAAGGTGGCCCCCAGGACTTTGGCCGAGGCCACTCCGAAGGCATCGCCCAGGTGGTCCAGGGAGACCGCCAGCGCCAGGAACTCGCCCAGGGAGTCCCAGCGCAGGTGACCCGCGCTCTCGAACTGCTGCACGTGCTTGGGCGCCGAGCCGCCGGCCCCGGTCTCGAACAGCCCACCGCCGTTCATCAGCGGCACGATCGAGAGCATCTTGGCGCTGGTGCCCACTTCCAGGATCGGGAACAGGTCGGTCAGGAAGTCCCGCAGCACATTGCCGGTGACGGACACGGTGTCCAGCCCCTGGCGGATGCGCTCGATGGAGACCTGGCAGGCCTGGACCGGGGACAGGATGCGGATGTCCAAGCCGTCGATGTCGTGGTCGCCCAGGTAGCACTTGACCTTGGTGATCAGCTCCCGGTCGTGGGCCCGCTCCGAGTTGAGCCAGAACAGCGTCGTGGCGCCGGTGGCCCGGGCGCGGGTCACGGCCAGCTTGACCCAGTCCCGGATCGGCCCGTCCTTGGCCTGGCACATGCGCCAGATGTCGCCGACCTGGACCTGGTGGGACATGAGCACCTCGCCGTCGGCGTCGACCACCCGCATCGTGCCGGCGACCTCGATCTCGTATGTCTTGTCGTGGGACCCGTACTCCTCGGCCTTCTTGGCCATCAGGCCCACGTTGGAGACGCTGCCCATGGTGGTGGGATCGTAGGCACCGTGGGCCTTGCAGTCGTCGACGACGGCCTGGTAGATGCCCGCGTAGGAACTGTCGGGGATCACCGCCTTGGTGTCCTGGGTGTCGCCGGCCTTGTTCCACATGCACCCGGACGTGCGCAGCATCGCCGGCATCGACGCGTCGATGATCACGTCGCTCGGCACGTGCAGGTTGGTGATGCCCTTGTCGCTGTTGACCATCGCCAGGTCCGGGCCCGCGTCGTAGGCGGCCTGGATGGCGGAGACCGCACCCTCGCGCTCCTGAGGGGTGAGCTGGTCGAGCTTGCCGAGCAGGTCGCCGAGGCCGTTGTTCACGTCGACACCCACCCGCTCGAATGCGTCGCCGTAGGCGGCGAACAGGTCCTTGAAGTAGGCCCGCACCCCGTGGCCGAAGATGATCGGGTCCGAGACCTTCATCATCGTGGCCTTCATGTGGAGGCTGAAGAGCACGCCGCTCTCCCGTGCGTCTGCGACCTGCTCGTCCAGGAAGGCGCACAGCGCGGCCTTGGACATGCGACTGCTGTCGATGAGCTCGTCCGCCAGCAGCGGCACGGACTTGTTGACCGTGACCGTGCCGTCGGCCGCCACGTGCTCAATGCGCGCGACGGTCGCGGCCCGGACGGTGACCGCCTGCTCGCTGTGGCAGAAGTCGCCGTGGCTCATGGTCGACACGTGGGTCTTGGAGTCGCTGGACCAGGCGCCCATCGGGTGGGGGTTGTTCCGGGCGTAGGCCTTGACCGCGGCGGGTGCGCGGCGGTCGCTGTTGCCCTCGCGCAGGACCGGGTTCACCGCCGAGCCCTTCACGCTGTCGTAGCGGGCCTGGGTCGCCCGCTCGGCGTCGGTCTCCGGCTCCTCCGGGTAGTCCGGCAGGCCGTAGCCGCGGCCCTGGAGCTCGGCGATGACCGCCTTGAGCTGAGGCACGCTGGCCGAGATGTTCGGCAGCTTGATGATGTTGGCCTGGGGCATGAGTGCCAGCTCACCGAGCTCGGCCAGGGCGTCGCTCACGCGCTGCTCGTCGGTCAGCGCGTCGGGGAACACGGCCAGCACGCGGCCAGCCAGGGAGATGTCGCGGGTCTCGACGGTCACGCCGGCGACGCCGGTGAAGGCCTGGATGATCGGCAGCAAGCTGTAGGTCGCCAGAGCCGGGGCTTCGTCGGTGTGGGTGTAGATGATCGTGGGCTGGGTGCTCATCGGCGCGCTCTCTTGGGGGGGTCGGGACCGGTACTTAGTCGTCTGTCACCGATTCGGCACAGGTGACAGTTGTGCGCCCCGGCGGTGTCCAAAGGACATCCCACCTGGAGGCTCCGACATGACCGCCCTGCTCACGCTCCTGACCGGCTGCATCATCTATGGCGGCAACGGCATCGAGCGGACCGAGACCCGCGAGCTCGAGACCGTCACCGCCCTCGACAACACCACCTGGCTCGACGTGGGCGTTGTGACCGGCGACTCCACCCAGGTCATCTCGGCCACCTGTGACGACAACCTGCTCCAGTACATCCGGACCGCCGTCACCGGCGGCCTGTTGGAGATCGAGGTCCAAGACGACGACGGCGTGAACATCCTCACCGACCCCAAGGTCGACTGCCGCATCGACCTGGCCGTCGCGACCCTGGACGCCATCACGCTGACCGGCTCCGGAGACCTGGCCCTGAGCGGGGCCAGCCCGACCCTGCGCGAGGTCTCCATGAGCGGCTCCGGCGACGCGATCTTCGACGGCCTCGCGACCGCGCAGCTCGGCTTCCTGACGAGCGGCTCGGGCGACGTGACCGCGTCGGGCACAACGGGCGGGGTCGACCTGATCAGCAGCGGCAGCGGCGACCTGCTCACCCGGGACCTGGTCGCCATCGACGGCGTCGTGCTGACCAGTGGCAGCGGCGACGTGGAGATCCACGCCACGGGCTCACTGACCATCGACACGTCCGGCTCCGGCGACGTGGACGTGTGGGGCAGTCCCCAGAGCGTCCAGTCGGACACGTCGGGCTCCGGCGACGTGGCCTTCCACGACGACTGATCGGCCGGGTCACCGAAGTTGATCGGAGGATGGCGACGCAATCGTCCGTCCTGCTGCTGTGACTGTGCTGAAGTCGTGGCTCGCGTCACGTCGATGCACAGGCGCAGCGGCAGGGCGGGCGAGGGCGAGCCAGGGCCGGTCAACTTCGATGATCCGGCCGATGAGAGCTCGCTCAGCGCTTGGGCAGGAACCGGTACACGCACTCCGCCACGCACGCGGGCTTCTCGCTGTCCTCGACCTGGATCACGCAGTGGAACAGGGCTTCGTGCCAGCCCTTGGCCTTTTCCCTGACGTCGCCCAGATCCATCGACAGCCGGTAGCGATCGCCCTCCTTCAAGGGGCTGGGGAACCGCACCTTGTTCGCGCCGTAGTTGATGACCATCGCCATGTCCTGGAGCTCCAGCACGTCGAAGAAGCGACCGGCGATCAGAGCCAGGGTCAGGTAGCCGTGGGCGATCGGCGCCCCGAAGGGGGACTCCTTGGCGATGCGCTCCCGGTCCACGTGGATCCACTGCTGGTCCCCGGTGGCGTCGGCAAAGGCGGTAATCGTCTCAAAGGTCATCTCGATCCAGTCGCTCTGGCCGAGGTGGGTGTTGGCGTGTGCCTTGAGGCCTTCGGCACCGGCGAGGATGGTGGGCATGGCTCCTCCTGGGGGAGCCGCCTCTAATGGATCAGGCAGGGGACTACGATGCGGATCATGCGGACCAGCGACCGGGTGCAGGAACCATGAGCCTTCGACGCCTGGCGGTGGCGGTGGGTGCCGTGCTGGCGCTGTTGTGGTGGGTCTGGGACCGGGACCCGGCCGCGCCGGTGGCGCCCGAGCGCGAGACCACACAGGCCACGCCCAGGCCGGACCCGCTGCCCACGCGCACGGTGCCGGCGCTGCCGCCGCCGCCCGCTCCGGTGGCCCAGGTCCTGGCCGATCAGGCCGAGCGTCGGCGCGAGGCCTGGGAGAAGCGCACGATGGGTGGTCTGACCGTCGAGCCGGGCTGGCTCCAGTGCCAGGTCCACGCGCCCGGGCCGCTCGCCCAGGTCGAGGCCAGGCTGCGCTACGAGACCCCGTTCCGCGCCACGGACCCGCACCTGGCAGGCGGCACCGTCACGCTCGAGGAGGGCTGGTTCCAGCTGCCTGCCAACGGCTCTGCGGGACGTCTCACCGTCAAGGCGGACGGATACTTTCCGGAGAAGTGGCACTGGACCGATTTGGAACCCGGGGAGATCCGCAGTTGCCGCATCGCGCTGGTCGAGGCCCAGGTCCGAGATGTGCGCGGCACCGTGCACGACCCCGACGGCCTCCCACTCGAAGGCGCCGTCGTCCAGGGCTGCGGCACCATGGCCGAGTCGGCCGGCGACGGCAGCTTCACGCTGACCGTCGGGCGAGAAGGCCCCTGCGCCGTGGACGCGTCCTACAAGGTCCGCAACGGGCGCGAGCGGACCCACTATGCAGCAGCAGGTCTCCGGCTCCGGGACGGCCCGGTGACGGTGGACTTCAGCGATGGCCCCGTGACCCTGGCGCTGGTGATGGAGCCTCGCACCGCCCGCGACGGGCTCATGCAGCTCGGGAGGCGCCGCAACGAGTCAGCGGCCGACTGACCAGGCTCGCGTTTCGTCATTTCTCCCGTCGATCACTCGCGTTGATGGGCGATTCGAGGGGCTCCGGATCGGGGCCCCAAGGCGCCACCCAGAACAACAGGATCAGCCCTGGTACAGCCATGGCGGTGCAGAACAGGAAGAACGAGGTGTAGCCGATGGCCTCGACCAGGAACCCGGTGGTGGCGTTGGCAAAGGTCCGCGGCACGCCGGCCAGAGACGTGAGCAAGGCCAGCTGGGTCGCTGTGTACCGCACGTCGGTGCTGCGGGCGATGAAGGCCACAAAGGCCGCCGTGCCCAGTCCGACGCCCAGGTACTCGAAGCTCACCACGACGAAGAGCGCGGTCGGGTCGGCCCCGATCTCGGCCAGGGCCGCGAAGCCCAGGATCGAGACCAGCTGCACCACCCCGAAGAGCCACAGGCTGCGCTGGATGCCCACCCGGAGCATGAACAGTCCGCCCAGCAGCCCCCCGACCACCGACGACCACAGGGCCGCCACCTTGGCCACGGTGCCGATCTGGGTCTTGGTGAAGCCCAGGTCCAGGTAGAACGGGGTCGACAGCGCGGTCGCCATGCTGTCCCCAAGCTTGTAGGTCAGCAAGAAGGCCAGCAACAGCAGCGCTGACCGCAGGCCCTTGCGCCCGAAGAACTCCCGAAAGGGCTCGACCACGGCCTGGCGGAAGTTCTTGGGCGCAGCCACGTGCTCCACCGGCTCGGGCATCCACAGGGTCGTGGCGATGCCCACGGCCATGAACGCGGCGACGACCAGGTGGACCTGGGACCACGGCAGGTGGTCCGCCAGGATGAGGGCCAGGGACCCCGGCACCAGAGAGCTGATGCGGTAGGCGTTCACGAACAGGCTGTTGCCCAGCCCGAGCTCGGCGTCGGGCAGCAGCTCCCGCCGGTAGGCGTCGAGCACGATGTCCTGGCTGGCGCTGAACAGGGCGACCAGGCAGGCCACGACCGCGATCGGGCCGGTGCCGCTGCCCGGGTCCAGCGGACCAAGAGCGGCCAGCGCAGCCAGCAGAGCGAGCTGGGTGAGCAGGGCCCAGCCCCGGCGGCGGCCCAGCAGCGGCGGCACGAAGCGGTCCATCAGCGGAGACCAGAGGAATTTCCAGGTGTAGGGGAAGGCGATGAGCGAGAACAGGCCGATCGTGGCCAGGTCCACCCCTTCGTCCCGGAGCCACGCCGGCACGAGCTGGTAGAGCACATAGAGCGGCAGGCCGGATGAGAACCCGGTCAGCAGGCACAGGACCATGCGCTGGGACACCAGCACGCGCCAGACCGAAGGGGACTCGCGTGCAGTCATGGGCCGGACTCCGGGCGGCGGGCCACGAGCGGACCAGACGCACAGGCCCCCCTACGGCTCAGCGCTGTGGGCGTCCACTCAGAAGGCAGCCACCATCGCCAGGCCCGGCACCAGGCGACCGTTCCCGGCCGACAGCGCGGTCGGGGTGGTGCGCCAGTCGACGACCCGGTTGCGAGCCAAGGGCGCAAACGCCGCGCAGAAGCTGGGGAGCCCGATCATCGCAGCGCTGAAGAGGCCGCTGTTGTTCTCGATCACGTCGCCGAAGTTCGCGATCAGCAGTGCCGTGCCCACGGCCCCGGCCACGCCGACCGCTGTGCCCAGGAAGACCGGGCGCATGTCTCGAGGCTGCCAGATCAACCCGGTCAACAGAGGCGAACCCACCAGCGTGAGCGTGAGCCCGACCACGGCCACCGACGTCGGTGCATCGATCGGTCCCGTGCACAGCGACGCCTGGCCGCCGTACATCTCGCAGCTGAGCCCAGCGAACAGGATGCCCGTGGTCGTGAGCAGGGTGCCCGCCCCGGTCAGGCCCATGCTCGAGGCGAAGTGCAGCCACCGCGGCCGGCCGTCTCCGTCCCGCGCACGATGGTCCTGGGCATGGGTGAGGCTGTCTTCGTCGACGGCGGCGGGGGTCTCCGCTTCGGGGTCCTGGGCCAGAGCCTGTGGGGATGCAGCCAGCGCGGCCGCCAACCCCAGAGCCATTGTCACACCCTTGCGCATCCTCACCTCCCGACCCAGACGGTCCCTGGCTCAGGTCCCCCTCATCGGATGGCGTCCGCAGGTCCTGAGGTCCTTGGGCCACCGTAGTTCGCGCATCAGGGTGTAGCCTTGACCGGTGCTGACCCTTCCCCTCCTTGTGCTCCTGGCCACACCGGCCTGCACCGGCTCGGACACGACCTCAGACTCCGGGACCTCCGATTCCGGCAACGGTGACGCCGACGCGGACACCGACGCCGACGGCGACTCCGACGGGGACGCCGACGGCGACTCCGACAGCGACGCCGATGGCGACAGCGATGCCGACACCGACGCCGACACCGGTCCAGAGCCCAACGGTGAGGTCTACGAGCTTGGAGACCCCAGCTTCACCGCCACGATCGGAGGCTCCACCTGGTCGACCGACGATGGTCTCTACGTGGTGCTGGGGGACTACTCCGACGTCAAGGCCGACGTGACCGATGGCTCGACCACCCAGAAGCTCCAGGTCACGCTGTCCGGCGATGCCCGCCTCGCCGGGACCTACGACATCACGTCGGTGCGCTTCGTGGAACAGGTGGCCGAGGGCGGCGACAACTTCAACCGCGTCGGCACACCCAGCGGCATGACCTTCACCGTGACCGGCTTTGCCGACACCGACCAGCTCTACGGCTACTCGACCGGGTCGGTGGAGCTGTCGGACACGCTGGGCGCGGGGTCGGCGACGCTGTCCGACATGCAGGTGGAGAACTGGGTGCCGTTCTAGCGCTAGCCCGGCGCTCGGTAGACTGCCCCATGGACCGCCTCCAGACCCGCATCGACGACGCCTTTCAGACGCCCCTGGCCCCCGGCGTCGTCGCCCGTCGCGTCGATCACGCCGCCTGGCGCCCCGCGATGAGGCCGGTCACCCAGCTCGCCTTCGGCGCCGGCCCCCTGGTGAGACTGCGGCACCCTGGCACCGAGCAGGACAAGATCCTCGACGCCGAGCGTTCCAACGCCTTCCAGGCCGTGCGGCGCCGGGTCAGCCTCCTGGTCGAAGCCGACGGCCAGACCATCGGCGGCACCTGGGGCCAGGAAGACCGGCCCCACCAGTTCTACATGGTCTTCACCGCGATCCACCCGGACTGGCAGGGGCGCGGGCTGTACGGGGCCTTGCTCAGGCGACTGCTGGGGGCTCTGGAGCAGGCCGGCTTCCGCAAGGTCTGGAGCCGCCACCAGGCCCACAACAACGGCGTCATCGTGCCCAAGCTCAAGGCCGGCTTCGTGATCCGCGGCCTGGAGCTCAGTCCCCAGTGGGGCCTGTTGCTCAGCCTGGAGTACCCGTTCTGGGACGACGAACGCCGCATCCTGGCCTACCGGGTCGACGCGTCGCCGAGCCATGGGGCGCTCGTGCGGGACGGGGTGGTGCAGACACCCGAGGGCGACGCGGGTTGAGCCCCGGCCCGCCGCCACCGAACGCCCGAAGGGTCGTGCTCGGGTCCCTGGCGGTGCTGACCGTGCTCGGGACCGTGGCGACGGGCCTGTCACCGGTCCTGCTGGTCGAATTCCCCCTGTTGCTCGTGGCTGGCTCGGCGGTCAACCGGCACATCCTCCTGGCTGCCGCGGTGGTGGACCCGGTGCCGCTGTTCTTCGTCGCGAGCCTGCGCCGGTGGCTCTCGCTCGTCGTGACCTATGGGGTCGCCACGCTCTACGCGGCGGCCGCCCTGCGCTGGGCCCAGGAGCGAACGCCCTGGCTCCACCGGCCCGTGGCGTGGCTCGAGCGCCAGCTGGCCCGCTGGGGCCCCTGGCTGCTGGTGCCCATGTCCAGCTACACCCTGGTCGGGCTGGCCGGGGCCACGCGCATGCCCCTGCGGCCGTTCCTGGTGGCCGTCACGGTCGGCAATGCACTGTACGTGGGCGCCTTGATCTGGCTGGGGGACGCCGTGGCCGTGTGGACGCTGATGTTGGTGGCGTGGCTGGAGCTGTACCTGCTCGAGAGCACGCTGGTGTGCCTGCTGCTGGCGCTGGCGGGCCAGGCTTGGTCCCGACGGCACGGCGGTCCCGGGTCCCTCGGCCCGCCAGAGGCCGACTGACCGGAGACGCTGGTTGGTTCAGCCCGCCAGCCAGCGAGTCACGTCGGGCTCGGCCGGCTCCACCACCCCGTGGTACTCGAGCTCGGCCTGTTCCGGCCCGAGCCGCGCGGCCTTGTGGTTGGCCACGAAGTGGTGCAGGAGATCGGGCACCCGTGCGGGGCCCACCGCCGCGCCGTGGGCCGTGCGGGTGACGTCTCGGAGCAGGGAGGCCCGCCGGGACCGGGTCCGCGTCCAGAACAGCGGTCGCGTCCCAGCGAGCATGTCGAGCAGCGCGGAAGCCGCCACCGCATGGCGCACGTTTGGCGTCGGGGAGTCTTCGCCCACGGTCAGCCCGATCCGCCCGGCGGGGTCGAAGGACCACGTGAAGGCCTGGCTGCCCCCAGGGTGGACCAGGTCGATGCGGTAGACCACGCCACGCTGGAGGTGTCTGGCCACAACCGGATCGCTGGGGCCCTCTTCCTGCATGAACCGCCCCAGGCCTTCGGAGCAGAGCCAGGCAGCGCCGTGCTCCAGCAGGTCCTGGGCATGCCCGGAGACGTTGTCATCGACCAACGCCGGGACCGGGGCGCTCGGGTCGTGGGCCAGTCGGTCCAGGTCCCGCTGGACCATCGTCGTGCCCGGGGCGGTCCCGGCCGTGATCTTCGTCTCACGGCCGATCGCCAGGCTGTCCCCGGGATCCACGAGGGAGCACCGCTGCTCGGGCCACAGCAGGCCCAGGTCCCGTCGAAAGTCGCCCGGGGTCACCGGGAACAGGTGGCGATTGAGCCAGTCGATGTCGTCGGCAAAGCGAAAGCCGCCCGAAGCCGGCACCACGAGCGACGCGCCGAGCCCCAGAGCGACGTTCAGGTTGTGGGCGTGGGTCTGGGTCCAGTCCTCGCTCTCCCCCAGGAACACGCCGAAGTTCTGGCTGGCGAACATGGACAAGTGCACGTCCAGGCGCTCGACGGCCTGGCCGAGCCGTGCCACGTCCTGGGGGGTGAGCACCGTGTCCACCTGGTCGAAGAGGGCGCCCGACGGGTCCTCGAGCACCAGCCCGACCTCGGGCAGAGGGGCTCTGGACGGTGTGGGGAGCAGGCGGAGGCCGCCGTCGAGCGCCACCGGAGTCCAGGGCGTCAGCGGGTGCAGGTCGTGGAAGCCCAGCCGGCGGAGGCCCGCCGCGAGCAGCGGATCATCGGCGTGGTAGACGGGCACCGACGGGTCCAGCTGCTTGAGGCTGGGGATGTCGAAGTGGTCCAAGTGCCGGTGGGACAGGAAGACCAGGTCGGGCCGGGGTACTGCGTCCACCCGGATCTCGCGCTGGGGGCACGACACCACCGCGCCGGCTTCGAAGGGATCCGAGAACACCGGGTCGGTGAGCACGACCCCGCCGGTCGTCTCTACCAGCCAGGTGGCGTGACCGAGGCTGTGGGCGAGCATGGGGGGTGGGTATCACCGCCGGTGGCGGGCCCCAAGGCACTGTTAGACTCTCGGACCCCGCTCTCCGGCGGACTCCGGCACAGATGTCCGAGCATGACGACACCGTCGACTTCCTGGAGTCCCTCGAGTCGACGGCCGAGCGGGACAGGCTGCGAACCTACCAGCGCTTCTGCAGCGCGGATCAGGGCCTTCCCTTCCCGCTGGCCCACCTGTTGCGGGGCGTGCACAAGCAGCGGGAGAACCCTGCTGCCTTTGTCGACTGCCTGACCTGGTTCTTCGAGACCTCGTTCCGCTTCTTGCTGGCCACGGTCCTCGATCCGCTCACGCGGCGGACCCCCCTCGTCGACGAGGACTGGCCCCTCCTCGATGCCCTGCTCGACCTCTCTGGCGAGACCCGCGAGGTCAGCATGGGAGGCTGGCGCGACCTGTACTTCCAGTGCATCCGGCGAGCCATCAACCACCCCGAGAGTCGCGCGGAGCTCCCGGGTGTGCTCAGTCGACTGTTCGACCGACCCGCCCATCTCGCGCAGCTCGACAGGCTCTTCTCCACCTTTGTCGCCTTCCGAAACCGCCTGGAGCATGGGCGCCGAGATGGGAACCTGGCCGACTTCATGGCCAAGGAGCAGGACCTGTACGAGCGCGGGCTCATGCTCTTCTTGCGCGAGCTCGAGTCCCTGACCCACTACGACCTGTTCCTCAGGTCGGCGTCCGATGGCACCTTTCTGCCCATCGACGGCACCGGTCACGAGGGCTTCCTGGTGGACCACACCGCGCCGGACACGCTGCGGCTCAGTCTGGGCCAGGGCGTCACCGACGAGGTCTTCCTGGGGGAGTGGGGCGGCCAGAAGGAGCGGCTGCGGGGCGCCTGGTCCCTGCACCCCTACATGGTGGTCGACCGCGGGGGCTCGGGCGCCCTGCGGGCCTGCCTCTTCCGGCGCTTCGTGCCCGTGGCCCCCAATCCACGCGTGCTGTACGACCGCACGATGGGTGAGCGTGACGCGACGCTCGAGGTGAAGGAGCCAGCGCTCATCGCCCTGCTCCAGCGGATCGTGGACATCCTCCAGAGACGCCGCTCCAGTGTGCGGCGGGGCAAGCCACGGCTCTCGGGCATCGAGACCCGGCTGGCCGAAGAACAGGCCCGCGTCCAGCGAGAGGAGGACCAGACCCATCTCGCCTGGCTCCAGGCCAAGCGCGAGGAGAAAGCCCGCCAGCGCAGCGTGCACAGGAATCGGGTCAAGTACCCCCGGGACCCCCACTTCAAGGGGCGGGCGGCCGAGATGGCGCAGATCCTCTCGGGCCTCGGCCAGGGTCGGTCCATGCAGATCCGGTCCTACATCCAAGGCCTGGGAGGGGTCGGCAAGACCGCCATGGCCGTCGAGCTCTGCTATCGAGCGATCGACGCCGACACCTTTGCGGACGGCGTGCTCTGGTACAGGGTCTGCGAGGAGCCCATCGAGGACGCCATCGCCGAGATGGGCGCCGCGATCGACCTGGGGCCGGAGATCGTCAGCATCCCCGACCCACCGAGTCGGATCGCGGCCTTCCGCGGCGCCATCCGGAGCCTTGACCTGCTGGTGGTCCTGGACAACGCCGACTTCGGGCTGGACCTGATGCAGCCGCTGTTCGACGTCTTCGAGGGCCTGCCCCTGCTCGTCACCAGCCGGCGGGAGCTCGACCTGCACGGTGCCTTGACGATCCACTTGGAGGGCCTGGCGCCCAGCGAGGCCTACGATCTCGTGCGCACCTGCCTGGGCTCCCGCCATTCCGACCGGCCCGACGCATGGCAGGCCTACGGCAGCGAACAGGACGTCCAGGCCCTGTGCAGCGAGCTGGCCCACCACCCCCTTGCGCTCAAGCTGTCTTCCTTCCACGTGCTGCAGAATCGGCTGACCCTGCGCGAGTACCTGTCCCTGTGGCGCGAGCACCGGCTGGAAGTCCTGGAAGCGGCGGTGGCCGACGTCGAGCCCCAGCACAGGAACGTCCGTGCCTGCTTCGATCTGTCCTTTCAGACCTTGAGCCCGAACGCGAGACGCCTGCTGGCCCTCATGAGCATGTGGGACGGGCGGGAGTTCGCCTTCGACCACCTGGTGCGGCTGGGCTGGGACATGGGCTGGCGCGACGCCGCTCAGGAGCTCTGTCACGAGGGACCCGTGCGGGTCTGGATGCGAATCCCCAACAGCCCCTGGGTGGTGACCGGGGGCCAGGACGGCCGGGCTCTGCTCTGGGTCGAAGACGAGGACGGGGGCGCCCGACCCCACGCCACGATCGCGCACCTGGCCGAGCCCGTGGTCTCCCTGGCCATCGACCGCGGAAGGCGCCTGACCCTGGAGGATGCGCGCGGCGACTGCGTGGTCGTCCGGCTCGCCGAAGGGGGCACCGTCTCCTGGCTCGGCGCGTGGGCCGGGAGCGGCCGCGCCTGGCGTCTCGGCGTGCGCAGCGAGGCCCACTGGCGAGTCCCGGTGGGGGACCAGGAGTTCCTGGTCGACGTGCTGGACGGGTACTTGCGGCCGCTCCAGCGGCCTCGGCCTCCCCGGGCGAGGACCAAGCCCGAATGGATCGCGCACCACGAGCCCTGGTCGCCGGACCCGACACCCTCGGTCAGCGACTATCGCGCCCTCCTGCCCGTGCTGAGGCCGGCCTCCAGGCGGGGCTTCCCGGCTCTGTTGCGCAGCACCGGCCGGGAGGATCTGGTGGCCCTGGCCGACGAGCTGGACGCTGCCCCCACTGACGCGACGCCTCGCAGGCAGACGAACTCGTCCCAGCGCCGGGCCGAGACCGCCCTGCGTCAGCTCGTGATGCGAGAGATCCTGGCCGCATCCCTGGCCACCGAGCAGATGACCCCGGATGGTCTGCGCCTGCGGCTGCACGCACTGGTCTCGGAATTCGCAGGTGCGCACCTCGAGCAGGCCCTGCGCACCGAGCGCCGGTCCGCACAGACCCGGCTCTACCTGGACCTGTTGGAGCGGGCACCGGAGCACCTGGCCCAGGAAGAGGCCAACGTCCTCGCCGCCATCGAAGACCACCTGGGCGGGCTCGGGGACGAGGCCCTGTCGAAGCTCGGACTCTACGACGGCTGGCTGGGACGGCTCTACGAGAGCGGGAAGTGGCACCAGAGCGCAGCGATCGTCCAGCGGGCGGCAGACGCCGCGGCCCGCGGTGGAGACACCCATGTGCATTGCCAGCGCCTGGGCGACCTCGCCAGCATCCAGGAGCGTCTAGGCCAGGACGCACAGGCCTGGCGGACCCTCCAGGCCCTGGAGTCGAAGATCGGCGAGGCCCGTCGGCTCGCCCCGCTCGGCGAAGTCCCGGACTACCTCTGGGTCCAAGCCAGCTACACCGTAAACCGGGGCTTGATCCTCCCAGCCCTGGACGAGCGGCGATTCCTCACAAGGCGCTTCTGGTGGCTGGACCAGCGCCGCTACTCCGCCGAGTGGCAGGCACGCAGGCTTGCCGGGACGTCCCTCTCGACGACCCGGTTCATCTCGGAGATCATCGAGCCCTGGCAGGACCTGACCGATCCCGAGACCCTGTTCTACTGGGCGGACCACGCCGACGAGCTGCCCGACGAGGAGAGCGCAGAATTCCTGTGGCACTACCTGCGCACCGCCAGGGCCCGCCACAACATCGCGAGCCAGGCCCACGCCGTCTCCCTCCTGATCGAACGCGCCCTGACTCTGGGCGAGGCGGCGGGACTGACCGACCTCCTGGTCACCTACGAGCAGCTCGCAGAGCTGCGGGACGTGGACTGGGCCCACCTCTACGCCAAGATCTATCGGGCCTTGCACGGCGTGCTGCTGGGCGAGCTGTCGAGCGCCCGCCTGACCCTGAAGGCCGCAGAGGCCCTCCACCCCAGGGGGACGGAGCGGCCCTTCGACGGGAGTCTCGCAGCCGCCATCGTCTGCCTGGACGACGATCGACCCCACGACGCCCGCCGGCTCCTGACCGATAGCCGAGGGGGCTGGGCCTATGTCATGGGCGATAGCCGGGCCCTCTGGCACCTGGCCGTGGCCCTGTTGGCCAACCAGGAAGGGGACCCCGACACCGCTCGCCACCACCTGGCCCGACACCTGGCCTACAGGCCCGACTATGAAGACTGGGTGTCGGTTCCCCTGGGTCTGGAACAGCGCACCGCGAAGCTCAAGGAGACGCTTCAGCTCGCAGACGAGCAGACCGCTGCCGCGGCGACCGCGCTGTGGGGACTCCAGGGCCGACCCCGGCAGCGGGTCATCGAGCCCCGCTACCTCAAGAACCCCTCTGGCCGCAGGGGCGGCCCCGACCTGTTGGTCGCCCCCTGCCACCTGCGGCCCCGTCCCGTGCTCGTCGCCGAGCTTCGGAGCTGGGCCAGGAGCACGGGGACCCCCCTGCCCTGGTACTACGCCCACCACCGCCCCGACGCTGCCGACGACGAGCCCGCGCGCTTCCTCTGCTTCGCGACGGCCACAGCCCTCGCTGCCTGGCTCCAGGAGTCCCTGCCCCAGTCCTATGGCTGGCCCGGCCTGCCTGCGGATCGGGCGTGGGGCGTCCAGCCAAGTCCACCCCCCTCCGCTGACCACCACCAGCAGCTCCTCCGAGACCTGCGAGCCTGGGCCCAGGCCGACCAAGGCGCCTGGTTCACCCTCCAGCGCGTGCTGGCCGCGCCGCTGAGTGCGGTGGACAAGTACCGGCTCTGCCACAAGGTCCAGTCCGACGGGGCCAGGGGTCTGCCGGACTGGGTCGAGACCTGTCTCGCCGGGCTGGCGTGCCCCTCGGACCTCGAGAGCGCCCGCCACCAGCTCGGACAGGTCGAGCACGACAGACTCCAGCGCGACTTGCGGAGCGTGGCGCACCTGTGCGGACTCTGCGAGCCCGAGCCCACGGGACTGTGGCTTCGCCCGGCCGAACTCACCCACCCGGAGACCCGCTACGACCTCCACACCTTCGGCGCCGTGGGGCGCCTGGATCCGGCTGTGGCCGCCGGTGCGCAGATGCTCGTGCCCGGGGCTCTGGCCTGGGCCGATGTCCTGGTCTGGCCGGGAACGCTCCACAACCTCAGCCACCTGGCCGAAGAGGCCCCCCCATGCCCCTGGACCTGACCCTCCAGCGGGTGAGCGAGGCCCAGGCTCATGAGGCCTTGGCTCGCTGCCGCCGCGAGCAGCGCCCCCTGGTCGTCTTCGACCGGGTGGCCGGTGTCCGCACGGACCAGCTCTTCGGCCTGTCCGAGGTCGACAAGGCCTCTGTCGATTCGGTCCTGGTCCTGGACCTGGGAGACCCGGAGCGCAGCATCGGCCTGGGCTCGGCCCGAGCGGACACCCAGGTCTCGGACCTGGCGTTCCTGCACCATGCCCTGGGCACCTGGGTCGGCAGGGACCCCCAGGCCCCGGCTCCCGCACTCGAGCTCGCTGACCACGACGCCACAGCCATCCAGATCCTGGCCGAGCTGTTCTTCGGAGATCAAGAGAAGCCCAAGGTGCTCCAGCCACAGTGTCTGCGCGAGTGGCGAGCCGAGCTCCGCGATCTCGGCCTGGACATGCGCGCCCCTGTCGAGGACCCCTGGTTTCGCGAGACCCTGCTCTGCGGCGGTGGGGCCCCCCTCGACGTCTTCGGCCAGCGCCTGGTCTTCGTGCCCTTGCCGTTGCCAGCCATGCCCGACACGGTGGCCACCAAGGTCCTGTCCCTGACCCTGGCCCGTGTCCTCCAGGCGCGGACCTGCGGCTCCGAGGAGGGGACCGGTCCCGTGACCGTAATCCTGCGATCGCCCACGGCACACCACGGGCTGCTGGAGCGGGCTGCCCGCGCGGCAACCCAGGCGCCCTGGGCCGAAGGATCCGTCCGCGTGCTGAGCTGCCCCGCGGTCGAGGACAGGCCCCCCACCGAGCTCTCGACGGCCTTGGTCCAGCTCAGCCGGCTCAAGTACGGCAAGGACCGGGCGCTGGTGGCGTCGGAGGTCTCGATGGCACTGCCAAAGGCCCATCGGCGCAGCGTCGACGACGATCCGCTCAAGGCCCTCATCTACCGGCACCACCGGTCCTTCGGTCCCCTGGAAGACGAGACTGCCCAGGACCTCGCCGCGGCGCGCCTGGTCCTGGGCATGAGTTCGCCACTGCTCACGCTCCCGCTCGATCCCGAGTAGCCGTCAGATCCAGCCAACCGACCCGTCTGATCCACGACCCCCACCTGGAGCTCTCGTGGACCACCCCGTCGCCGCCTTCCTTCGCGCCCTCGGCCTCGAGCCCCTGGACACCGGCCACAGCAAGCCCCCGTCCCAGGACTTCCAGGACCTGATGGCGCGGATCGATCAGCTGGCCGCCGCCGGCCTGCTCGTCGCGGAGCTCGACAGGCGCCGGCCCGACCTGGGCATCAAGGCTCGGCTCCAGGAGCGCTGGCAGGCGGCGGAGTCCAGCCTGGAGGCGCTGAGGGCCCCGCTCGAGATCGGGCTGGAGCACCGGGAGCTGCTGGTGGCCCTGGCCCGGGAGAAGACCGCAACGCGGTCGGAGTAGACTCGCACGGTGCGGTGGGCCCTGGTGATCGACGAGAGCGGCAAGTTCGCTCGACGCAAGGACGATGTGACGGTGGCGGGCGTGCTGCTGCCGGCAGCGAGCGCGAGCGTGCTGGGCCGCACCCTGCGCCAGGCGATGCTCGACGCTGACCCTCGCTGCCCCTGGCCGCTCCACAGCGCCCACCTGCGCACGCTGACCTGGCTCGCTGCGGCCCGCACCACCGAGCTGCAGCGGCAGGGCCCCGGGGGCCACCGCGACGTCGGCCAGGCCTGCGAGCAGATCCTCGACGCCCTGGAGTCCTACCGCCGTCGGCAGACGGAGCGGGTGTTCCAGGACATCGCCACGGGCAGCAAGGGCGACTGGGACAACCTCCAGGACCTGGAGCGCTGGCTGGACTCCCGGCGCAACCTGCGCTGGGCCAAGCGCACCCTCCGCCGCCACCAGGGCGGCCTGTTCGACCGGGTGGCCCGGACCGTCAAGAACTTCACCGGCGAAGAGCAGCGGCGCGGGCTGGGCATGTGGGCCTTCACGGCCTCCGAGAGCATGCGGGGCAATGCCTGCGACTCCCCCCTGTCCCCCGATCGGTACGTCGCCCTGCTCCAGGTGCTGATCGAACGTGCTGCCGACATGCTGTACCGAGCACACCCCGAGCACACCCTGGTCGTCCGGCCCTTCGTCCGCCACGTGGCCCTGGGCGGCCCCCGGCGCCCCCTGCAAGCGGCCGACGTCGCTGTCCTCGTCCGCCAGGCCCAGCTCCCCCAGGACCTCGCGATCGTGGCAGACCCGCCTTCGGACTACCCGGGCACCCACCCCGGCACCGGCTTCCTGGCCGACCTGCTGGCCAACACGGCCCGCATCCAGCGGGGACAGCTCGACGCCCTGCACCTGGAGCTCCGGCACCGAACGGGCCTGTGGGCGACCTCGGGCCCCGAGCGCCGCAGCCACTGCGCTGCCCACATCAAGGCCCGGGACTACATCCTGGCCGCCCGGGCCGGCGATGCACCGCCGCAGCAGTCCCTCGCCGGACTCCGACCCTGGGCCCGGGACCAGGCCCTCTCCTGGGGCGCCGAGTGACCCTGGTCCAGGCCTGGGCCGTGCTGTGCGAGGGCGGCGATGGGGACAGGGCAGCCGCCGGTCGCACGCTGCTCGCAGAGCTGAAGCGCCAGGCGCCGTCCGCTGCAGCCCAGGCCGGCGCCGACCCCCACGATGCGCTGGTCCAGGACGCCCTCCAGCGGGTTGCCCTGGCGCTCATCACGCGCCACCACGTGCTTCGGGAACAGGGCGAGCACCGGGACGCGGCGATCCGAGGCTACCTGGGGCGGGCCCTCAGGAACCGCTGCATCGACGAGCTGCGCAAGCGCAACAAGCACTGGGACGGACGGGTGGCTGACCTGGGGCCCGCCGGCGAAGACCACCCGAGGTCGCAGGTCGAGCGGATCAACGACGAGACCACGACCGAACGCCGGCTCGAGCAGCGGGCCGTCGAGCAGGCCGCCGACCTGCTGGAGCAGGCGTTGTTGCCCGCCTACGTGCGGGCGCGAGAGGCCGCCCGCAGAGGCACAGGGATCCGGGCTCGCGACACCCTGGCCCAGCTCGACGCACTCGGGTCGTCGGGGCGCACCACCGAGGATCTGGCCGGTGCGGAGCTGGCCGCCGAGCTGGGCCGCGCCCCTGGACCCGACGAGCTCAGGCGTCGGGCCAACGCGCTCTACAAGCGCTTCGAGAGGACCCGGTGTTCACTCCTGCTGTTCATCCGCGGGCTGCCGGCATCGACGGGCCTGGATCCCGCAGCGGCGTCGCTCGTGGCCCAGGTCGCCGAAGCGCGGTACCGCCTCAACCGGAGAGCATCACCATGATTGCTGTCAGGAAGTCCGTTGCGCTGCGTCGGACTGCTAAAGAGACCCCATGACATCCCTCCAGCAGGCTCTCCGAGACCTGGGCTGCGGCGAGCTGCAGCTCCAGGCACAGGTCCACGTGGCCCCGCCGGAGCAGGACTCCGAGCAACTGAAGGGCGAAGTCTTGCTGACCCTGGCGATGATGGTCGGCCTGGTCCAGGCCCAGTCCCAGGACCTACGCGCCGTGGAGACCCAGGTCCTGCCAGCCGGACTGGAGCTCCACACCTCTGGCCAGGACTTCGAGGGCCTGTCCCTGTACGGCGCCGACCTCTCGCTCCGGGCGAGCCAAGGCGCCGAGTGCTCGCGGATCTCCGAAGACGACGGCGACGCCTTGGTGTTCAAGCTCGATCCGGGCGGGGTGTGCCTGATCGACGCCGGCGACCTTGGCCAGCTGGCGCTGGCCCGCCCAGGGGGCGGCGGGCTGGACGTGGCCATGGTTGGCGTGGATCCGCCCCCGGACTGGCTCCAGCACGACCCCGAGCCCTGGCTGGACCGGCTCAAGCAGGACGCACTCACCCAGGCCCGCATCGGGGTCCCGCTCGCAGCCGGCCATCACCTGCGCTTCCACGAGCCGCCGCGAGAACAGCTCACCGACATCCTGGCCCGGGCCATCGGCGGCGACCCCACGCCGGACCAGACCCTCGTGAGTCAGTGGCTCCAGGACCAGCCCTCGGGCACCCTGGACCGGTGGGATGGCCTGAGCCGGGGCATCGCCGCGCGTGCCCTCGACGACCTGGACCGGCTGGACAGCGAGCTGCGGCTGGACGACGACGACTGGTGGGCCGCCCTGGGAGAGCTGCTGGAGGACCGGGACGACCTGGCCTCGCTGGCTCTCCTGCTCGGCCTGGGAGACAGCGCGGCCCGGGTCACCGAGGCCCTGATCGGCCTCGACGACGTCCTGCACATGTTCCTGCGGGCCCTACCCATCGAGCCGGTGGTGCTCAGCGAGCGGCTGGAGCGGGCCGGGCTGCGCGAGCCCGCCGCCTGGTGGACCGACCCCGCCGCGCGGGCCTGACGTGCCGCGACCCCCGAGCGACGTGCGGCGACTCCAGGCCAGGGCGCTGGCGCCGGGGTGGTGGGATGCCAACAGCGAGGACGAGCGGCTGGGACGCGCCGGGGACGCGCTGGTGGTGTCGGTGCATCGGGACCAGACGTCGCTGTGGTTGTACCGGGACCGCCCCTCCCGGGGCGCAGCGCTGCCGCAGAAGCCAGTGGGGCCCGTGGCCCTGGCAGCCCACGGACACGCGCGAGTGGCCTTGTCCCACAGCCTGAAGCTGCTGTGGACCCGCACCCACACGATGGCGCGCAGAGTCATCCGGTTGACGCGGCTGGGGACCCACCTGCGGTCCGGCACGGTCGACGCCGGCCGCGGTCCAGAGGGGACCTCGGTCGGACTCGCGTTCCTGTTGGCCCTGGCGTCCAGGGCGACCGGCCTCCGCCTGCCGGCCGACCTGGTGGCCACCGCCGAGATCACCGAGACCGGCGAGCTGCGCCCAGTGGGCGGACTTGAGGGCAAGCTGGCGGGTCTGGCGGCCATCGCTCCCGGGGTCCGAAGGGTCCTGGTGGCCCACGGCCAGTCCACCGGCCCGGTGCCGGAAGGCCTGGAGATCGTCCGGGTCCGGACCGGCCGGGAGGCCTTGGCCCTGGTCTTCCCCGACCCGGAGCTGGACCGGGCCCTCGCGCTCGCCGGCAAGAGCCCCGCCGCTCGGAGCCGGGTCCTGCTGGGCCTCACCTACGCCTGCATGGAGAGCCGGCGTGAATTCAACCGCTGGATGCCCGTGCGCGAGGCCACCGTTCGGGCCTTTGCCCTGTGGCCTCTCGAGGACCAGGACGACCTCAACCGGCTCCGCCTGATCGCGGCCGTCACTTCGCGCTTCTGCAAGCTGCCCAGCCCTCAGCCGCTCCCGGATGGCGGCTGGGTGGTGCGCCAGCCGCCCGAGAGCCGGGCCCAGATTCTGGCCCAATTCGTCCAACAGGTCACCGACACCGGCTGGCCCTCCTTGGAGGCCCTCGATGACCTGCTGGGGCACGTCGCCACCGCGGACTGGAACGCCAGGACCGGGCCCTTCCTGCGGCTCCGGGGGGCCCGGGCGAGGCTCGGGGCGACCCGCTCCAGGGCCCTGGCCCGGGAGGCGCTGGGCGAGCAGGAGGCCGTGGCCCGGGGCTTCCTGGACGGGATCGGCGCTGCCCAGACCACCTTCGGCCTGAGCGAGTGGTTCCGGCTCTCGGGGCTGTTCGCCGACGAACAGGCCCTGGAGCGGGCCTTGGACTTCGAGGCCCTGGTGGACGACCAGGGAGGCCTGGCGGGTCTCGGCGGCGCCTATGTGGCTCTCAACCGGGCCCGTGCCCGCATCGACATGGGTGTGGACCTGGACCTGGCGGTGCAGACCCTGGCGGGCCTGGTCGAAGAGAGACCGGAGTGGACCGACATCGCTGGAGCGGCCCGGCGGGCCCTGGCCCGGGCCCTGGGGTCCTTGGGGCGCTCCGCCGAGGCCGAGGGCGTGCGACAGGCCATCGCCGACCCGCGCCAGCGCGCCCTGGTCGCCGTGGACCAAGGTGCGGACCGGTCCGTCCTGGAAGCCGTCGCCGACATGCCCCTCACCCGCTTGCTCGCCAGCGACCTCGACGCCGCGCGTTTCTACCCCTACTGATCGGCCGGGACACCGGGACACCAGGCCCGGGCCCGGCCCCAGCTCGCCAGCCCGATCGCTGCGGGCAGCCAGGCCAGCGCCACCGCCTGGGTCCAGCCGGCGAAGCGCAGGACCTCGGGCAGCGCACCCAGGTCCAGGGCCACCTCGGTGCCGTCTGGGTCCACCATCGTGTAGTCGCCGGGGTTCAGGTACAGGTCGAGGGGCGGGAGCTCGGTGGCGCTGGGCACCACCCCGTCCAAGGTCATCGTGACCAGCACCCCGTGCATGGCGCCGAGCCACCAGGCGAAGACCGACGTGCCGGCCGCCAGCCCCAGGGCCAGGGCGGCACGGCCCACGGCCTGGCGGTGGCGGAGGCGCAAGGCCTCGGCGGTCGCCCAGAGCGCCCAGGTGGGCGCGAGCATCAGGGCCAGCCCGGTCAGGGAGGCACAGAGGTCGGCCAGGGACAGCCCCAGCACCGAGGCCTGGGCCAGGAAGAGCTCGGAGACGGGCAGGGCCACCCCGACCTGGGCCAGGGCCGCCCCGGAGAAGAGGCACACGGCCAGGGTCGACAGCAGGACGGCGCGGATCAGGGCGGTCGGGCACATCACTTCTTCCTCCAGGCGAGGGTCAGGCGAGAGACGGCGGAGCGGCGGTCGTAGACCTGGGCGGGCACGGCCACGTTCGACCAGGCCCGCTTCTTCGCGCCGCGGCCCTTGTAGACCACGATCCGGCCTTCGGACTGGGCCCGCTTCCACACCGCGGTGCCGAGCTTCTTGTTCATCACCCCATTGCGGCGGGTGCCACGCAGGTCCTTGAGGCCCGAGTACTCCTTGAGCTGCTTGGCCTTCATGCGCCGGGTGTCGACCCGTTTCTTCCAGGCTCCACGGGAGATGCGCCCCTTCCAGACGGCCTTGGCGTTCGGCTTCTCGCGCAGGGCCCCCTTCTTGGACAGGGAGAAGTAGGCGCTCTTGCCCACCCGACCCATGCGGGCCCGCCCCATGTCCAGCCGACCGCTCTTGGCGATGCCCTGGTAGGCCTTCTTGGTCGCGTGGTACACGACCCGGCTCTTCCGGGCGTCGGCGGTGGACGGCACCAGCAGGGCCAGGCCAAGGGCCAGGAGCAGGAAGCGGCGATGGCTGCGGCGTGCGGTCA
>Ga0209992_10001572_pt1 | contig 23343 bp, 20 predicted proteins | sample 2SBtaG_2_FD_182564 | JGI IMG/M metagenome (GOLD analysis project Ga0209992, IMG submission 182564) | Deep subsurface microbial communities from Kolumbo volcano to uncover new lineages of life (NeLLi) - 2SBTROV12_ACTIVE470 metaG (SPAdes)... | ecosystem: Environmental > Aquatic > Marine >... | reverse complement strand
TCTTCAGGTTTTTTACAACTTTTTAACAGCTCATCTATTAGTTTTTCGTTTCTGGTCATTTTGCTTTCCTTTCTTTGCTTTTATTTTAAGCGTTTTTGACCGTTTACACAAAATTCTTTATACCCTCGAAACACACTATTATTGATTTCACTTCTATAAACGATTTTTTTACTGAAGTAACCAATAATTATATAAAAAATTATAATAAAGATAAAAATGATTTAAAGTGTTTAGATAAAAATAAAAAATTAAATAATGATTGGTATTATGCTTACAAAATTAGAAAATCTATTAAGCTATACATTAAAAATAATGTAGAAATTAGAAAAAATCATATAAGTACAGGTCTTGAAAATATTCCTCCAAAACCTGAAAATATTGATACGATAAATATCTCGATATTACCAACCAATCATACAAAGAGTTGTGGAGTTTACTTACTAATAAGAATGAATAAAGAAAATACTGAAATAATAAATTTCGATTTCACTTTTTCTAATAGCAACAAACCCTCTCCAGCAATTCAAAATTTACTTGATAAAATAAATAATAAATATGGATGTAAAATTGATTTTCATGATTCCAATTTATCAAATGTATTTATTGAAAAAGTAAATTTATTTTCTACTATAAGTGAAAAATATAAATTTAACAAAATGAAATTAAATTCTAAGGAATGGAATGTTAATTATCAAATTCCTAATCTATCGAGTGAAGATAGTTCATCCTCTAATAATTTACCTCAAGCAGTAAAATATTTAACCACCCATTCAAACTTCATTTTATACGGCCCACCAGGGACTGGTAAAACCTATAAAACAGTAGATATTTCTGCGGGTGTTATAGAGAATAAATTTGATTATAAAAATATTGACGAAATTATTAATAATGATAATCACCATTCAGATAATACATCAATTTTTAATGATGGTCTAGATAAAGGTCGAATCCACTTTGTTACTTTTCATCAAAATTATTCCTACGAAGAATTTGTGGGTGGCTTACGCCCTGTAATAGATAAAGAAAAAAGTAATGGTAATTTACAATTTGAATGGAAGCCGGGTATATTTATAAAAGCCTGTGCAAATGCGTTAGAGTTGGCTCGATCAAAAGATAAAAAGAAATGGAATGAAGAAAAAAAGGGTGAAAAATCTATTGAAGATTGGTTCTTAAGAGAATGCTCACAATACAAATATAATGATTATAAATTTAATAAGGAAACACCTAAAGTCGTTCTCATTATTGATGAAATAAATCGAGCTAATATTTCACGCGTATTTGGGGAACTTATTACCCTAATAGAAGATGATAAACGCATTGGCGGAAAACATCAACTGATTCTAACTCTACCCAATGGTGCTAAGAAATTTGGTGTGCCTACAAATCTCATTATTATTGGCACCATGAATACAGCCGATAAATCATTAGCGCTCTTAGATGTGGCACTCCGCAGACGGTTTGAGTTTATAGGGTTGTTTCCTAAAAAAGAGTTAGTATTAAATAATAAATTAAGGTCCATCTTTGAAAAACTAAATAAACAGATATTGGCTGAAAGAAAAAGCCCCAACTTACTTATTGGACATTCATACTTTATGGATAAAAAGGAAGAAGATCTTGATACAATTTTTAATAATAAAGTTATTCCGTTATTGAATGAGTATTTTATGGGAAACCGTAAAAAAGTAGAAGAAATTTTGAAAGATATTGTATCTGTAAAAGAGAATTTAGATACGGGTGTATTAGAGTGTAATTCTAAAGATGTACAAAAGTCAAATAATGCTGATTCCCAATAATGCCACCTCTTAATCTATTTGAATATAAATGGAATAAACCACTTCCTGAAAGGCTAAAGACTGATGGCGACTTTGAAGCTTTTCTGGATGGTATTTGGCAAGATCGCCCCAATCAGGAAAATTGGTACGGAAATGAAATTAATAAATCTGAATCAGAGAAAACCAAACAAAGATTTATTCGTTTTAGAAGTAATGAATTTTCCCCTCGAAATTATGTTGGTGTTATTCATTATGAAGATACAGAGATAAATCTCCTCCCAAAAATTTTTTATGAAGAGGAAAAGGATTGTAAAGAATATGATTTAAAAAATATTCATCTTCATATCCTCTATTGGTTGAGTTATAATAAAAAGATTCAGTTTCCCAAGTCCTTATCAGATTTAGACAGTATTGAAATTGATAGTTTCTTCGAGATTCTCATTTTGATGTTTGCCACCTATACTCGAGAGGCATTGAATCGAGTTTTGTATCAAAATTATCATGAGGTGAACCAAGATAATTCATTTATCAAAGGTCGGTTAGATGTAAATGGATATATCAAAAATAATATTACTACTGGCAATTGGCAACGCATCACCTGTGATTACGATTCATTTGATATTGACAATCGCTTTAATCGAATTATTAAATATGTATCTAAATTGTTGGTGGCACATTCTAATAATGATGAAAGTAAAAGGCTATTACATGAGATAACTTTTTTGCTGGATGATGTTGAAGATGCACCCACGACAATTGATGATTGCCATAAAGTAAATTTAAATCCGTTTTATAAAGAGTTGAATGTGGTGCTGGATTACTGCAAATTATTTTTATCTAACAGTATGGTGTATTCAAATAATGACAACTTTGAAGTATTCGCCTTTTTACTCCCCATGGAAAAGATATTTGAAGATTTAGTGGTGGGGTTTATTGAAAAAAATCCATGGAATTCAGAGGATATCAATAATTGGAAGATTCAATCACAAGAACCGCGGTTAAAACTATCAACATGCCCAGAAGCCTTTGCAATGAAACCAGATATTTATCTAACAAATAAAATTAAAAAGGATAAAAACTTAATAATTGATACCAAATATAAATTTTTAAGTAAGGAAGAGCCCAAAAGAGGAGTTTCTCAGTCTGATATGTACCAGATGGTTAGCTATGCCATTCGGTATAAGGTAGAGAATTTTGTGTTGTTGTATCCAACAACTATAGATGATTCTACAAATTCAAAAAAACCAATTTCTGAATTTATAGTAAAAGATGAATTTGCAACTTTGAATCCAAAGGAAGAAATTCAGAAAAAACAAAAAATCAATATTCGGGTCCATAAACTTCCCATCATATGTGAACATAAAGAACACAAAAATAATTACATGGATTTGAAAGAAAAATTAGATAGTCAAATTTCAAATAGTTTGAACGAAATACTAAACCCAAAATAATTTACTCGTTTTATTAGCTTGCCCATTCTCATTTTTCATGAGCAGGTGGGTGTCCAATATTTATCTGCATTCATTCCCTTACGCCACAAACCCAATTTTATTTTTTCTCCGATCAAACATAGAGTTTACTTCAATATCACAATATTTTGTTAAATCATTTTAGTGGAGTCGTTTAAATGTCCTTTTCCGCCCAGCTGCTTCTGTGGCTGCATTTTTCACAATGATATTTATTTGCCCTCCCGTTAACTCATATTGATTCGCCAGTAAATGGGTGTCAATTTCACCTACCCCTGGAATTGAATTTGGCAGTTGCAAATTCAATAACTGCTCCCGTTCTTTTCTTGCGGGAACAGGAAACTCCAGTTTAAGATGAAACCGACGACTAAAAGCCGGATCTAAATTATCACAAAGATTGGTAGTGGCAACCATCACCATCTGTATTAAATAAATTTAAAAAGATCTCTCCAAATGAAATTGGTATTTCATCTATCACTGTTTCAGAATTAGAATATGGTGTTGAAAAAAGTAAACATATATAAAAAAATAAAAAAGCACTTTCAATGTTTTTAATGTCATTTGAAATATATGATTATGATTACAATGCATCTCAATTTTATGGGAAAATTAGAAATTACCTTAATTCAATATTTATTTCTTAATTAATTAAGAAATATTTATCAACTATTAACTATCACCATAATAATATTGGTAATAATTATAATAATATCCTTTCCCATAGGAATTTGATTCATCCACATCATTCATAACTACACCAGAGAAATTTACACCCACTTGCTTCATTTGATCTAAAGCTCTATCCAATCCACCTTTTTCTGTTTGACCTGCACGGATTACCAAAATAAATTGGTCAGCAAATTTTGTTATTACAAATGAATCAGTAACGGCTAATAATGGAGGGGAGTCAATCAAAATAATATCAAAATCAATTTTTAATTTTTCCATTAATTTTTCCATTTGATTAGATGCTAAAATTTCTGATGGATTTGGAGGTACAATTCCACAGGTAATCATTGATAAATTATCAACTTCTGTTTCATTAATAATTTCACTAATATTATCTGAATTTCCACTCAAATATTTTGTAATTCCAGGGTCTCGTTCTAAATTGAAAATTTTATGAGTAACCGGTTTTCTTAAATCACAATCAATAAGAATAGTCTTTTTACCAAGATTTGCATAGGTTATAGCAAGGTTTACAATCGTTGTTGTTTTACCCTCTCCAGGGCCTGGAGAACTCACTAAAATTACATTACCCATATCTTGTTTTGTGTGAGAATACATTAAGCTTGTTCGCAAACTTCTATAGGCCTCAGAAATGGGTGATTTAGGGTCTTCATGTGTAATTAATCGGCGTTGTATTTTCTCTACATTGCCCAATTTTTTCTGATATTTTCGTGTTTTTTTCTTTTTATCTGAATAACCTCTTCCGATAGATGGAATAAGTGCAAGTATTGATAAATTCCGTCGATCTACTTCATCAATTGACTTTATTGAATTATCCATATATTCAAGAGCAAAGGCAATACTCACTCCTAATCCTAATCCTAAAATCAATCCAATTATTAAATTTATTTTCTTTTTAGGTTTTATTCTCTCATTATTGGGAAATGCTTTATCAATTACTCTTACCTTTCCAATTTGGGATGCTTCATTTATCCGAGCTTCTTCTAATTTTTGTCTCATAAGTGAATAAGTTTCTGCATGAATATTTAAATTTCGTTCCAATCGAGTATAGTCTAAAACTTTTTCAGGTAATTGACCTAATTGGTTCTCATATTCTAAAACTAATTTATTAAATTCAATAATTTTGGATTCATATCCAGCAGACACGGCGGTAATACTTATAACTGAATCCATTAATGCTTGACGGAAGCGAATAGGGTCCGCAACTGAAATTCCCTGAGAAATCAATTGTCGTGTTTCCTTTTCTAAATTCCCCTTTAATCGGTCAAGTTTTTCTCTTAATGTTTTTACAATATTATGGCCTTCACCTTGCTGAGCAATGGCAGATACAAGCTCTGTTTCTTTCATTGCCACTTCTCTTTTTAATGCAAATAGGCGGTCATTAATTGTATTTAATACTCGATCGGTTAACTTCATTTCTTCAACAGTTAATTGGCTTTTTATATATTTAATTCGTTCAATTAGAATATTTCGTTCAGCCCTTGATTTATATAATTGTGATTCAGCATTTATTAAATTTTCAAGTAAATACTTTGAATTTTCATCAACTCCAAAAATTTTCTCATTTTGTTGGAATTGTTTTAATAAATTTTCCGTTTCGGTTAACTCAATTTCTTTTTTATCTAATTGTTCTAAAAGAAATGATTTCAAATGCGACATTTCGCCCTTCGCCCATTCTAAGTCAATAGACTGATAGACATCAATTACCGTATTTACTAATAATGAAGCTTCTACAGGATCAATACTTTTTATTGAAATACTTAAAACATCAGTATTCCTCGTATTTGAGATTACAAGTTCTTCCATAAATAATTTAGTAAATTCAGCAAACATTGAATCGCTAATTGATGAATTTAAGGTTATCTCATCTTCAATTTTATCAATTAATCCCAACGTTAATATATTTCGAATTACCTTATTAATCCCTTCAGGGGAATATGTTCGCGTACCAAAGAAAAATAAATTATTCCGATGTTTTGAATTTATTAATTTTTTTATTGTTAATTCTGCAGTTGTTCTAGATTTTAGAATTTCTATTTCATTTTCAAGATAATTTTTACCAGATCCCATTCCCATGTCAAAAATATCTAATGCTGAAGATGAATCTTCTATTAAAATCACTCCTGTAGATTGATAAACAGGTTTTACCCAAAATGTATATAGAAATGTAAGAAAGAATATAATTATAGTTGCCCAAATAATCTTTCGTTGATGTCTTTTAAATATAAAGACTATATCTATTAATGATATTTCATCTTCTTCAAAATTTGAAAATTGTTGTGGATTATTATTTGAATTCATTAATTCGTTCTTAATATTGTGAGAAAGATATTTAATACTTGTAATGTTGAGTTAATTATACTTGAATTGGAAAATAAATATGAACCTAATGATTGTTCAATATAAATGGTATTATGCGGATATAAAATAAAGTCCATATTTTCGCCTGTTTCTAAGTAATTATCAAGGTTTAAATAAGTCACTTCATCATTATTGAACTGCCGTACATTTTTTAATTTTGCACCGGGTAATGGTCCACCTGCTAAAGCCAATAATGAAAGTATATCAATGCCTTCATAAACCAAATATGTACCAGGATTTTTTACATGGCCAATAATATTGACATACATTCTCACAATACCATCGTCTCCTGTTACATACGGCTCACTGCTAAACGATAATTGGTTTGAAATCTGTCCCGATCTGTTCACAAGATTTGATTGTGAAATCAGCATTGAAATAAATATAATTCCAATGATAAAAAATTTATTTTTCATTTTTATTTACGAATTTATTAAAATAATTAATTGTCCTTACTAAACCTGTATGTAAATCTATAATGGGTTCCCAATGAAGTATTGATTTTGCAATATCTATATTGGGCTTTCTTCGAACAGGATCTCCTTCAGGCAATGGTAAATATTCTGTTTTTGAATTATTATTAGTTAATTTACAAATCTCATCAGCTAAATATTTAATATTTACCTCTTGAGGATTACCTAAATTTACAGGATTAACCCTATTTGAATTAAACATCAATTTTACTAATCCATTTATCATATCTTCAATAAAACAAAATGATCTTGTTTGAGAGCCATCACCGTAAATTGTAATTGAATTTCCTTTAATTGCTTGAACAATAAAATTAGAAATTACTCGACCATCATCTATTGCCATATTAGGTCCGTAAGTATTAAAAATTCTTGCAACTCGAATGTCTAAACCATATTGACGATGAAAATCATAGAATAAAGTTTCCCCTGCCCGTTTACCTTCATCGTAACACGCCCTAATTCCAATTGGGTTTACATTACCCCAATAAGACTCTTTTTGAGGATGCTCTAATGGGTCGCCATATATTTCAGAAGTTGATGCCTGTAATATTCGCGCATTATATTTTTTAGCAAGTTCAAGAATATTTAATGTTCCTAATACATTTGTTCTAATTGTTTCTACTGGATTTATTTGATAATGAATTGGGCTTGCTGGGCAAGCCAAATTGAAAATAAAATCGACTTCTATATCAAATGGTATATTAATATTTTGTTTAATAAATGTAAATGATTTATTCTTTTTCAAATGCTGAATATTAATAATTGAACCTGTGAATAAATTGTCAATACAAAATACTTCATAATCCAAAGTTAATAATTTTTCACATAAATGTGAACCAATAAACCCTGCTCCACCTGTAACTAATACTTTATTTTTTTTCATAATTTTCTATAAGTGGAGCATTCAAATAAGACTTAAGTCTTTGATCAAGATTTGAACTATATCCAAAATAATTCATTTTATCTTTTTCACTATAAAGTATATAAATATAAAAGAAATTCTTCACTAAAATCTTGATCTCATTTGAAATGGGTAAACCCTGCTCCACCTGTAACTAATATTTTCAAAAGCTAATAATCCATGTTAATTGTAGATAGTTAATAGTTAAATGTGGATAGTTGATTGGTAATAGTTCAATCATTTCTTTAAATTTTTCATTGCCCTGATTAAAGCATTAAGCATTTTTCTAATTTTCATAATATTTTCTAATTCATCATCAATTACATTTACAACGTTTAGTCTTTTTGCAATTATTAATTGAGTTTCAACTTCTGATGCTGAGCCTAATGCAATATATATTCTCAACAAAATCAATCGATATTTTCCAAACATTTAAATCTTTATAATCACTCATAATTACTCATTTTACTATAAACCATCTACTATAAACCATAAACTATCCGCTATAATCTAAATACAAGAATTAATAATTTTTGAAATCATTTCAATTTCATCGTCTAATAAATATGGATGCATAGGTAAACTTAAAATCCGTTGACTAATATTCTCAGAAATTTTAAATCCTTCTTTTTTATAATTCAAATTATCAAATGCCTTTTGTAAATGCAATGGATTTAAATAATAAATAGCAGACGGAATATTATTTTCTTTTAATTTTTGTTGAATCACATCTCTTTGATTATTGTTCTCTAATAAAATTGAATATTGAGCCCATGCAGAACGATATCCTTCAGGTATAAATTGAAGTATTATTGAATTATCAAGTAAATTTGAATATTTTTTCGCAATTTTATTCCTATTAATAATTTCATTTTCAAACAGTTTCATTTTCGAAATTAAAATAGTTGCTTGAATTGTATCTAATCGACCATTAATCCCAATTCTTATATTTTCGTACTTATTTACACCCTGACCATGAACTCGAATTGATTTTAATTTTTCAGCCATTTCATCATTATCAGTAAAGATCGCTCCTCCATCACCATAACAACCCAGTGGTTTTGCAGGGAAAAATGATGTTGTTCCAAAATCTCCAAAACTACCAGCCATTTTGTTATTTATTTTGCCACCTAAACCCTGTGCTGAATCTTCAATTACTTTTAACTGAAATTGATTTGCAATTTCATGAATTTCTCTATAATTTGAAGGCAAGCCAAATAAATCTACTGGAATTATTGCTTTGGGATTAAGTTTTCCATTTTTAATTGTTTTTTGAATTTCATATTTGAGTTTTTTTGGACAAATATTAAATGTATCCTCTTCAATATCAACAAATACAGGCGTTGCACCTAAAAATTGAATGACCTCTGCCGTTGCAAAAAAAGTAAAAGGAGTTGTAAATACGGCATCTCCTTTCCCTATGTCTAATGCCATTAAACTCATTATTAATGCATCTGTCCCTGATGAACACGATATACAATGCTTTATTTTTACATAATCGGCCAAAATTGATTCAAGCTCAAAAACTTCCGGTCCCATAATATATTGACCATGTTTTAATACTTCTTGAATTCGATTTGTAATATCAGTTTCTAATAATTGATATTGTTTTTTTAAATTAATAAAATCCAATTTAATTCCTATTTTTTTTATAGACATTGTACATAGAAGTCAATATTGTTTTTAAGTCTGAAAATTGTGGTTTCCATCCAATCTTTTCAAATGCTAAATTTGAGTCTGAGTATAATAAATCTGGGTCTCCTAATCGTCTATCAGTAAATTTATAATTCACTTTTTCACCCAAAAATGATTCACACCCATTAACAACTTCCAATACTGAATATTTTTCCCCCGTTGCTAAATTTAAAAGAAAATTTTCATTATTATTAATTAGCTTTCGATAAGATAAATAATGTGCTGTTGCTAAATCTGAAACATGAATGTAATCTCTCTCACAAGTTCCATCCATTGTTTTATAATCATTACCAAAAATATTCAAATGACTTCGCTCGCCCATAATTACTTCCATAACAATAGGTAATAAATTTTGCGGTTCCTTTTCTAAACCAATAATTTCCCCATTAACATCATACCCTGCAGCATTGAAGTATCTCAGTATTGAATAGCGAATACCCTTTAATTTGGCATACCATTGAATATAGTCTTCAATTGATTTTTTTGTAAATCCATAATAATTTACTGGGTTTAGCGGATGTAATTCATTAATTGGTAAATACTGTGGTGCTCCATAAACGGCTGCCGTTGACGAAAAAATTATATTCTTAACATTATGTTTCACCATCATATTTAAAACATTGATTGACCCAATAATATTTGCTTCACTATATTTCATGGGATTAATCATTGATTCTCCTGCTGCTTTTAATGCAGAAAGATGAATTACTGTTGTTGGTTTAACTTTATTAAATGCATCATCTAATTCTTCGAGGTTTAATATAGAACCCTTAATAAATTCTGCACGACTATCTATATTGCTTTTATGTCCTGTTGATAAATTATCAAAGACAACCACATCATAATTATGATTACAAAATTCTAATGTAACATGGGAACCAATATACCCTGCACCTCCAATAATTAGAATTTTCTTTGGATTCATAGATACTTATCTACTAAATAATTTTTTAATAAATGATTTTGGCTCTTCTTCTAAAACTTCCCACGGATTAATATTTTCACCATCTAATAATTTTTGAGGATTATCATAGACTAATTTTTCCGTTAAATCACCAATTAATTTTTCACATATATTTACTGCTGACTCTAAACAAAAATTTCGTTTTTCATCATTATGAGAATCAGAACCCATAAAATGAACCATATTTCGTTTTAATAATTTAATTACTGTATTTTTACAATTTGCCCCAAAGTACCCAATTAAACTGCCTGCATCAATTTGCATTAAACAACCTGAATGAATTAATTTTTCAACAATATTAATATCATCTTGAATCGGTTTATATCGCTCTGGATGTGCTATTATTGGAGTTGTACCAGACATAACTAATTTATATAATTCTTCATCATAGTTTGGAGGTAATTGATGTGTTTGAAATTCAATTAACATATATTTACCATGCCCAAATACAGTTAAGGGGTCTCTTCTAATTTCTAATAAATTAGGTAAATAAAAAACCTCAGCACCAGAGTGTAAATTAATTTTTTCTCCAATCTGTTTTTGAACTTTCTGTAAAGAATCATTCACAATTTTTAAATTAATTTCGATTCCATCCATTTTAGGATGTTGATAATGAACGGTACAAATGACATCTGTGATGCCTTGGCTTATTGCATGATTTAACATTGAAATTGTTTGTTCCATGGTTTTAGAGCCATCATCTAATCCTGGTAATACATGATTGTGAAAATCAATCATTAGTTAGACCGGCCAACGCCAATATATTTAATTCCATTATCTTTTAAATATTGGGGATTATACTGATTACGACCATCAAAAATTAATGGAGTTTTAAGTATGGATTTAATTTTAATAAAATCAGGTTGACGAAATTGTCTCCATTCTGTTATTAAAATCATTGCATCGGCATCATTAAGTGAATCATATTCAGAATTACAAAATTTAATTTGGGATAACTCATTTTCTGAAAATTCTTTTTTGGCAGATTTCATCGCAACAGGGTCAAACACTTGAACTTTCCCACCATTTTTTAATATTGATTTAATAGTCATAATAGATGGTGCCTCACGAATATCATCTGTACCTGGTTTAAATGATAATCCCCAAATTGAAAATATTTTATTAGATAAATCTTTTCCAAATTCTTGAACTACTTTATTAAATAAAATTTCTTTTTGTAATAAATTTCTATCTTCAACTGCATTTAAAACAAGAGGAGTAAAATTATTCTCATTTGAAGTTTGAATTAATGCTTTAACATCTTTCGGGAAACATGATCCTCCATACCCACAGCCGGGATATATGAATGAAAACCCAATTCGTTTATCTGAACCAATCCCATATCTAACATTTTCTACATCTACACCTGTTAAATCACATATTTGTGAGATTTCATTCATAAACGAAATTTTGGTTGCTAGCATCGCATTTGCCGCATATTTCGTCATTTCGGCATCTCTTCTTGCCATATAAATTAGCTTTGATTTACGAATAGAAAACGGTGAATATAATTGAGTCATTATATCTTTCGCTTTTTCTGAATTAGAACCAATAATTATTCGATCTGGGAAATTAAAATCTTTAATTGCATCGCCCTCTTTTAAAAACTCTGGATTACTCACCACATCAAACGTTATTGATAATTGACGATCTATTAATTCTTTTTGAATTATTTCTTCTACTTTATCTCCAGTTGTAACAGGAACAGTTGATTTATTTACAATTACACAATAAGTTGATATTTTTTGACCAATCTCTTTTGCAACTTGATAAACATATTCTAGATTTGCCTTTCCTTTATCGTCTGATGGGGTACCAACTGCAATGAAGATAATTGAATTTTCAGGGATATCATTTGGGATTGATGTTTTAAAAGATAATCTATTTGCATTAATATTATTTTTTACAAGTTCTTCCAACCCAGGTTCATAAATTGGCAATACCCCTTTTTCTATTAAATTATTAATTTTTTTTATGTCATTATCAATGCTAACGACTTCATTTCCCATTTCTGCAAGACATGACCCTGTAACTAACCCAACATACCCCGTTCCAACAATATAAATTTTCATATTTTTTTATTCTTTTTAAATGACATTAGAAAAAAATACGCACCAACACCTGTAAGTGTTAAAAATCCATACGCATGTAAAATAATACTAAATGCATTTGAAACAGCCACATCATAGTTTAATAAGGTCACCATTGTAAATTTTACAGCAGCATGGTATGTACCAATCATTCCAGGAGCTGATGGAATTGCCATTGCGACTGAAGTTAATACGAGAATCAATAATGATTCTTCCCATGTCATGTTTAAATCAAAAGCATATTGTATTAAATGTGTATCTAGCCAATAAACGAACCAAATTATTAGTGTCCAACCGAGAATTTTTAAAAAAATTGTAAAATTTATTCCAGTTAATCCATGTAAAAACTGACCGATAAATTGCCTCTTTAACATAGAGTCCATTTTTGATTTAAATATAAATTTTAATAATAGCATAATAATTACTATTGCAATGGAGAAAACAATTACGCGAGTTCCCCATAATTTTATATCAGCAGGTAGAGGATAAAAAATAAATAATAAACCAAATAAAATTATTAAGCCCATCATATCAGTCATTCGTTCTAATGCAATTGTACCCAAGCTATAACTTTTTGATTGACCTGTTTTATTTGATAATAGCACACCTCTATAAATTTCCCCTGCTCTTAGAGGAAGCACATTATTTCCAAAATACCCCACCATTTCAATATTATATAATTGTTTTATATTAATTTTATCTGAATTAATTAATAATCTCCAACGAATTGCACGAAGCCAGACTGAAAATAATATAGAAATACATGCAATTATTATATATAAAAACTTAGTTTCAGCAACTGATGAAGAAAAGGATTTAAATTGAAAATCATGGAATGCCCAGATTAAACCAATAATGCTCAAGAGAATTCCGATGATGGTTTTGATATCCCATCCAAATGATAATTTTAAATTATTTTCTGACAATTTAAGGGCGTAAATCTATAATAAAACTATTTTCAAAATTTGGATTCCAAAAGTCATCATTATCAGTTTCAATTTTATTGACATTAATATCTTTAATTTCAGATGTCGTCATTTGATAATTGTGTGAAATTTTTGTCAAAGAAGAATCTAAAGAATTAAAAAATGCATCAAAGAATAATCCATAATCGGGACTTTGTACATTACATTTAATTTCATGGTCAGTAATACATTGCGATGTGAAATTCTTTTCTTTCTGCGTTAAAAACATAGAAATATTATTTAATAAATTTGTGTCCGAAACTTCTATTATCAATTGATTACTTTTTTCATCATATATCTTTGTCCAATTCTCCGAATAATAAATTTGTCTATTTTCAAATTGCAACCAGAAATTCCGTTCATCCTTTATATTAATTTCAATATTTGAACGCTGATTTGAATACTCATTTTTGATAAATAATTCAGCTTTAATTTTAATTGAAAAAGAATCTAATAATTCAATATTTTGATTAATCCATCTATCAAAAATTGTCTCACTAAAAAGAGTTGAAATAAATAAAATGAAAATATATCTCAATTAAGTCCAACTTGTTCAAGATATGATTCATCAACTAATACATCTCTCGCCTTGCTTCCACTATAACCCGAAATTATACCCATTGCCTCCAACTCATCAACTAACCGTCCAGCCCTACTATATCCAATTCTAAATCTTCTTTGTAAAAGAGAAACAGAGGCTTGCTCAAGTTGAATAACTAATTTTGCTGCATCTGCAAGTAATTCATCTCGGCCTTCTTCAAATTGAATTTCAGGTCCGCCCAATTTTTTTGCAGTTTCAGGAAGCATCACTTCTTCAGGTTTCGGTTGTTTTCTAATAAATCCAATTATTTTTTCAATTTCATCTAGTGTAATAAAAGCATTGTGTAATCGTTTAGGTGATGATTGTCCTGGTGGTAAATAAAGCATATCACCTTTACCTAATAATTTTTCTGCGCCCATTTGATCAATAATAGTCCTTGAGTCCACTTTTGAAGAAACTTGAAATGCAATTCGGGCAGGAAAATTAGCCTTAATAACACCTGTAATTACATCTACAGATGGTCTTTGTGTCGCAACAATTAAATGAATACCAACCGCTCTAGCCATTTGTGCTAATCGTGCAATTGGGTCTTCAATTTCCTTACCTGAAGTTTGCATTAAATCAGCAAGTTCATCAATGAGCACAACAATAAATGGCATTTTTTCTAAACTAGAATCATGTTTACATTTATTATGATATTCTCCCAAATTTCTAACCGTTGCTCTGGAGAATACATCATATCGTCTTTCCATTTCAGCTAATGCAGAATGTAAAACTGCAACTGCATTTTCGGGAGTTGTCATCACATATTCTTCAATATTTGGTGAAGTGATTAAATGATAATCAATTAATTCTCTATATGTTGATAATTCAATTCGTTTGGGGTCAATCATTATAAATTTTACTTCATCAGGCCTTGCTTTATACAAAATTGAAATAATTATGGTATTAATACAAACAGATTTACCAGCACCTGTTGCACCAGCAATAAGTAAATGAGGCATTTTCCCTAAATCAAAGGTAAAGGCTTCACCTGTTGTTGTCCGACCGATTGCTAATGTTAATTTTGATTCTGCTTCAATATATTTTTTTGAATTAAGAATATTTCGGATAAATACAATAGCAGGATTTGCATTAGGTAATTCAATTCCTACTGATTTTGATCCTGGAATTGGTGCAATAATTCGAACTCGATGTGCTTTCATAATACGAGCTAAATCATCTGCTAAATTTACAAATTTGTTTACCCGAACACCCTCAGATGGTTCAACTTCGAAAAGTGTAATTACGGGTCCCGGAGAAATTCGAACGACTCGCCCTAAAACTCCAAATGTTTCTAACGCATGTTCTAATTCTTTGGCTTTGTCATTTAAAATTTCCTCAGACATATCTTCACGAATTTCTGGAGGATTATATAATAAATCTAAAGGTGGTAGTTTATATTGTAAAAATCTAACTCTTCGGTCTTCAGCAGAATCTAAATCTCCCTCTTCAATTTTAGTTACTTCACCGATTTCAATTCCATCTTCATCAATATGACTTTCTCTATCTTCTGAATCTTCTTTTTCAGGTCGGTTAATTGTTAATGGTTCTTGTTCTTTCTCTGGTTGCATCTCAATGGTTGGTTCAGGTTCTACAATATCAGAGATTATTTCAGATTCTTGAGGGATATTAATTTCAGGTTCAATATTATCGGCTTTGGAGTTTTTATATTGATTATACTTGCTTACTACTTCTTTAAATTTATTTCTAATTATTTCTTTAATTATTATTAATCCATCTTTAATTGAATAATTAAAATATCCAGAGAATAATAATAGAATTGAAGTTAGTAAAATTACAAAAAGACCAAAACCACCAATAAAATCATAAATTAATTTTCCTACACCAGCAATAAAAAAACCAGAAGCAGTATAATCTTTTGTATCACCACCCCCAAATTCAGTAAATACCCAAATTATTAACCCTGTCCAAACTGCCATGCCTAAAATATAAAGTGATTGCCTTATATAAAATTGGGGTGGGCGGTTAGTAAATAGACTCCAGCCTGTAATTCCAAATATAAAGGGTAAAAATAGTGAGCCCCAGCCAAAAATTAATTTTATTAAAAAGTGAGAAATCCAAATTCCAAAATAACCTAAATAATTTCCATTTTTTGTTTCACTCGGTATGGTTATTTCTTCAAGTGGATTAAAAGAAATTAAACTTAAAAACACAAGAACACCGAATGCCATTAGCAATACGCCAATAACTTCTCGCTGTCTTTCGGTCATATTATTTTTTGATTTAGTCAAGTAATGAAGTCTTTTTTATAAATGGTGGTTTAATAATTGTTGCATTTACCTCTTTATTTCGAATTAACACAGATATTTCAGTCCCTATTTTATGAAATCCATTTTCTACATAACCACTTCCAATTCCACAATTTAACCCTAACGACTGAGTTCCACTACAAATTTCACCTATTAATTTACCATTTTTGGTAATTTTATAACCTTGCCTTGGTATTCCTCTTTCATTTAATTTTATTGCAACTAAATTCCGATCAACTCCATCCTGTTTAAATTTAAATATATTATCTCTTCCTATAAAATCAGTATTTAAATTTGTAATCCAACTTAATCCTGCTTCAAGTGGATGAGTTGACTCATCAATATCATTTCCATAAAGACAATATTTCATTTCCATTCTAAGTACATCACGAACACCTAATCCGCATGGTTGAACATTTTTATTCAATAAATATTGCCATATTAAATTAATAGAATATCCCGAACCATAAATTTCAAAACCTAATTCACCCGTATATCCTGTTCGGCTAATAATTAAATTTTCATGATTATATTTTAATTCAATCGCATGATAAAATTTTAAATCATTTACTTCAGAGAATAATTCAGATAAAATATTTCTACATTTAGGTCCTTGAATTGCGATGAGTGAAATCGAATCACTTATATTTTTTAATTTTACACCGGTTATTAAATTTCTATTCAACCACTTCCAGTTTTTTTCTACATTAGAAGCATTGACAACCATTACATATTTATTTGCAAATTTATATACGATTAAATCATCAATTATTCCACCATTTTCATTACACATCGCAGAATATTGGGCTTTTCCTTTTTTTAATTGAGTCACATCATTTATTGTTAATTTCTGTAAAAATAATTCAGCATTCTCGCCTGAAATTTCAAATTCACCCATGTGTGAAACATCAAACATTCCTACATTATTCCGCACTGCTTGATATTCACTTTTAATTCCACAGAGATATTGAACAGGCATATCATAACCAGCAAAGGGGACCATTTTTGCTCCCAATTCAATATGCGAATCATATAAAGCTGTAAACTTTAATTCAGTAATTTTAATGCCTTTCTAATTAAATTTTCGGTACTATCTGGTCCATCGGTATTTATAATGGATTTTAATATATTTTGAACATCTTTAAATTTAAATCCAAGTGATATGAGTGCATTACTCGCTTCATTCAATGCCGGTGAACTACCTGAATCTTCTTCAATCGGCATATCGTCATCAGCCATTTTAATAAACTTATCTTTTAATTCAACAATAATCCGTTTTGCAGTTTTTGGTCCAATTCCGGGAATTGCTGTTAGCATACTGACTTCACTTCCAATAATTCGTTTTTTAAATTCTTGTGGAGAAATATTAGATAACATTGCAATTGCCGTTTTTGGCCCAATTCCTGAAATATTAATAAGCATTCTAAACATCATTCGTTCTTTTTCATCATAGAATCCAAAAAGTTCCTGTGCATTTTCAGTTACATGAAAATGAATCAATAATGAAATTAATTCTCCATTTTGTGGGCATTTATCATACGTACTTGAAGTAATATGGCATAAATATCCTATTCCATTCACATCTATTATCGCAACACTTTGAGCTTTGCTATGTAATTTTCCGTGTAAAAATTCAATCATCATATCTAAATTGTTTTGTGTGACAAAGTGCAATTGCTAATGCATCACTTGCATCATCAGGTATTTTTTTCTCTTTTAATCCCAAAATTATTTGAACCATATATTTTACTTGCTCTTTTGTTGCATTTCCATTACCCGTAACCGATTGTTTTATTTTTCGGGGTGAATATTCATAAACAGGAATTCCAGCTTGCGCTGCACCTAATAGTGCCATTCCTCTTGCATGACCCAACATCATCATTGAGCGTACATTTTTTCCAAAGAAACTACCTTCAACAGACATTGCCTTCGGTTGATATTCTTTTATTACTGTTTTTAAATCTAAATATATTGTTTTTAATCTTTTTTCTAATGGTTGATCAGCAGTTGTTGAAATTATTCCAAAATCAATTAATGAAGGTTGCTCATCATTTATTTTAATTACACCAAACCCCATTTTACTTAATCCTGGATCTATACCCAAAATAATCAAATTTTATAATTCCGATGATATTTTTTCTAATTCGTCATCATCAATTTCAAAATTAGAATATACTTTTTGAATATCTTCATTTTCTTCTAATAAATCTAATAATTTAAGTAAACTAATTGCATCACTACCTGCAATATTTATTTTATTTTGTGGTTCTAATGTCAATTCTCCTGATTCAATTTCAATACCGACAGATTCTAATCCTTTACTTACCTCTCCAAAGGTTTCTGGAGTTGTAATAATTGTATAATTTAAATCATCATCGGAAGAAAAATCATCAGCACCAAATTCTAATGCTGTTTCAAGTAATTCATTTTCATCTCTATTTTCTTTGAGTACTGAAATAATTCCCTTTTTTTCAAACATCCAATTTACACAACCGGGTTCGCCTAAATTACCACCATTCTTTGACATTAAATGTCTAATCTCTGGTACCGTCCTATTTTTATTATCGGTCATCACTGAAAGTAAAATGGCAACACCACCAGGACCATAACCTTCATAGACATAATCTTCAAATTTCATTCCGGGTAAATCACCGGTACCTTTTTTTATTGCTCTTTCAATATTATCTTTTGGCATATTAACAGCTTTTGCCTTTTGTACAGCCAATCGTAATGCTGGATTCATTTCAATATCATCACCACCTTCTCTTGCTGCCAATGTAATATCTTTTGATACGCGTGTAAATGCGGCACCTCTTTTTGCATCAATTGCCGCTTTTTTTCGTTTTATTGTTGACCATTTACTGTGACCTGACATATATCTCCTAAATTTATTTCCTTAATCGGTTAACTAAACCACCTAAAATGTGTTGCCCCGGTTCACTAAACCAAATATCAACAATTTCATTTGTATAGTTTTCTTGATTTTCTGTGATTTTTTGAATTAAATTTTCGCGTAATTTTAATTTTGTTAATCCTTGTTGATATGATGGTAGTTTTAACCATTCTTGTAATTTTAATTTTGTTACTTCTAAAACATTTTCCAATGGTTGAATTTCATCAATTAAACCAACTTTTAATGCTTCATCAGGCGTTGCAAGTTTACCCGTTAATCCAAAAATTTCTGCATTTCTTGTGCCTAAAATATACTGATAAACTCCACCAATTGCTCCAGGAAGAATTAAACCGACCGCCACTTCATTTAAGCCCATTTTATAATTTCCTTCAGCCATCACTCTATAATCTGTCATTATACTGAGAACGGTTCCACCTGCTGGGCTATGACCCGTAATTGCACTAAAAATTAATTTTGGGAATGAAAATAATTCGAGTAATAATTTATTAAATTTAGACCAAAATTGAATTAAATCTGTTTTACTTTGTGGAAATAATTCTAAAACATCTAATCCTGCTGAAAAAAAACCATTATTACCGGTGAGAATAATTCCATTAATATTATTATTTTTTTTTAATTCGGATAAATTTAGAAGCAGATCATCTATCATCTGTTCATTAATTGCATTTACTTTGGGTCTATTTAATTTAAGAATTGCAATATTCCCATCTATTTGTTGAATTATTGTACTTTCTACCACTCTTTCCTTTACAGATAAATTGAATTCTAAATCTTGAAATTTGCTACAATACAAACAAGATAATTTACCAAATGCAACTTATTCAAGCATAACATTGTAATTTAAAAAGTAATAATAATTTTTTATTACTATGCGACAGTATATGACTTATTACTATTTTAACTTAATGTGTTGGTAAATAATTAAACCCTGTGGGAAAAAAATCAGATTCCACAGGTCAGGCAATTCAATAAAAAGGAAAACAAAATGGCAAAAACAAATTTATCTTCTCAACTTTTAAAAATAGGAAAATCCTTATATCTTTCATTTGAGGATGATATTGATGAACAAGTAAAAATTGAAAAAGTAGATAAAACCTTAAATTCGGTACTTAACAACAAGCAACTTATTGATTATCATTTAGAGGAAATTGATATAAAGATATTAAGTTTAATTTGGTATGAACAAATTTCTAAACGAAATAGATTTATTGATCCTGTTCAATTATTAGAAAAATTCTATGATAGTGTTCCAATGGCAATAAATAATTTAGGTAAAATAATTGAACTTTGTAAAAAAGGATTACTTTATACTGAAAAGAAAAAAATAATTAATAATGGGTTTATTTCTTCATTGAGAGATTCAAAGCCAATTGCTTCATTCTATAAATATGGACTTTTAAATAATGATATATCCATAAATCGTAATTTTATAAAAATGCTTTTAAATGAAGACGAAGATATTAGCCAAGATATGAATAAACCCTATCCCAATAATAAGGAATATTTAAAAGATTGGTTCTCGTATGTGAATTGCCTAAAAGAATTTTCATATAATGATTTTAATACAAGAAGACTTGATAAATTAATGGATGATTATGTAGCGAAAGATTATGTTGATGCGATGCGATGGAAATTAAAATTAGAAAATAGGTCAATAAAAACGAGTAAAACTTTTCCACTTATGGATGTAATTGAAGAATATCAATTAGATGACAATGAAACTATTATTTTAGTTTATTTAATAAAAGAAGAAATGGATGGATTAAATGTTGATGTTGATGAAGCAATAAAACTTATTAGCCAAGACCCTCATGAAATGTATATGAATCGACAATATTTAGCAAATGATTCAAAATTAGTACGAAATGGACTCGTTGAGTTAACAGAAAATGTTATGTTTAGAAGTAAAGGTGGAGATATTCGCGTCTCTCCCGATATTACTAGGCAAGTCATCATGAATACCCCTACGAATGATCAAGAACGATTACATCAAATATTGAAAGGTGAAACTATATTTTCACTCATGGAGCCACGGCAAACTATGAATGATTTAATTTTACCTTATGAGTTAAAAAAAACAATTAAAACAGGATTATCTCGGTATCATAAAAATATTGATAAAATATTGCAAAAATGGGGTTTATATAGTCCTGGGTTAGATTTAGCAGGTGAAGTAAAAAAGAATTCAGAACCTGGTTTATTAATGTTATTTCATGGTGCACCTGGAACTGGAAAAACATTTGCAGCGGGTGCAATTGCAAAATCATTGGGGAAACAATTATTAATTACCGATATGTCTCGAATACAATCTTGCTGGGTGGGTGAAAGTGAAAAAAATGTTCGAAAATTATTTACAATATTTGAACGAATTGTTCGAAGAACAGAGAATCCACCTGTTTTATTACTCAATGAAGCAGATCAATTTTTATCTAGACGAATGACAAAAACAGATTCATCTGTAGATGTAATGTATAATACACTTCAAAATTTATTTTTGGAAGCATTTGAGCAATTAAAAGGAGTTATGATTGCAACCACAAATTTAAAAGATAATATGGATACTGCTTTTAGTCGACGGTTTCATCTCAAACTTGAATTTCCTACCCCTGCTATAAAGGAACGAGAGCGGTTATGGGATTTACATTTACCCTGGACAATCCCTGGTGCGGATGAAATTGACAAAAAATATTTGGCTAAACAATTTCCATTATCTGGTGGGCAGATTGATATTATTGTAAAAAATAGTGCAACCGAAGCTGCAAGCAGAAAATATAATCAAAGATTAATGACAGAGGATTTAATAAAATATTGTGAAATTGAAATCGCATCAATGTTTGATGGTCATAATTGCCAAATTGGTTTTGGGGTGGCTTGATTTTATAGGACGCAGATTTTCAGGGATTAAACAAAGATAGCTATAATATTTAATCACATGGTTTTACTTCACCTCAAAGAGGTGGCCTAATAGTTCGCTCCGATGGAGCTAATTTTTTTTCGATTTAAATATTACAAATAGTTTACTCCTCTGGAGTATGAAAACTTACAATAATGAATTTTGAATTATAAATTAAAATACCCTTATTTTAAAAAATATGTAGATGCTAAATTTGTTTTGTAGTGGCGACGCATGCGTCGCTATTACTATTGGTATAAAATAATGGACCTATAGAAAACCAACTTCAAATTTATTAATTACATGGTTTTAATAACCTCAGAGAGGTGATATATTAATAATCTTATATAAAATCAGTAAACATGAACTCCATAGGAGTGGCCTAATAGTTCGCTCCAATGGAGCTAATTTTTTTTTTCGATTTAAATATTACAAATAGTTTACTCCTCTGGAGTATAAAAAATTAAACACAAAATGCTGATAAGAAAATCCAATTAAACCCGTAGCGTCAAGGTATGCCTTGACTTTATAATTAAACCCTGTAGAATAAAAACATCATCCATACATAAAATCTAAGATATTACAAAATCTTACTCTCTGACGGGAGAGGAATTAAAGATGAGGAGTGAAAAATTTTATTTGTAGAGTCGTTACGCGTAACGACTCTACCACATTGGCTAATTAATAAAAACTCAAAGTAAATTAACAATTTCACCTTTCATGTACCCAACATATTGTCATCCCAAACAAAATGAAATATACTTAAATTCGATATTAACCTCGGAGAGGTGACCTATTAATAACACACATTATACTAAAAAACCATGAACTCCGTAGGAGTGGTCTATTAGTCCGCTCCGATGGAGCTAATTTTATTCGATTTAAATATTACAAATAGTTTACTCCTCTGGAGTATGAAAACTTACAATTATGAGTTATGAATTAAATTATCCATTTTTTAAAGAATATGTAGATGGTAAATTTATTTTGTAGGGGCGACGCATACGTCGCATCTACGAGTTAATGAAATACTTATATGTCTATCCCGATTAAATTAAACTATTTTTTTATGCCATCCTATTTCTCACCTGTTTCGATTTTAACCTCGGAGAGGTGCACTATTTTGAATTTTGAATTATAAGTTATGAATTATAAATTAAAATGAACTCTGTAAGAGATATCTATTAGTCCGCTCCGATGGAGCTAATTTTATTAGAGGATTTATTGTGTGTTCAGTACCTCTACAAATCTCGGCAAATCCTTACCATCGCAGGGTGATTGATGTTAATTTTTGTTATATACTTTA
>Ga0209992_10001571_pt1 | contig 23368 bp, 21 predicted proteins | sample 2SBtaG_2_FD_182564 | JGI IMG/M metagenome (GOLD analysis project Ga0209992, IMG submission 182564) | Deep subsurface microbial communities from Kolumbo volcano to uncover new lineages of life (NeLLi) - 2SBTROV12_ACTIVE470 metaG (SPAdes)... | ecosystem: Environmental > Aquatic > Marine >... | reverse complement strand
AGCCCTGTCCCTCCTTACCAGAGCATACCCCGCTCACCGCTTCGCGGTTCGGTCCTTTTCCTTTGTTCTCTATCAAGCAAGCTTGACGAGTCCAAAGAAAAAGCCCCGCTCACTTCGTTCGTGAGCGGGGCTTTCTGGATGCGGAGGGGGTGGGATTCGAACCCACGATACGCGTAAACGTATGCTGGTTTTCAAGACCAGTGCATTCAGCCAGGCTCTGCCACCCCTCCTATGCATTTCTGACTCAGAGAGGGCGATTATGCGCTCCTTCCAATCAGCTATGATTTTGCCGATCTGCAATAGATCTGCAGTCGAGACACTTTGAACACAGAATCAACGGTGTTTATCGTGTAACGAAGCGACAAAACTACGGTGCTGGATGGCCTGCGTCAACGAAGAGTGTGTCAAAATCAAACATGTCGACATGCTTCCAAGTCTTTCTGTTCTGGATGTCTCGGATAACCCAGCGTGTGACACCATACTTCTTGCCAAGCTCGCTAGGCCTTGTTAGATCGAACATGCAGTGGACACGAATACTGCGAACCTGCTCTTCATTCAGTTTCGAGCGGCCATTTGATGATCCTTTGGCCTGCCTGCCTTTGGCGACTTTGTCAGCCATGTTATCCTGCTGCGTGCCTGCAACCAGATGATCGGGGTTGCAACATGCTGGATTGTCACATTTGTGCATCACCACAGGAGGTTGAGCCCCATCGTTGAACAAGCCATACGCAACACGATGTGCAAAAAAGCTTTTCGACTTATAACCAAAACGCCCATAACCATCTTTGCACTTGCGGCCCTTCCAAGGCCAGCAGCTCCGCTGGTCATCATTATTCACCTTTTTCAAAAATCGGGCAACGTCTTTATTCACAACGCAATAGCGGATCAAATTAGAGTTCGGGAAAAAGTCTGGGTAGTTGAATAATGAAACGATGAAAATTAGCCGATTCGATCAGTATGCCTTAAATAAAAAAAGAAATACGGCCATTTATAACGACTTTTAGAAATCCTGACGTTCTTTTGGGAACCAGGTATTAGCGAAAGACCAATTTTGTGTGCGAGACACATGGGACCTGGATATGAGTTCGCCAGGTAATCATGATTAATCATGATTTCGTGGCATTTAATCTCGGACAATTGAAAAACTGATTAGTGAGTGGCCATTCCGGCCAATCAAGGCACAAGGCCTTTAATGATCGACTTGGAAACGAGTCATGGTCTAAAATCACAACAGTTTTCAATTATGAATCCGAACTACTCAATAGGAGGAGAAGCACCTCCTTCTGACCCCAATGTCAAATATGCGCTAACTGATGTTGGAAACGCGCAGCGGATGGCGGATAGCCTCCAAAATTCAGTCCTGTACTGCCCTCAACTTGGTGGATGGCTAGAACGTGCTAACGGGAAATATTCTCGTATCTCGAAGTCGAAAATCAGTCTACACGCCATAAAAGTCATCCGGAGCATGTGCGGCAATCCAGACGGCAAGCAAATATTGTCTGGCGAGTATGCGGCACTATGCTCGTGGCAAACAGCCAGCGAGTCTGCAGCTCGAATAAGCGGTATGACGAAACTGGCAGAATCCATGCTGGAGGTTGACGTCAGCATATTTGATTCTGATCCGCTGGAATTAAACCTACTAAATGGGGTCGTGAATCTGAGGGATGGCTCTTTTAGAAAACACGCCAAACGAGACAGGTTTGTTAGGGTGGCGAACGTCGAATATGATATGAATGCGACGTGTCCTCGCTGGGAACAGTTCGTCTCTACAATATCCAAAGATCGTGACGGTATTCGGCTTTTTCTTCAAAAGTTGAGCGGATACTTTTTGACGGGACTTACGTCAGATCAGGCGTTTTACAATTTCTTTGGGTCTGGAGCAAATGGGAAATCAACGTGGCTGCTGGTTCTTTCAACACTGTTAGGGGATTATGCCTTAACCGTTCCTGCAGATTCTCTAATGCCAAAGTCATTTTCCGGTGGTCCAACTCCCTACTTGGCAGATTTGAACGGTATCCGTTTGTGCTACGTGTCAGAAATGGCGGAAAATGAGCCGCTTGATGAGGCACGGATTAAGTCGCTCACTGGCTCTGAAAATGTGGCTGCAAATGCGAAATACAAAGACCCCATAGAGTATAAGCCGCAATTTAAAATTTGCGTTGCCACTAATCATCCGCTAAACATAGCGGGCACCGACGACGGTATATGGCGTCGATTAAAAATGATTCCGTTTGAGCATCAATTCGACGGTGAGACTCGTCAGGTCGACTTCCACGAAATACTCCTCAAGGAAAGGCAAGGAATTCTCAATTGGATGATTGATGGCTGTATTCAATATCGCAATTCCGGACTCGCACTTCCCGGATGGATTCGAAAGGAGAATATGGCACTCCGAAGAAAAAGCGATCATTGCTCTGAATTTGTGGAGACGCAACTAAATAAGTCGCCTGGAGCTTCAGAATTGTTTTCCGATGTGTATCAAGCCTATCGAAATTGGACAGGTCTGAATCAGCTGTCGCCTCTTTCCAAAAATAGATTTTCGAGAGAAATCAAGCGTCTTGGCATCACGACGAGAAGAGGGTCACAGAATAAAGTGCTTATCGAAAACTACTGTCGTTTGTGATCACTTCAGTTCGTCAAGATCTCGTTTAACAATTGTTGGATGGAGAGCAAGTATTGGGTTCAATCGCTCACTGCATGGGTTACCCCAATTCCAGGAAGTATTTAATGTTTTATCTATAGAAATACTCTTTCCAAGAAATGGGGTAACTCTGTTGTCCGCCACAAGCTTACAATGTCTTGTCTGTCGGCCGATACTCGCATAAGAGCATCTATAAGAGTGAGAGAATCTCCGTGAAACCAGTTCATATTTCTTTTCTTGTCGGAGTCGTATTGACGCTGGCGATATATCCATTCGCGTCGGAGCTCGCGAGAAATGGAGTGAGCGACGAAAACGGCGTTGTCACCACAAAAGTCGATTTCACCAAGGTCAAATCTAATGCCATGTCCTCCGGTGACATCAAAGAGGTGTGGACGGCTTTCAAGCTGGCTCGCGCGCTCTATGGAGAATACTCACCCATTGCCCTGGAGGTCTACAACTACCGAGAGCTGTATCCGGAAATGTTCGAGGCCTATCGCATTAGGTTGGAAGGGAGGGAGCTGACTGGTGCTGCGAAGGAGCGCAATGATCAAGAGGCCCGCTTGGCGCATCACAAGTTTCTCGAATGGCAGGTTGAGCAGGGTTTCAGCGTGAGCAATACAAGTGGCCGGAGTGACGTTAAGTCCATACGGGCGCAGATCCTTGGAAACGAGGCCGGCGCGCGCAACAACATGCCTGGATACGAGGCTATCAAAGAGTACCTGGAGACGAAAATATGAAAATGCTATTCTTTGGGGCTCTCCTTGCCCTCTCTGTGCTATTCCCGGTACGGGAGCAGCGCATCTACAACAATACACCTCATGCCGGCAAAATCCTTGTTAGTGTGCGTTACGTCCCTACAACCCTTTTTACGGATAGCGAGAGGGTGAGAACTAGAGGGATGACGTTCGTGATACCGGGGATGCTACTCTTCTTCATGCTCTTCATGACTTTGGATGACATGTCTCGTTATCGGAATTACGATCCACGCTACTCTGAGGTAACAAGGGAGGTTGAGAAGACACAAAGGTTGGCCGATGGGATGCTGAGGGATCTCGGCCTGGCGGTAAGAGCCTTCAGACGGTAGCTCTTGAGCGAAAGGATTGGAACTTGCGATTTCGTCGCTCAAAGAATGATTGCCAACCTTGAATTGTGACTGTCGGAAGCACCTTGTGTGGTTTTACTGAAAACCAAACGAATTAATTCAAGCAACTATGGTCGTTGTTTTCAGTGTGTGCGATTACAAGAAATGCAGTCATTGTACTGAGCATTTGCAACGTCAGCGTGGTGGGTTTAACTAGGACATACCATGCTAACAGTTTCAATTTTTGTCGGCTGTGATCTGATATTGATCTCGCTGACCTACATGATATACAAACAAGGAAAACACTAATCGCTAAACCTTGGGCGGTTTGTAGGCCATTCGTCAGTGGTTCCGTGTATGCTTCCTTAAGGCTTAGCAGCGTAGGTGATTGGCCTTCGTTTCTCGCTACTGAAAGCTTATTACGGGCTTCGTCAGTGATCACATGCAACATTTTGGATGATGGTCGTTGACGCTGTATTCGCGAATACGCGAGAGAGCAAAACCGCTCTGCAACAACATGTTCTCAAACTGAAATCCACTTTCGTCACATTATACAATATGACATTTAGGGACGCTCTCTTACGTTGGAGCATATACAACGTCGTCGTTTTCTAGCTTCATGATTGACATTGAGTGACGCATCGTATCAAAGAATTAATCACAGGTCTTTAACAAAGTGCTACTCGGTGTGAAAGTCGAGGGACTATTAAGTGATTTACCTGCACAAGGCAATCTTGAGTAAGTAGCAAAATTCTTCATTGCAGAAACCAATTAATGCGGTTAAACTACTCGAGTTGACTTTATGGGCGGACCATGAACAAAGGCGACTGCTGATCTGTCAAATCACTACACTATACCGAGGATTTCGTGGGATTGAATATTAATTCGACTAACCCGAGATCCTACCAAGAGATCGCAAATGAAAATTTGAAAATTCTCTATGATTGTGGCATATCTAAGCTTTACCACATGACGGATACTTCAAATCTTCCGTCGATTAATAAATCGGGAGGCCTGCTAAGCTTAAAAGAACAACTTCAGAAAGGTGTTACAGCAAACCGACCAGGCGGAAACCGCCTTTCCCGAAAACTGGCTTTGGGTCTTGATCGAACGGACTATGTTAGTCTGACATGGAACAGAAACCACCCAATGTTTAGCGCAGTTGTTAAACAAAGAAGGCTTCCGAGTCCAGTTCTAATTGAAATCGATTTAAGGGTTGTGCGTCTCCCCGGCGTTCGCTACTCCTTTGACAATGCCACTAAACAAGTGCATTTGTGGACCGTTTTAACAGATACGCAAATGAAGGAGTTGACTCACCGGCAATCAGAGGTGTTGATTCCCAAAAAGGTCCCTTCGAAATTGTTTTTGAAAAAACTTGCGGTAACCCATATGTGAAATGCATCCTTCGAATGCATTTTGAGTGTCATTACCAACGCATGTAAGTTACCTATCCGAGTCTTCTCTGCGATCCAGGTGTTGATCGACAAAAATATCCAACCGTTATGTATCGTATTTAGCGATGTCGATTCTAAAACCTGACAAGTCTGTAGTTCTGGTCAAACAGGATAGTCTGCAATCTGGATCACCTCTCCGATTGGAAGCCACATCAGATGAAATACAGGCGTTTCTGAGAGGAAACTTGGATGCTTTTGCCGGCATCGCGGGCTCACAAAAGGCTGTATTGGCGACTCCCGTTTTTCAAGAGATTGCCGACGGCATTGCTAGAAACCCGCTTCCTTTTCAGGCTATGTTTAAGAGAAAAGGACCTTGGTCGCGAGTAGAGCAGCTCAAAGGCTTCATCTTTGAGGGAATCACTCTTTCACTGTATCGCGGTAAAGCAGACTTTAAGCAAAAAATTGCGAGTTGGGTGCTGAGTCTGGATGGTGAAGAAGAGATGCAACGTGTGATTTCGAGAGTGGATGCTTTTTTGACCGGCGGGCATGAAATACAAAGCATGATGCCCAGTCTTGCATCGCCTCAGTCCTCGGCCGATATGATTCTGGTAGATTTTAAGTCTCACGGAGAACTTAGGACACTTGTATGTCCAACCACTAACCGCCAGACTGACGTGCAAGTAAAGGCGACAAGAAGCATTTCAGACTACCGATATGGATCCATCCCATGGGCTGTCATCGGAGTGAAAAAAAATCGGAGAGAAAAGATTGGTTTAGTTAAAGAGATCAACGGGCGTTATCGATACTGCATCTGTTGGCTGAGCAACGCAAAGGGGGAGCCGATATGGAAGCTGTGTCATTATCAAATCGATCAGCTAGCTCGCTCTGGAGATATAACCAGTCAAGTGGCTGAAGAAGCGAAGAGAAGAATTAGAGGGCCAGAGCATTTCGGACTTTGTCAAGACCACTATGATGAGGTAGCATATGAGTTTGAGCGTGTCTTTAGCGATCCTTCAGCAGATCGGGAAAAATTGAGGAACTTAATCATGGCAGACGCTGCGAGATTGGCTCATCAATACTCTCATCATTCGGCCATCTGGAAGCGAGGGGAGCTAGCCAAGGATTATCTCAAACAAAGCATCTCATATCCTGGTCAAAGAATCGCACTTAGTATGATTCCGACTTTCAGCAATTGACAAGCGTATGTTGCGTTCTCACTCAATTGTCTTGGAAATAAGGAAAAACATATTCTAAACTCTGGCTGCAACAGATCAGATTCGGAAATCGAGTATAGAATCAAGAATCGTTTTTTGTTTTTCCCTTTAATCAGACTTCTGAAAATTCTTAGTGGCGGTGATTGCTAATGGAAATTCTGGTTTTTGTTAACAGGTAATACTTGGTTTAAAACATGGATGCACTCTTATCGAAACTCACTAATCTCGGATACGAATTATTTGGTGTCTTCTTTCCTGGTTTCGGAATGCTAATCGGTGTTCTGGCAGTTTGGATTGCCGCAGGACCTTCTTTGGCGTGGCTTGGAATTCCCCATCTAACCCTTTTGGAATTTGCAGACGTTCTCGGTCATGTACAGGATATGACTTTTGCTTATCCACTGGTCGGCATAATCATCATCTCTTACACATTAGGTCAGTTTTTGAAGTGGGTATCTCGAGGTGGGCAGAAAGAACCAAATTCACCTTCGTCCATGTGGATAGTTGCAGCCTTTCTAAAGTGGAATGTGCCGAAAGCAAATAAGAACTATGACTGTCGACTTAAACCGCTGTTATTTGACGCCAATACAAAACTTTTTCCGAACGACAAAAAGGAGGAGTATCTATGGAAGAAATTTTATACCGTAGCGAAGGCATTTTTGAATGAAACGGCTGCCCATACTTTGCTGCCTACATATCAAAATAAGTATACCATGCATCGGTCTCTTTCCGCTGCCAGTGCCATCGTCTTTTGGGCCTGTCTCGGTTTATTGCTTATCAGTTTATGGAGTCGATTTAGCGGGGTCATTCCACCGGCGCATTGGCAATTCGTTGTAGTGCTTTTGTGTGCGTCTGCTCTTTCGAGATATCAATTCTGGCGTAGCTATCAATTCAATTGGCGGCTTTGGGGTGACGCAGTTATTACAGAAACATATATGCATCTCATTGCATTGGTGGACGATGACAAAACCAATTCATGAACAGGAATTCGCAGTAATCGATGTTGAGACGACAGGTGCAAATCCTGCCATCAATAGTTTGATTTCTGTTGCTATAGTACCCCTTAACGATACTAAAGCGGTGTTTTCAGTTTTTGTTCGCCCAGACAATCCAGTTTGGTCGCCCATTGCCCATAAATATTTTCGATCTTTTGAGAGTGAATGGGTTAAGTCAGCTATTTCACCAGAAAAAGCGTCAGAAAAGCTCATTAACTATCTCCGAGCTAATTTCAAGAAAAATGTTGTCCTGATCGGGCACAATGTTGGATTCGATATTTCATTCCTTCGTCAGTTGTTTGCATCAGCGGGATATGACGATGTTAAAGGAATTTCACACCGATCGATTGACACCCACTCTCTGCTGTTTACTCTCTGGAAAGTCGGCATTGTCGAAAAGTATCTTAGTTCTTCCGATGATGCATTTAGCTATTTCGGCATTCAGATCCCAAAAGGAAAACGGCACACCGCTTTGGAGGATGCTATAGCGACGAGATCCTTATTTAATAGAGCGATTTCTAAACTTGCCTCCTACGAATCTGGAATACACGCTAAAGTGGTCGAATAACTGAATTGAAAAGCGGTAGATAAATGATATTTAGGTGAGATTGTCGCCGAAATCCGATAAGGTTTTTTGTCACTCAATTAAGTAAGTACGCATGCCGAGCTACCAAGAAGCATATTCGACTTTGCATCGAATGCAGACAGAGGGACAGACAAGGTATCTATATTTTTTACTGACCGCTGCAGCATCAGGAATTGCACTTTCAATATCAGTTACCAAGTCTAGTCATATAGAGTGGAGTCAGGTTCCACTTGCTTTTGCACTTCTTTCATGGGGAGCTAGCTTTTACTTTGGTTGTCGTTGTGTCTTTCTCAGAAATGTGTATTTAGGATTCAATGCGATGTTCATTAAGTGGAAGGGTGAAAATAGACTGAGCCAAGAGCAGCATGATTCCTTTAAAAAAGAAATGGAGGGAACCAGCGGCAAGGCCACTTCGCATATGAATAAGCAGTTCGCCCTCTTGGTCGTTGGTGCGATATTATTCGTTGGTTGGCATATCCTGGAAATGGTACTCAGAGCTTATCAATTCTCAAGTTAGTTAGTGCATATTGGGAATCGAGATTAGCAGTGCAGAAGTTTAGTTCAAGGATATATTTCTCAAGCTCGGTCACAAATAGGAATACAAGTTGCCCAGATGTAAATGAGTCTGAATTTTTAATTTTGAGAATTTCAGAGAGCACAAACTACTCAGGCAGATAGCCCCCCCTAAGTCTCGACTTTTGAATCGACCCCGGCCTTTGGCTGGCTGGACAATTTCAATTCTGAGCAACCAATCATTAAGAGGGGGAATCATGGATCAGACATTCCATTCCAACGGTCAGCATTCACCGAATGGGAAAGACCACGAAGACTACGTAGCCGGCGATGTAACTTTAGGTGCCAAGGACAGGGTAGTCACGCAAAGCAATCCAGCTGCAAAAGACAACATCATTGTCAATCGCTCAAAGTCTGGTATTAGTCCGTTTGTGCCGATTATTAAGACGCCTACATATTCAGAAAACAGCAATACGCTCTCTGGATATTCTGTCGAAATCGAGGATCCCGATACAAGTACAGGATTTCGTTCTGTGGGTACCGTTTCACCAAACTACTTGCTCATGACCAATACGGAAGTACGAAGCCTCGCTCTAGAAATAGCATTACGAAGCGGAATGACTTTTAAGGAGACTCGAATATTCTGGGACGGCAGGAAGTTCATGCACATCATCGACTTCGATGATGAGTCGATTGAAGTTTCAGCCGGCGATGCCATTGGTCTATCATTGGTCACCAAGAGCAGCTACGACAAGTCTTGGCGCTTTGAGATGGCGCTCATGGGAAAACGCTTCGTGTGTGACAATGGAATGATCTCCGGAGAATTCTTTGCCCGTGTCGGATTCAGGCACCAAAAGTCTTTTGACCCTGGATATGACTGGCATTTAGCTGTCAAAGATGCGATGTCCATCATACAGGCTGCGCCTGATGACTTGGCCAGGTTTGTTTCTGGGCTCAGGCTGCTGAAAGGCGAAGCGATGACAGATGAGCACATCAGGAGTATTTGGCGACTCTTCCCATCAATCGGAAGCGGAATCAAAGGGCAGATCATGGAGCGCTATGTGGAGCGCGAGGAACCAACGCTGTTCGGTTTCCTGAATGCTGGGACAAACGTCTTCTGGCATCGCGAGAAAATGACTGCCAGTGACTTCAGTAATAACGATGTTTTCTCGACACAAATGCTGCGCTACGCGTTTGACCATCTCAATTAATGGTCCAATTCGCAATGCAGGCGGCTCCGATCCAAAATTTGGATCGGAGCCTGTAAGTATGATGAAATGCTCTGATTTCTAGACTGAAAATTACTGTGATTGAGTCATTCCTTCTCGCCATCAACCTTTGGCAACATCGCTATGGGCGAACCAAATATGCCACATTCGACTCAGTTATTTGACTTGATTGGACAGCATGGTTGACTGATTCAATAGCCCGACTACCGCCTCAATCACCAACTGTACATCTTCATGTGAAGTGGTTCGGCCCAAGGAAAACCGAATGCTGCCCGCCGCTCGTTCTCTCGAATGTCCCATTGCCCTTAATACATGACTCGGGTCAATTGCGCCAGCATTGCATGCCGAACCTGTGGAAACAGAAATGGACATCCTGCTCAATCGACTCTGCAAAAGTTCTGCATCCACATACTCTCCGTCTTCATTTCTGAATGAACAATTCAATATGTGAGGAGATGATAAATCCTCATCCAGGGAACCATTCAATTCAATCTTTAGCCCCAGCGCCGTATTCAGTCCATCAAATAGTAAGTTTTTGTTTGAGCGTACGTGGGATTTTGCTGAACTCGCCTCTTTCGTTACAAATTCTAGAGCACGACAAAATCCCGCAATCCCGAGTAGATTTTCAGTGCCAGGCCGAAAGGATCTCTCTTGACCGCCACCAACTGAAACAGGTCTAAGGTGAACGCCACTACGACGCACTAACAACCCAACTCCCGTTGGACCTCCTATTTTATGGGCGGAAAGCGAGAGTAAATCGACCCCCAGGCTTGAAAACGATAAATCGCCATATGCCAAAGCTTGAACTGCGTCGCAATGCATCAAGATGTTGTTCTCGTGAGCCCAGGAGGAAATATTCTCAATATCTGTGATGGCACCGGTCTCATTGTTGACTAGCATCAAGGAAGCAAACCGATGCTGATTATATACTTCTGAGACCGAGGAAAGAGTAACGACACCATCACTATTCGGTTGAACATAATCCACATCTGCGTTGTGGTTTGATGAGGGCTCCAATACGGCTTTATGTTCACTTCGCGATGTGATCAATGCCATATTACTCCCTGTATTTAGCGCGATATTGTTTGACTCTGTAGCACCACTAGTAAAGACTATTTCGCTTGGAGCACAATCAAGAACTGAGGAGATTCGACTTCGATATTCTTCTAGTTTGTTTTTTGCCCTAATTCCTTCAGCATGACTAGAAGAGGGATTTCCATATCCTTCTCTCGCAACCACCACCATTTCCTCAATTGCAGCGGGTACGAGCGGTGAAGTGGATGCGTGGTCAAGGAATATTTTTTTCATTTCGACTTTCTTGATGAAGCAAACGGTTTAAATGTTTACCACTGACACACCTGTGGCACTCTAGTTTTGTACCTTCTGCAACGTAGACAAAATATATTGCAATGAGAGTTTCTTTTTCCGGGCACGAGACATTTCCACTTCGAAGCTCATGGCTAAAAAAGGCCGTTGATCAGGTTAAATTGCGCCCTGCAATATTTGCCGATGATGACGCAATCTCAACATTTGGAGTTGGGAAAAACATGGTGAGATCAATTCGGCATTGGGCCGTACTATGTGGAATTATTGAGCTACAAGAAGCGTCAAGAAGTAATTTTCAAGTTTCTGAACTCGGAGATCTTCTCTTTGACGATAATGGTTGGGATCCATTCATGGAGGACGTGGGGACGGCTTGGCTCCTCCATTGGCAGATCGTAAAGCAGCTGGAACAAGCAACGTTGTGGTCTTTTCTTTTTGGGATTTACAGATCAAGTAATTTCGATCCCACGACGCTGTTTCCGGAGATCAAGCAATGGCTTCATCAGCAAAACATTTCCGCACCTAGCGAGGCTACATTGAAGAAAGATTTTCTTTGTCTTGGAAGTAGTTATGCCCCGCACTCTACTCCAAATAAAATTGAAGATAGTCTCCAATGTCCTTTGTCGGGAATAGGACTTCTCGTTAGGGAAGGAGGAATATTGTATCCATCTCAGAAACACAAGCAAGCGCTTCCACCACTGGTGTTTTGTGCGATACTTGTTGATTTCTGGTCCGGTCCATGTGATTCTTCACAAACGCTTACTATTGAACAGATTTTGCGGGATGACTTGAGTCCGGGAAAGGCACTCTTCCTATCAGAAACCGAGGTATACGATTACCTCTCTAGTCTTTCTGAAAACCCCGATGTCCCCTTTTTATTTGATGACACGGCCGGAATAAAACAATTGGTGCGTACGAATGATGAATTGTCGTCATCACGAATTTTAAATCTGTACTACACAAGCAGTCTAATAGAGAATGGCGTCTATGTTTGACATTCGGATAACAGATAATTTTTCCCGTAGTGTTGAACTAGAGTATGATTTCAACACTGGTAGCCGCGTATCCAACTACCTCATCACCTCGAAAACAAGAGAATTGCTCTCTCGAATGGAGCAAGTATGTTTGTCTCAAGGTGGTGGAGCTTTTTCGATAATTGGTACCTATGGAAGCGGGAAAAGTGCTTTTGCTCTTTTTGCGGCGTCGCTTCTGGCCGGTGAGAAAGAAGCAGTCCAAAAACTCCAATCAGATAGTCCTCAAATCTCTGAAGCACTTACAACTACAGTTGCTGGACTCCTTTTGCCTCTACTAGTCACGGGTCGGAGAGAAAGTATCTCTCACGCCTTATTGCGAGGAATAGCCGGGGGGTTGACTCGTTTGTCGGTGCATCAAAAAGAAGTCATCCCCGCTATAAATAAGCTGAGATCGAAAGTCCAACGTGTCCTCAACTCAAATCAGGCAGTTGATCACGGGAAGATTCTTTCCTTTCTCGATGAATTAGATTCTCTTGTCGCTGCTTCTAACCTTCAAGGGTCGTTCTTAGTCATTGACGAACTAGGTAAGTTGCTTGAATACGCGGCTCTACATCCCAAAGACTCGGATGTGTATTTGTTGCAGCTTCTGGCTGAAAGAAGTGTTCGAAGAATTTCAGACGATCAGAGCACTTTTATATTCGTAACAATCCTTCATCAAGCAATCGAGCGTTATGCTCTTCGACTCGCTTCTAGCCAAAGAGACGAATGGAAGAAGGTGCAAGGACGATTTGAGGATTTTGCGTTTATTGACCCAGTTGATGAGACAATTCGTCTATTGGCATCGGCAGTAGAATTGGACTTACCTGCGGTGCAACTTCAGAAATTTGAGAACGAAACGAGGAGTGTTTTAGAGCTCACTCAGCTTCCTGCTTATCTGAAATCAGCAGATATCGAAAGATCACTTTTAGGTGCTGCTCCTTTATCTCCGACTGTGTCTTTACTTGTGGGCCCAATTTTCAGAAAACTGGCCCAGAATGAACGCTCGCTATTTGCGTTTTTGGCTTCCAAAGAGCCAAACAGTTTCATGGATGTTCTCTCGGCACAACATAAAGAGGGAGATGAACTTCGATACGGGTTGGATCACCTTTTCGATTACTTGATTTCTACAATCGGTCCGACTCTCTTGCATGGTAGAGACAGTTTGTATTGGGCTGAAGTAGAAACGATTCTTTTGAGATGTGACGGAAGCGACGAACTTCATTCTTCTCTGATCAAAGCCATCGCACTAATTGGATATGTTGGAGATTTTGTGGGGCTGCGTGGACAGCAAGAGCTGCTAGCGATTGTTTTGAATTCCGAAAAGGTAAGGATTCAGGACTCACTTCAATATCTGGTTGACCAAAAACTAGTCTCCTATCGACCATTTCAAGAAGAGTATGTCCTCTGGCAAGGAAGCGATTTTGATCTTGAACACTGGCTTCATCAAGCGAAAGTAAATGTTTCGGACCAAGTTTCTATCTCGGAGCTGCTTGCAAAAGCAATTCCAGCTGAACCCCTTATAGCTAGGCGGCATGCTTATCAATCCGGTACTTCGAGATTAGTTGAACGATGTTATTCTTCTCATTCAAATTGGTTAATTGATGCTCGAAGCGAATCGAAGTGGGCTGATGGAAAACTCATTCACGTTGTTGCCTCTTCCGCAGAGACCAGGACATCAACCCTTCAGTCCTTAAAAGAGCACATAAATCAGATTCCTCAAAACGTCATCGTTTCCGTTCTGCCCGACGCGGCCCATATCAAAAGTGCTGCCTACGATGTTTTGTGCTTTGACTGGATTGCTAAAAATTGCAGCCAACTGAGTGGTGATCCAGCGGCTAGAAAAGAACTAGCACAGCGCAGAATCGATGCTGTTTCCTATGTAGAAACGGAGCTATCACTCCTTGTGCACAAACAGCCCGCCGACCAAGAAGCGAATTGGGTGATGAGTGGCAGTTTCGTTCACATCCGATCAACAAGAGAGCTTCAAGGGTGTCTCAGCTCACTATTCGATGAGATTTATTGCCACAGTCCTCGTATTTCGAACGAGTTGTTAAACCGCAAAAAGCCTTCAGCAAGTGCAATTTCGGCAACAAAGCTTCTTCTAAGATCGATGATCGAGAAGCCTGAGCTATCGAACTTGGGAATTGAAGGCACTCCAGCTGAATACGGTCTTTATGCATCCATATTGAAACGAGGTGAACTACATTTAGACGGCATTCGCGGGATAGGTTTTTATGATCCTAAAACGGATCCGCTTCGAATTTCACCCCTATTCGATGCCTTCGTCAAACTTCTCAGTGACAATCATGGCCAACAAGTTGGACTCGGAGAGTTGCTTTCGCTTGCCCAGAAGCCTCCCTTTGGATTGCGAAAAGGCTTGTTTTCCATTCTTGCATTTGCATTTATTCTCTCCAGAAAAAATCAAATCGCGCTGTACGAAGATTCGATTTTGCTATTCGATTTAGGTCATTATGAAATAGACAGACTCGTCAAAGATCCGACAAGGTTTTCGATCCAACTTGTTTCGATGAATGAGGATCGATCTCAGCTTCTTGAGTTGTACGGGAAGGTTGTTGGCCTTGATCAAGACGATTGTTCCGTTCTTCAAGTTGTCACTGCTTTATTGAGAAAAGCACGAACCTTGTCCCCATACGCTCGGAGAACAGGTGATTTGTCGAAGCGCGATACTGCTGTAAGGGAGGCTTTATTTCGCGCTGAAGATCCCATAAAGCTCTTGTTTGAAGACATCCCAATTGCTTGCGGAAGAGAATCTGAGCTTGAGGAAACGCATCCAGAAAACTATCCTGATTTGTCAACAGGACTCGAATCTTCGCTACGAGCAATAACCAATGCATATCAGTCTTTGTTATTTGATATACAGGACGAGATTGCAAAAGCATTGCATTTGCATGCCCACGATCCAGAAGGGAGGAGGACTGAGCTAGTGGAGCGCAGTAAGCCGCTTTTGCAGCATGCTACCAACGACAAGTTTCGAGCATTCCTCGTGAGAGCAACAGATGCCGTGATGGATACTTCATCTTGGTTTGAGTCTTTAGCAGCCTTACTCTCTGAGAGTCCCCCTAAACACTGGCTCGATAGAACCCGAGATCTGTTTCGCGAGAATCTTAGAGAAATCGCAAGGTCATTTCAGACGCTGGAACCCCTGGTATTTAGCGAGCCGTCACGATCACCTTCGCCAGGCAATAATTCAATTCTTGGAGTTCGAAAGCGAATATCGGTGACTTCTCTGGGAAGAGAAGAATTAGCAAGAGTTTTTAGTACTCATCCGGAAGACGAATCATTAATCGACGAAGTCGCCCAGGAGCTTTCTGAGCAATTGGCCCTCAAAGCCGCGCGGCACGATAACAAGTTTCAGCTCTCAGTCATTACGAAATTGCTTGAGTCGCTCATGGAAAATTCTCCTAGTCAAGTTATCGACACTGAAAATGAATAACGCAGTACGGCACATAGTGGCATTTAGCGGCGGGAAAGACAGTTCTGCTTTGGGGATCTATCTAAAAAATCCTGAGAAATGGAGGCACATCCTTGGAAAGTCGGGGTTGCCCGAGCGGAAACCGTTGGAGAATCCTGAGTACCTGTTTTGCGACACGGGTACTGAGCTAAGTGAAACATATGACTATCTAAAGAAACTCGAAGCAGAGCTCGGAACAACAGTAATTCGACTACAGGCGCAAGATTTTAGTGATTCCCGTCGCGATATCAATACTCCCTTTGATCACTATCTACATCAATATGGCGGTATGTTGCCAAGTGCTCAGGTTCGATGGTGTACTCGTATGTTAAAGCTCAAACCTTACGAATGGTACCTCGGTGAAGACGAAGTCGTGAGCTATGTAGGAATACGAGCAGACGAAGACCGGGTGGGATATCTGTCGACAAAACCCAATATTAAAACTGTTTTTCCCTTTCGAGAAGACGGAATTGACAAATCTGATGTATACCGCATCTTGGAAGAAAGCGGTGTCGGTGTGCCCTCGTATTACGAATGGCGCTCAAGGAGTGGTTGTTATTTTTGCTTTTTCCAGAGAAAAAGTGAATGGGTGGGATTGTTAGAGAATCATCCGGACTTATACAAGCAAGCTATGGAGTATGAAAAAGCCGAAGGTGAGGGCGTTTCCGGATTTTCTTGGTCTGAGAGGGAAACACTTGAGGAATTGGCACAACCGGAACGTGTCGCTCAAATAAAACTGGATCAGGAAAAACGGAAAGAAAGACTTCTTGCTCGATATCGACCCAAAAAACTAATTCAAATGGATGACTTTGTCGGAGAAGCGGACAGATGGCAAAGCCTAGACGACCTGAGAGATATGGAAGATGATTCTGTCGGATGCAATATGTGTCATTTATAGATTCTTAAGTAAATGGAGACAAAGATTAAACAAATAGATCAGTTTAAGGCGCTTTTGGCCATCGCGTTATGCGATGACAACCTTCACCCTGCAGAAATCGCACTGTTGAATAATTTTGCGCTGCGTCATGATATTCCACTGACAGCTCAACAGGAGATCCTGCTAGATCCAGACAAACATTTGCCGACTGATCTGCGGACTATTGAATTTGACTTTACGTTTTTAGTCGAGCTTGCGAAAATGATAAATGCGGACGATGTGATTGAAGATTCTGAATTGGATCTTTTATATCAGTTTGTTGAATGGTCCAAGTTAGCTGGCACAAATATCCTAGGATGGTCGCATTATTTGTTGGAGCTGACGCAAGAGGAGATAGGCGTTGACGAAATACGTTCGGAACTTGAAATGTTGAGCACAACATGAGCTATAGCTACAAAAATTTACCAAGCACGAGAAGCATTTTAGCTCACATAGAGGGGCACCCGGGAATTCAAACTAAAGTATTGGCATTCCGACTTGGGATGCCGACTAGGAACTTTCAGCAGTTCATTTTTAGTAAGGGAGTGTTCGATCAGATCGCCAATTCTGTCAGGCTCGAACATGACAAATGGTATTTGAAAGCGTCCTATCTCGAATCAACTAAAACGCCGAACGGTCAAGTTGACTTGGGTTATGGCTTCAATTCCGGCAAAACGGCTGGAAGTACTCTTCCTGAACAAGATGTTTCGATCTCTAGCACTGATGTGCGCGCATCTTTAGTTAGTTCAGGTATTTCATATTCAATTTCAGTTTGTGATACAGCTGTGTCCGTACCGTTTAGAGTCGATCACAATAGAGTAACCGGCAAGATTACAATTTCCCTGAACAAGCGTCACAGCGCATTTCCGCTATTCGAACCAATTCTCCCATCAAACATTTCTGATACTGGAACGGCGAAAGAAGGTTATCGGGCTACGATGTTTCTACTTCTCTCCTGGGCTAGGTATGAAACCTCGTTGGATGACGTGGAGAGGATTCATGCAGAAGACATTCGCATGGATTGGGGACGAATTCTTCGGGGTCTTGTCGATACTTCTGTTACAGGTGATATCTCCTCGGTAATCACGACCTAGGTTCTCGAATGGATACGATTTCTGAATAAGGATTACGAGATTTTTCGTATCGGTCCCCTTTAAATTCAAGGAGCCATCGAAAAATGATCTGCCAGGCATACTGAGCCGACTTATGACTGATTCCTTCTTCCCGAGATTTCAATAGCTGACTCATCTCACCAAATCGACGGCTTTGAATGGCGACAAAGTCATCAACTTCACGGAAGACTTTGGCAGAATCCATTCTAGATTGAACTAAAATATCGAAATATTTTTTTTCAAGGCCCAGAGGGATTTGCATCGCTTTCAGATCAGACTCAGCACTCTGTCTCCCTGATTTCGTCATCCCATCGATTTGCCCTTTGTAGAAGTGAAATAGTTGCTCCGGCCTCCTGGAACTGGGGAGCCAATCTGCTTCATCTGAGAGAAGAATACTTTCTTCCTCAAGTTTAACAAAAGCCTCAGACCCCAGGGCTTTCACTAACGCAAGGTTGCGTAAATAATCTCTTTCAGTTGCTTGTGTTGCGCGATCAAGGACGAACGATTCAAAATCTAAATTGGGAACTGTTGCATCAGACAATAGCTCCACGTTTTGAAAGGAACGGCTACCCAAACCACTATTGGTCAAATTTGCTGAACCAAAGAAGGCTTGATCTGAAAATCGAAAATACTTGGCGTGCAGGTTATTTAGTAGATAGAGTTTCCCACCAAAATTTCTCACCGAATTAAATACTTCTAAGTCGGAAACTCCCGATGCAAGTTCTTCGATTCTCCAGCGCGTCACCACGGTCAATTCTTCAATTGCAAAGTTTAGCAGCCTGCACAGAACATCATTTTTTATGAATGGACAAATCAGAAAGACTGATTTGGCACCTTTTGAGGCCCTTTCTAGCACCAATCCAATTTCTTCGTGATTCATCGTTCAATGTTTTCTGACAGGGTCAATTAAACATCTCTCATAAACGCTCTGGCCATCCTTCCCCAATCTACCCGCGTATCTTCCGCTTGCATTTGCTCCGATTCCGATAGTTCATCTTCATATCTAGCCCAGGCCATGAGAAGCAGTCGAAGTCCAGAACGAGCTGTGTTTAGTCTTTCCATAAGCTGAGTGACGTCTTCCGTGGGCGATTCAGAATCCGTCTCCAAGGCTTCAATGAGCATTGGGAATGCAGGGTGTTTAGTATTAAGCCAAATAATGAGTTCGCCGACCGTTTTTTGAATATCGAAAAATATTCCGGATCCGAACTCCTTCTTTTCTATGAGCACCTTAATGCCGTCATCAACTAATTCTGCGGAAAACTTATTCGCGTCTGAAGGGCTATATCCAGCTTCTTTTTCGAGGAGGTCTTGAAGGAGTTTTTTTCGTTGATCAGAAGGCAGTTTTTCGCCTTTGTCAGACGTTCCTTTTTTGCCTTCGGCCTGTCTCTCTCTAATTACTGCCGTTCCCCTTTGCTCATCTGAATCTGCATATCTCTTAGGCCCACCACCACTTCTTCCGCCACTTCCCTTTTGCTTGATACTGTCCATCATCGAAGCTACAACGCCAGAAATATACTTCGAGATCTCATGATGAATGACAGCAGGATCAGCATCTTCCGCCATGTCAAGTTTAACACTCACGGACGATGCACTTTTCAGTCTTGAATCAGTGTCACTGAAGCTTGTGTGAGTCAAAAATGCTGCGTGCTGTTTGTTATTTGAGACTCCGAACACTTCATCAAGCCCAGGTTCAAATTGTATTTCCGCTCCCCACCATCGACTTCTTGTATCGTACCTATTTACCCACGACTGTTCTAGTTCCAACTCCCGTCTTGCTCTGACAATGGAGACCCCAACATTTTTATCAGCATGGCGGCCCAGAGGGGTTCTTCCTAACTGATCTTTCCGATTCTCCCCCTTCAGGACGGACAGACGCACTTTCACTTCATGAATCTTACCACCATGGCGTATTCGAAAAATGCGTTGAGGGTCAGTTTTCCCATTAGGCTTGAAAACATCTCCAAATTGGGTGTTTTTCATCAAATAGAGTGGATCATTGGCCTGAGCTTTTCTGATTTTACCGACTTGTTGACTAGGGTCATCGATATCATAGACTATAAACTCAATCTCAACATCACCATCATTCAAAAAATGGCGATACATGCGGCCAATCAAGAATTCAGAATTATTGATAACCGCTGCAGCCGTCTTCCACATTAAACGGTCCAAGTTTCTCCACCGAACCAGAGTACCTTTTTTTGCAAATGAAACCCCTTTCACCTGAGGTAAATAAGTTGGTATTGCCGTTTTTGAAGGACTAGGAACGGAGTTCTGAGAGCCACTTATGATCTCATCAAGATCCAGATTGGTCGAAATGGATGACTCGGAACCCTCACGCCAAGTGTATACGTCAACTCTTCTACACTGAGAGATGGATGAAGAGGGCAATCCCATTCCAAATTTGCCAATACCGCTTTGGGACTCTTCGTTAAGATGGGTTCCGTTTCCAAATTGCAGCGCACCTTGAAGAACCTCTGCAGACATCCCTGAGCCATTGTCATGAATGCAGATTTCCTCAATATGTACGCTTTTTCTACTCGCGACATATGAAGTCTTCTCGCCCAACAAAACTTGAACTTTGGTGGCTCCTGCTTGAATTGCATTGTCTACCAGTTCAGCTATTGCATAAGCTGCGTTTTTGTACCCGTTGTCGCGCATCGCTTTTACGGCGAGGTGAGCAGGTACTATGTCGTGTCGCTTCTCCATACGTCTTCCCAATTGTGAATGGCTTCCGTGACATCACGAAACCCTTGAATTTCTAAATCTGTAACCGTCCAAACCTCACACTCTTTTGTGCCTCCGACAGACTCTCCTCTCATTCCTCTACCGACCATTTGACTGTACAGCACTAGAGACTTTGTGGGCCGTGCTATCACGACACAACTTGTTTTTGGGGCATCAAATCCGGTCGTCAATACGCCATAATTACATAATATCCGGCAGTCGGAAGTATCCTCTTTAAAATGCTCCAATTTATTTTCTCTCAGAACTGGAGCAGTATTCCCAGTTATCGAGAAAGCATCTTGGCCCTGAGCAGCGAGAACTGTCGCTAATAATTCCGAATGTGCAACACTCGTTGCAAACACGATAATCCTAGCATGAAATTTTGACAATTCTTTAATTCTGGCCAAAATCGCCAGGTTTCGTATTGGATCCTCCCCAAGACTTCTCAACACGGACGGGGGGACATCAAGACTGTCATTAATGAAATTGATATCCGCCGCGGCCAAACTACTCTCATGCTTAAGCGGAAAATATTTGGGAATCGAAAGGTACCCTTCATCAATCAAGAATTGCATGGGGTTATCATATCCTGGAATCTCAAGCTTGATCTTCGTTTGTCCAAAAAGATTGGACAAGCGACGATCCTCGTCAATATCGTCATATGTCCTTCCTGGAGTTGCCGACAACCCTAGTACCAGCCCTTCTGAATTGATGGACGACAAGCCAGAAATCATCTCGGAATACGTGTCGGCGAGAGCTTGATGCGCCTCATCAAATACGATCAAATCGGTTTGAGAACCTAGATCGGCCAAAAAAGAAGGATCACTTTTGTAACTGGAAAACAGTTTGGCTAATCCGGCGACTACTAATCCTGAGGACATATCGACTGGAAAAGCATGCTTTCCGTAAAATCGAGTAACAGAAAGAGTTCTGTTCCCTAAAAAGCCCCACGCGTTTGAAAATTCCTGGGCCGCTTGCTCGCAAAGCTCTTCGGAATTCGCTAGCCATAAAACATTCGTATCTGCTTTTCGAAGGACTTCGCAAATAATATTCATTGCCGTTCGAGTTTTCCCGCTTCCCGTGGGCATATGAATTACGAGCCGTCTTTGTGTCTTGAACGATTCTACGGCGCGGGCGACAACGTCTATTTGATGTTCGAAGAGCGGATACTCTGGGGCTGAGTGTTCGACCGTATCATGCTCTTCTACTACCTTTTCAGGTACCATTTTGACATGCAAGAACTCGAATAGTGTTGACTCTTGCGCGCTGCCAATGGTGAACTTCAATTGTAACAAGAAGCTGTACGGATCTTCGTTTTGAAGTCCGAGCTTCTGAGCAAGTTCAGTCGCGTCTGAGGGTGATAAGGCAGCAAGAAGAGCACTTCGAGCAGATGCACTCCTGAGAATTTCCTCGGGTGTTTTTAAAGACAGGACAAGTTGACGCAACTGTCTTGGTCGTAAGTCTTCGCCCGATAAAGCGCTACAAAGCTCAAGGGCTTCATCTCCTAAAATCCTTTCAAGCGTTTGAAGACCGGAACTTCTCAATAAATCATTGAACTCGAGCGACATAACAGATCCTGGATTCCGGGCCTTAAAGTGGAGAGCACTACTTGCTGAAGATCAATGAACTTCACGGATAGCTTCTGACACTAACCTCGTGCACGGCAATGTATAACGCAATACCGGAGATCACGTAGGGCTTTCCCTAATATCTTTGGGCTAGAATCTTCGTCCAGATTCTATAATACACTTATGTAAAGAACGAGAATGTAATCCAAAATGAGAGGAGGTCAGTTCTTCAAGAGTCAAAGGCAACTGCCAACCATTGTTCAGCAACATCTGCTCTGGTACTCATGTAACGCTCAGTTGTCGTAACTGAACTGTGCCCCATTAATGATTGGATCACTGTGACAGGGACTCCTGTCTCTGCAAGCCAGGTACCGAAGGTGTGACGAGTGCTGTGCAGGTTAATATGGCGCGGAATTCCAGTCATCATCCTGAACTTCTTGAATGCCTTTGTCAAAGTCCCAGGTTTGAATGGCTGCCCATTGAAGTGAAACACGAGTGGTCCCATTGCATGATCTCTTCGTCTCATTAACGCCGACGTGGCTTGCTCACAGAGAGGGATAGCTCTCTCCTTTGAGCTTTTGGTCGTGAAGTCCTCGGTGTTCTTCACAACCAGGACGCGCCGATCAAAATCGACGTGATCCCATTTCAGGTGAATCAGTTCACCTCGACGAAGCCCCAGGTGCACATTGGCTTCTATCAGATCGGCTAACCAATCCACGTTATGCCTGCACTGGGATGAATTGGAGTAGGCCCTGATAGTCCTCAGTAAAAGTGAGACCTCATCACGAGTCATAGACTTGGGAGCCGTCTCTGGGATTTTGCGGAGAGGGACATTTTTGGAGATATCGATTTCCATGTCACCGCGCGTCACCAGAAATCGAAACATATATCCCAGATGCTTGACGTACTTCTTTCGCGTCACATCATTGGTTGATGTTGATTCCAGCCAAGCCAGTATGGCCCTTACGTTGATCTTTGACAGTGGGTACTCATCGCCCAAGTGTTTCTGAAATGGAATCAGAATGTCCCGATACGTGACCTGCGTATTAGCCTTGAGGTGACTGCATGAAGCCAGGTATGCATCGACGGCTTCTCTGATGGTTCTGAGGACTTCCACGGGCTCTTCTTTGGACTCCCAAGGATCGAAGTCGCCAAGGGCAATTGAGTCCTGAAGTTTGATTAGAGCCCTGGTCGCAATACGCTTTTTTGTTGTTCGAAGAGGGACTGTTTTTCGACTGGGAATCTGAGTGGAATCGAAAAACTGAGCGTAGAAATATCCCGACTTCGAATTGCGCGTCAGAGATGCCATGGATTTGAAGGTCTATCCGTGGATCTGAGTGCAAATTAGGATCTCGATCTGCAATAGATCTGCAGTCTCAACACCGAAAGGGAGTAGAAGTGCCTTTCGGGGAAATTTGGGAACTGCCTAAAAACGCTTTTTAAGCACTTTGAAGGCCGAAAACCCCACGATACGCGTAAACGTATGCTGGTTTTCAAGACCAGTGCATTCAGCCAGGCTCTGCCACCCCTCCGATTCGCGCACTGGCGAAGGGCCAAAACTACGGCGTTCCCCAGCCGGTTTCAACGAAG
>Ga0209992_10001569_pt1 | contig 23399 bp, 26 predicted proteins | sample 2SBtaG_2_FD_182564 | JGI IMG/M metagenome (GOLD analysis project Ga0209992, IMG submission 182564) | Deep subsurface microbial communities from Kolumbo volcano to uncover new lineages of life (NeLLi) - 2SBTROV12_ACTIVE470 metaG (SPAdes)... | ecosystem: Environmental > Aquatic > Marine >... | reverse complement strand
TGTATCAGCTAAATTTGCAAGTTCTTCAATTTCATATTGAACATTTTCATCTGTTTCATTTGGAAAAATAACATCTACTAATATGGCTTTTTCTTTAATTATTTTTCCCCTGATTTGGTCTTAATTGAGCAATAAATGATTCGATAACCAACAATAAAAATATTAATAACAATAATTGAGTTCCAATTTCTGTACCTATTTTTGCTGATTTAATTTCATCGATAATATTATGATCTAAATTAATAATTTTATATTTATTAAAAATATTAGCTAATTCGTTCTTATTTATTAATTTTATATTTAATTCATTTTTTGATGGGTTTACAGCAAAAACATCGTTCAATTTATTTTTAACTTTTAATTGATAATAACCAATTTCATTTAATTTAAAATCTGATAATACTCCCATCTCATTAAATGATATTAAATAATTTAAATCTTCAGGACTCATTATTTCTACTACTTCATGAGGAAATTGTTGAATTGAATTCTTATTTAATTTCATACCCACATTATATTGTGGATAAGATGAAATAGTTTTTCCTGAATAAATCCAATTATGTAAAAATGGAATAAACCCCGCTAAAAATGGTAAATTAGACCAATCAGGCGTTAACCCAAACCCTAATATGTCAATAAATCCATTTTTTGAATACTCCCTCACCCAAACTGATGAATTATCTTCAAGGTTTAAAAGTGAATTTTCAATTTCATTTAATGTATAATACTTAAAAAATTTAGGAATAATTGTTTTATTTTGTACAAATTTTTGAATTGAAACATCCTTGACATTCTCAATAATTTCGGGATGAATGAATAAAAAATTATCATCCTTTAAATTTATTAATTCTTGAGAAATTAAATCGTTATTTTCTAACAATTTAAACTCATTTTCTTTTGAGGATGGGAATACAATTGCATGCTTAGAAAAGTTGGTAAATGATTTTACATTTTCCCATTGGCTTGAATTCATAGATCCAGATATAAATAAAAGATCAAATTTATTTAATTCCGTAAGTTGAATTTGATTCAATGGGATTTCTGTAATATTAAAAATATTTTGCTTATTATTTAAAGCGGAAATTGTATGATTTAAATATAATAAATCATCCGGATAATTAGAAAATAATCCAATATTTAACTCATTTGGAATATTAATTATATTATACCATGAATTATCATTAATCATATCATCTTGATCTAATTCAGCAATTATTTTAAATTTCCCAGTGGAGGGTAAAGCTGTGTGAAATGTTATTACTTCTTCTTCATGAGGATTTAATGAAACTAATTGTTGCCCAATATCTAACCCATCTATATTTAATATAATCATCCGTTGAAACTGAGGAGTTTTCCCATTATTTATAACTGAAACCAATACTTCAAAAGATTCATTAGGTAATACAATTTCACTCGCAATTTCCATACCTTTAATTGCTAAATTTTCATTTGGGAGTCCAATATCTAAGATAAAAATATTCCAATCGAATTCATTTTTATTTTCAATTTGGAAGGAATTTTTTTGTAAATCAGTTAAAATATATAATTCTTTGTTTATTATTTCATGATTTAAAGTGTCATTCAACTGCTCAAAAATATTACTTATTCCAATATTTAAATCAGTTAATTTAATTGAAGGATTAAAATTTTCAAACTCTTCTTGTAATCCGATAAATTGAATACCTTCACTAAATGTACCAAAAATAACTTTTTGATGAGGGACTAATGATTTTTTAATATTTAATATTACAGATTCTAATAATTGTTGTGATTCATTACCGTTTCTATTTCCATTCATAGAAAATGAATCATCTATAAAAATAGCAGTTACAGTTGATTGTGGATTATATACCCAATTAGAAAATTCACCTCTAATAACAGGTCTAGAAATAAATAAAATAATAAACAATATAATTAATGTTCTTAAAATTAATAACAATAATTCAATTAGCTTTACTTTTTTAATTGATTTAGATTCCATTATTTTCAAAAATGAAATAGTACTAAATTCAATTTCTTTAACCCTGTATTTATTCCATAAATGAATTAATGTAGGGACAGTTGCCAATGGAATCATCCATAAAAAAAATGGGGATAAAAATGTCAAATTATTAAATCTCCAATTGTACAACATAACGCTGTTGTAATTGGGATAGAAATATTATCATTTATCCGAGATGGAATTAACTCAATTACTGAAGCCGATATTACTGCAAAAACCCGAATAGATAGTGCAATGCTTGAAAAAAATATAGATACCAATAACCCCGAGATAAAAAAAGCAATAGAACCTTGCAAAGATTTATTCATTAGTTTTGTTTGACCAGAATACTTCCCAATTATTGCAGCAAAAGAATCTGAAATACTTAAAATAAACATTGAAAAAATAGCAATATTTTCCGGGAAAATAAGTAATACAATAAGATTTCCAATCAATACCCAGGATGCACCAGTTAAATTATCAAATTCATTTTCTCGTATAATTGTTTTAAAAAAATATGTATATATATTTTTCAACCAATAAATTTTGGATTTAAAAAAATCTACAAGCACAAATAAAATAGTTATAACGGAAAGGATGGGTAATATTAATTCCCTTCCATAAAATAATACAAGAATTGGAATAATTCCAGATGCAAAATGAATTAGTTTCCGTTGAATTTCATTTTTCAACGAAATACCGTCAGGCATCTAATAATTCCTTATATCTTGTTTTTCTATCACTTGCTCCTAATAAACCAGAACCAACTATACTAATATCAACACCTGTATCAAATACTTTTTTAATTGTATTAATATTTACACCACCATCTACAGCTACATGTAATTTAGGATTTATTTTTTTTTGATTAACAAATTCAGACATACTTTGAAGTGTAGATTTGATAAATGATTGTCCGCAAAAACCAGGGTAAACTGACATAATTAAGACTAAATCTATTTTTTTCACAAAAGGTAATATTGAATTAATAGGTGTATCAGGATTAAAAGCAATTCCACTTTTCACTCCCTGTCTATTAATTTCATTAATATTATCATCAATATCTGAGTTATTTTCTTTATGTACAATAATTGTATCACCACCTGCAGAAATATATTCATTAATAAATTGTTTAGTATTATTTATCATTAAATGACATTCTAAGTGCATAGAAGTCAATTTTCGAATTCCCTCAACTACTAATGGACCAAATGTTAAATTAGGTACAAAATTCCCATCCATCACATCTAAATGTAACCGTGTAATTCCTAAATCTTCAATTTCTTTAATTTCTCGATCGAGTTTTGAAAAATCTCCTGCAATAATAGAAGGTGAAATTATTCTCATAAGCTTCTTTCTAGTGAATCTAATACATTATTTGTATCAATTATTTCATCAGTTGTATCAATTTTATCTATCGCAATATGAATATCAATTCGTACTGGATAATTCAACCTCAAGCCAGGAGTTAAACTCTGCTCCATAACCGTACCTTCTAACCAGTCTTTTCTATATTCTTTTACAATATTCCCCACTTGAAACCCTTTTTTAAGTATCAATTTCTCAGCCTTACTTTGATCCATATTAATTAAATCAGGGACTTTAAAATAATCAGGTGGATTTCCTTCACTCACAAATAAAATAACACCATAGCCTGCTAATCTTAAATCTCCAGACTTAGGTAATTGGTCAATTACATATCCTTTTTGTATTTCAGTATTATATTCAGTATGAATTGTATCTACAATTAATCGGTGTCTATTAATTTCAAAAGTTGCATTTCTTTGAGATTTCCCTATCACATTTGGTACTTTAACATGATTTCGAGTTCCTGAAATTGTTAATTTTATAGTTCTTCCCTCTTTTACTTTAGTAAATTGGCGAGGTGACATATTTAAAACTATATCTGGTTTTTCATTTTCATTAAATGGGCGAGGTATTGGCTTTTCTACATGAAACCCGTATGAATGTAAAACTTTTATTGCTTCCTTTGTATCAACCCCTCGTAAATCAGGCACATAATGTTCATTATCATAACCCACATAAAGCGGTAATAGGACGGTATCAAAAATAACCAGTCCTATTCCAATCAACATTATACTAGCAAAAAAATATTTTAATCCATTTAGGATCATTTTTTAATTAATCTTACAGCAAATCCACCATCAATACCATGTTTGGGTGGAAATGTGTATAAAGCTCCCCTTTCGTCTACATATTCTTTTGGTACATATTTTTCTGCGGATTCAACTTCCCAATTTGGATTTAATTTCATGAAATGGTCAATCACACCCCAATTTTCTTCAGGTTCTAAAGAACAAGTACTATAAACTAAAACACCTTCTTTTTTAATATAGTCACCAACATTAAATAAAATATCTCGCTGAATTTGTACAAGCTCATATAAATTCTTAATGGTTCTTCTCCATCTCAAGTCAGCTCTTTTAGACATTACCCCTGTACCTGTACATGGTACATCCACTAACATTTTCCCAGATCGAGTTAATTTTTTAGTGGTCATATCAGCCATTTCAGCATCAACATTATTTACTTTTAATCGTGCCATACCAAAAGCAAACTTTTTCAATCGTGCCATATGGGAATCGTATGCTCTAATTTTCCCCGTATTTTCCATAAGTTGAGAAATAAATGAAGTTTTACCACCTGGGGCTGCACATGAATCAGTAATTATTTCTCTTTTCTGAGGATCAAGTAATTTAACAACTAATCCTCCAGCAGGATCTTGAATACTAATTTTCCCTTCATCAAAAATTGGATTATTCAACAATCTTGAAGTATGGTGTACATGAAAAAATCTATCATCATGTTCCCATGTTTTAAATTCAAATTCGTTTTCTTTTAAAAACTCATCTCGTTCTTCAATAGACATTTGTGTTTTATTTAATCGAAACCAAATCGTCGGCTTTTCATTATCCCACTCACACATATCTCGAACTTCTTCTCTCGACCAAAATAGTGACCATTTTCGTACTAACCAATCAGGGTGACTCATATATTCAGCCCATTCGGTTTCATCTTCTGGTTCATCCATTTGTTCATCGCAAACGGAACTATATATTCTTAAAATTGCATTTACTAGGCCTGCTGTATTTATATGAATTGCTTTTGCAAGTGTAACACTTGTTGAAACTGCTGCATAAGGTGGAATTCCATCCATGAATTTCATTTGGTATGCACCTAACCAAAGTAATACTTTTACTTTTAATAATAATTCATCCCAATCATTATTATACACTTTTTTAAGTTCATAATCTAATCGACCTCTCATTCTAATTGTGCCTTGAACTAACTCAACCGTAAATCGTTTTTCTCTATCAGTGAAATTTGTTTTCGATAATAGTTCTAAAGTAATATCAGAGAGCCTTCTATCTCTATCTAATGCTTTATATATAATTTGCCACGCTAGTCTTCTTGGTCTTAAGACTTTCTTACTTACAGGCATATTGCCTCCTTTTCTATTTTATTTCCTGACAAATAACTTTTTACATCCATCCTTGGTTTTCCCTCCGATTGGATTTCTGAAATATTGAGTATTCCATTACCTGTCATTATTGTTATATTATTTTTATTTATTCTAATTCTACCTGGTTGATCCTTTTTTTGTTCATTAATTGGTTCAACAACAGATGTAGAAAATAGCTTTATTCGTTTACCATTTAACATGGTAAATGCACCCGGTTTAGGTGAAAATGCACGAATTTGATTATGTATTTGAGTTGCAGGTTTATTCCAATCTATTTTTAAATCTTCAGGATAAATTTTAGGGGCATTTGTAGCAAGCCTATTTTCTTGTGAAATATACTTAATTTCCCCTAATTCTAATTGATCCAAAGTTTTTAAAATTGCAACTTGTCCTAACTGTGATAATTTAGTCCAAAGTGAACCAGTAGTTTCATCACTTTTTATACTTATTTTTTCTTGGCAAATAATATTGCCTGTATCAATTTTGTCATTAATTTGAAATGTGGTTACACCTGTTTCATTATCACCATTTAAAATTGCATGATGTATTGGTGCAGCACCTCTATATTTTGGTAATAATGAAGCATGTATATTTATAGCTCCATGAGTTGATAAATTGTATAATGATTGAGGTAATTTTTTAAATGCAACTACAACCATTAAAGTTGGTTTTAATTGTTCAATTTTTAATAAAAAGTTAGAATCATTTAATTTTTCAGGTTGGAGAATTGGATAATTTAACTTCTGAGCTGTCAATTTTATTGCAGAAGGTCTTAGCTTTCTGCCTCGGCCATATGGTTTATCTGGATTCGTAATTACAGCACAAATTTGATGCTGAGAATAATGTATTGCATTTAGTGCTGGAATCGCAAAATCTGGCGTTCCCATGAAAATTATATTATTCATTATTTATTAATATTTCTTAAAAATAAACCCGAGACAAAGGAATTTATTATTCAATTTAAAGAACAACTCCAGTTGAAGGGTATCCATCTTCTGCAATTTCTAATAGTTTACTATGAACTAACTTTCGCTTCGCAGATGACAAATAATCTGTGAAAAATTTACCATTTAAATGATCTAATTCATGTAAAATTACTCGACAAAACATACCGTTAAATTCTGTTGTATTCGATTGACCCAATTCATCAATATATCGAATAACAATAGATTCTGCTCTAGGAATTGTAGCTCTTATTTCTGGAATACTTAAACAACCTTCTTCAAGCTCTATGCTTCCATTTTCTTGTAAAACTTCTGTATTAATAAAAACAATAGGTTCTAAATCTTTATATTCATCCAAGTGAGTTACATCAATAATCATTAAATTTAAATTAACTCCTACTTGATTTGCAGCTAATCCAATGCCTTCTTCCTCATACATCGTATCAAACATATCATCTATTAAATTAGTTAATTGTCCTATTTCATTTATATCAACTTTGTTTACTTTTTTTCGAAGTATAGGGTCACCATATTTAACAACTGGTAATACAGCCATTAAAAATTAGCCTTCTTTTGGTGTTAAATTTTGATCTGGTGCTCCTGCAATATATCCTCTTGCAATTGTAAGTGATGTGCCATTGCCAACATCGATTAAAACTAAAGAATCATTTTTCCCATGAAAAGACTTTACCGTACCTATTAATCCACCACGGGTAATAATTTTATCACCCTTTTTTAATGAATCTATGTAACTTAAATGTATTTTTCGTTGTTGACTTTGTGGACGCAAAATCATAAAATATAAAATTGCAAAAATTATAATCATTGGCAAAAAACTTGCAAATGAAAATGATTGTCCTGTTGCTTCTTGTGCGAATAAAATATCCAAAAACTATCTCCTATTTAGACCATAAAATTACGAATGAATTACTAAAATTTAATTGGTTTTAATTTGTTAATTTTAAAAAAATACGGGTCGGATTATTATTGATTAATTCTTTACTAAGCTCTCACTTTAAAAGTTAATTAATTATTAAATTAACTTATTTATTGAATTGAGAAAAATTTCAACGCTGAATTTAATCCATTTACAAGTTGATTAATATCTTTTTCTGTATTGTAAATATAAAAACTAGCTCTAATAGTGGCAGGTACATTTAATTTATTCATTATGGGTTGGGCACAATGATGTCCAGCTCTAACTGCAACATTGTGTTCATCTAATATTTGAGCTAAATCATGAGGATGAATACCGTCTAATTCAAAACTAATGACGGCACCCTTTTTTTGAGGATTTCCAAATATTTTTAATCCGGGAACTTGCGATAGTTTTTTTTCTGCAATTGCTAATATTTTTTTTTCGTAAGCATGTATATTATCCATACCTATATTATTTAGGTAATCTATTGCTGCCCCTAATCCAATTACTTGAGCAATATTGGGTGTTCCTGCTTCAAATTTCCAAGGTACTTCATTCCATGTTGAACTTTCCATAGACACTGTATAAATCATTTCTCCACCACCCATAAATGGTGGCATCATATTTAATATTTCAGTTTTACCAATTAATATCCCAACACCTGTAGGTCCCAACATTTTATGACCTGAAAATACAAGGAAATCACAGTTTAAATCTACAATATTGACATTTCCATGTGGAATACTTTGTGCTGAATCAAGAATAACTTTTGCACCCACAGCTTTGGCCAATTCAGTGATTTTTTTAACAGGATTAATTGTACCAAATACATTTGACTGATGTATCATTGAAACAATTTTAGTTTTTTGAGTTATTAATGAATCAATTTGAGAGATATCCCATTCGCCCTTTTCAGTAATTGGAATATATTTTAATGTACATCCATATTTTTCACATGCTATCTGCCACGGAACAATATTTGAATGATGTTCCATTTCTGTAATTAATATTTCATCACCTACTTTTAAAACCAATTTAGATAATGAATGAGCCAATAAATTTAAAGATTCAGTTGTTCCACTCGTATATATTGCAGAGTAATTATCATTTGCAGATACAAGCTGAAGGAGTTTTCCTCTAACCGATTCATATTCATAAGTTGCTTTTTCACCAATTTGATAAATTCCTCGGTGTACATTTGAATTATATTCATTATAATATTCATTTACTTTATCAATAACACATTGTGGTTTTTGAGTGGTCGAGGCATTATCTAAAAAAGCAAGGCTAGTATGTTTTTTAAAAAGAGGGAAATCCTCTTTAAAAACATTAGGGTTTAATTGCATATTTACTATAACATTCCAAGTTGAAGTTTTGCAGCATCCGTCATCATATCCTTATTCCATGCTGGTTCCCAAACTATTTCAACACCAACTTCAGTAACACCAGGAACCATACTAACTTTATATTTTACATCACTTGCAATTGATGGTCCCATGCCACACCCTGGAGCAGTAAGTGTCATTTTAATTTCTATTTTATTACCGATATTTTCTAGTGGAGTTATTTTTAAATCGTAGATTAATCCCAAATCTACAATATTTACAGGAATCTCAGGGTCAAAACACGCTTTCATTTTTTCCCAAATTAAATGCTCTTCAACTTCTTTTTTCGCATGTTCTTCAATATCTTGAATATGGTCATCCTCAGCTTCTAATCCGATTACATCAGCATCTTTCCCTCTAATTTTAACTAAATTACCATTTATAAATAAAGTATAGTTACCACCTAAAGATTGAGTCACTTTTACAACTTCACCTTTTAATAAATTTATTTTATCTCCCGAAGGTATTAATTCAGCTTCACAATTTCGGTTAAGTCTTATTGTTTGATTTTTCTCAATCATTATATTTATTCCGTTTTTGCATCAACAATATTTTGCGTATCAAAACTTTGGTGCATTGTATGCCAAGCAAGTAGTGCACATTTTACTCGAGAAGGATATTTATAAATCCCACTTAAAACTGACAATTTTAATGGCAATCCATCTGTAATTTTTCCATTCATTGCCATTTCTCTAAATTGTTTAAATAGTAAATTTGCCTCTAAAAGGGATTTCCCTGTTAATATTTCAGTCATAATAGAAGCAGAGGCTTTTGAAATAGCACAACCCATCCCCGTAAAAGACAATTCAGAAATTATATCATCTTTTATATTAATAAAAATTTCTAATTGATCTCCACATAATGGGTTATATCCTTTTTTATGAAAATCATAATTTTCAATTTCTCTAAAGTTTCTAGGGTTTTGATTATGATCTAAAATGAGTTGTTGATATAATTCTCTTAACTCATCCATTAACTATTCCTCATTAGTTGTTCAATTTCAGGTTCAATAAAATCAATAATTGATTTTATTTTTATTTTATTTAATATTTCATCTGCAAATCCTTTGACAAGAATTTTAGTTGCATTAGATTTTGATATTCCTCTCGACTGCATATAAAACAATGCTTCTCCATCAATTTGCCCAATTGTTGAACCATGAGAACATTTTACATCATCCGCATAAATTTCTAACTGTGGATTACTATTCATTTTAGAATCATTAGATAATAATAAATTTCGATTTGTCAGTGATGAATTAATTTTTTGAGCATCCGGCATTACTTTAATTAACCCATTAAAAACCCCACTTGCATCACCTGATATAATTCCCTTAAAATTTTCATTACTATATGTAAAGGGTGCAATATGGTTTATTTTTGTATGATTATCACAATGTGAATTATTATCAATTAAATATAATCCAGAAATATCAGTTGAAACACCTTCTTCAATTAAATTACAATTAATATCATTTATAATTCGTTTACCAGAAAGTGAAATAATGGAACTTGTAAATAAACTATTTTTGTATTGATTTACTGCTAAACTATAAAAATTCCAATGACTTTTCGTTCCATTTTGTAAACAAATATGATTTAAATTTGAACCATTTTGTAATGAAATCTCAACAACTGAATTTGATTTTGACTCGCTTTTTGTCAAATTAATATATTGTTCAATTATATTGAATTGTGAATTTTCTTCGCCATTAATTAAGAAGCGTGGAAAACTGTTGGTTTCTGTTTGGATATTTAGTAATTGAATTGGTTTTTCAATTACTATATTTGATTCAACATTTATAAATAAACCATTATTAAATTGTGTAATATTTTCTGCAGAAAAATAATTTTCCTGAATATTAGAAATTTTAGTAAATGATCTTTCAATACTTCCTGAATAATTCTGAGCCATTTTATTTAAATTTTCTATTTGGACTCCATTTGGGATAGAATCAGACAATTGTAAATCTATTTTTCCATTCATAATGACAAATAGAATTACATTTTTAAATCTATATGATTGGATGGAATCTAAATTAATATTAGTATTTTGTAAATTTGAAAATGTTAAAGCATTATATTCTCGTATCGGGGTAAAACGCCAGCGTTCACTTTTGGGATTTAATTTAGATTTATCATCACAAATTATATTAGCTTTTTTATTAATTTCATCAAAAAATGAAAATTCTACAACCTGATTTTCCATTAAGATTGAGAAGTTTCTACTTTTTCATTTAATATCCAAGAATACCCTTTATTCTCTAATTCTAGAGCAAGTGATTTATCACCGGACTTTACTATCTTTCCCTGAATCATAACATGTACAAAATCTGGTTTTAAATAATCAAGCATTCGTTGATAATGGGTAATTAATATAAAAGATCTATCTTTATTTCTAAAATTATTTATTCCTTCAGAAATAATTTTCAATGCATCAATATCTAGTCCCGAATCTGTTTCATCTAAAATACTTAGTTTGGGTTCAAGCGTAATCATTTGTAATATTTCATTTCGTTTTTTTTCACCACCTGAAAAACCATCATTTACAGGCCTATGAATAAAAGACTCTTCTAAGCCAACATATTTTAGTTTAGTCTTCATTTCACCCAAAAAATCGATTGAATCTAATTGAGTTTCGCCTCTGTATTTTTTTTGTGAATTTATCGCTTCCTTTAAAAAATACATATTATTTACACCAGGTATCGCAATAGGATATTGAAAAGACATAAACATGCCTTTACAAGCTCTTTCTTCAGGAGGTAATTCATTTATAATTTGACCATCAAAAAGGATTTCACCATTATCAATGTTAAATTTATCCTTCCCTGTTAATACACTTGCTAGTGTACTTTTCCCTGCTCCATTTGGCCCCATAATGACATGTAATTCACCAGGATTGACAATTAAATTTATTCCTTTAAGAATTTTCTTTTCTTCAATAGAAGCATGTAAATTTTTTATATTAAGCATTATTTTTTATTTTCATTAAATATTATCCAACACTTCCTTCTAAACTAATTTCTAATAATTTCTGTGCTTCAACTGCAAATTCCATTGGGAGCTCTTTAAATACTTCTTTACAAAAACCATTTACAATCATTGCAATTGCATCTTCAGTAGAAATTCCTCTTTGATTACAATAAAATAGTTGGTCTTCCCCAATATTAGAAGTGGTAGCCTCATGTTCCATTTGAGCTGTCGTATTTCGAACATCAATATATGGAAAAGTATGTGCACCACATTTATCACCAATTAATATTGAGTCACATTGAGAATAATTTCGTGCATTATCTGCATTCTTATTAATTCGTACTTCACCTCGATATGTCTGCTGGCCAAACCCTGCAGAAATTCCTTTAGATATAATAGTGCTTTTTGTGTGTTTACCTATATGTATCATTTTTGTTCCGGTGTCTGCTTGCTGTCTATTATTTGTTAAAGCAACAGAATAGAACTCCCCTATCGAGTTATTTCCTTTTAAAATACAACTTGGGTATTTCCAAGTAATTGCAGATCCTGTTTCTACTTGAGTCCAGGAAATTTTAGAATTATCTCCTTTACAAATTCCACGCTTTGTCACAAAATTATATATCCCACCTTTTCCATTTTTATCACCGGGGTACCAATTTTGCACTGTTGAATATTTAATTTGAGCATTTTCCATTGCAATTAATTCAACAACAGCAGCATGCAATTGATTTTCGTCTCGTTGTGGTGCCGTACAACCTTCGAGATAACTGACATAAGCTCCTTCATCTGCAACTAATAAAGTTCGTTCAAATTGCCCTGTATTAGATGCATTTATTCTAAAATAGGTTGATAGTTCCATAGGACACTTTACACCTTTTGGGATATAACAAAATGAACCGTCACTGAATACTGCCGAATTTAATGCAGCATAGAAATTATCTGTAATTGGAACAACGGTACCCAAATATTTTTTAATTAATTCAGGATGATCTTGTACTGCTTCTGAAAATGAACAAAAAATAATACCCTGTTTATATAAATCATCTTTAAATGTAGTGGCAACTGAAACACTATCAAAAACGGCATCAACAGCAACCCCCGCTAGCATTTTTTGCTCTTGAAGTGGGATTCCAAGTTTATTATAAGTATCCAATATTTCAGAATCTACTTCATCAAGACTATTCAATTTCTTTTTAGGTGCTGCAAAATAACTAATTTCATTAAAATCTATTTTGGGATAATTTACTTTTGCCCAATCAGGTTCAACCATTTTCAACCAATGTCGATATGCTTTTAAACGCCACTCACAAAGCCATTCTGGTTCATTTTTTTTCTTTGAAATTAATTTTACAACATCTTCATTTAAACCAGGAGGAATTTTCTCTTGTTCAATATCAGTTACAAAACCATATTTATATTCTTGGTTTATAGAATCTGTAATTATTTTTTCTGACATTATTTTAGTCTTTATTTAAAATAATTATGCTGAAAAACTAGTTCCACACCCACAGGTTCGTGAAGCATTTGGATTATTAATTTTAAACCCACCTGTTAGCATATCATCAGAATAGTCAATTTTTGTACCTTTTAGATATAACCAACTTTTTAAATCACAAAATATTTTCACACCTTCACTTTCAAATACTTTATCAAACTCTCCTTGCTTATCATCAAAAGACATATTGTAAGTCATCCCTGAACAACCACCACCTACAACCGACATTCTCAATGCAAAATCTGCTTTCCCTTCAGCCCCCATTACCACTTTTAATCTTTTTGCAGCTTTTGTTTCAATTATAATTGTTTCATTTAAAATATTCGCTTGTGCCATTTTTTCTCTATAAAATAATTAAAAAATAAATAGTATAAAAAACTCTTAAAATCTATATACTAAATTTACCAAAATCAATTAAATCAGAACAAGATTAATTACGACCAAAATAGTCCACTTTATTTTTCACTATGAAAAATTGAATTATAAATAGACTTTAAAGTAATTAATAATGGATTGAGTTCAGAGTTATGAATTTTTACTAATTTTTGAATTGAACTTATTTTTTTTATATATTTTTGAATTGAAAATCGTCCTCCAGTTGAAGCTGAAACTTTATGCCATATTTTAGAATTTGGAATATATTTACATTTTATATTCAATTTATCAGCTCTCAAACAAAGGTCAACATCTTCTGCATACATATTAAAAGACTCATCAAATCCATTTAATAATTTAAAATTATTTTTAGAAATTAAAAGACAACACCCTGTAACATATTCAGTTTTACAATTTTTAGAATTATGATTATTATCTTTTTGTCCAATATATTTATGGTAAATCTGACCTTTCTGTAAATTTACCACCCCTCCTCCATACCAAATTCTTTCTGATGGATATTCGAAATAAATCTTAGGTCCAAAAATATAATTTTCTCCAAATTGTTTTATACCATTTCTAAAATTTGATAAAAAATTAGGGTCAACTATTACATCATTATTTAAAAAGCAAATAAATTCAGTATCATTACTTATATGTTCAAAGCCTCTATTATTCCCTCCAGAATATCCATAATTTTTATCTAACTGTAATAAATTTATGTTGGGAAATTTTAATAAAATATTTTTAACAGAATCTATTTTTGAATTATTATCCACAAGCAAAATTTTAAAATTTTCATCATTAACAGCTTCTAAACTTTTCAAACAATTAATTGTATCATTTGATCTATTCCAATTTAAAACTATAATTGTAATTTTAGGAATCATATCAAATTTATAAAATCTATCATTTTTTCTGCAAAAGAATTCCATGAAAATTTATTTTTAAATGAATTAATATAATTTGACATATTATCTATTTTTTTTTCATCTAAATACATTGAAATAATATCGGCTAGTTTTTTAGGGTTTTCTGGCTCTACAATATCACCACTTTTACCTTTTTCTACTATTTCAGGCAATCCACCTACATTTGTTACAATTACCGGCTTATTAAAATGATATGCAATTTGGACAATTCCACTTTGAGATGCAGACCGATATGGTAATACAACAATATCACAAGCAGAAAAATAATCACTAATTTCATTATCAGGAATAAATTTATTTTCCCATCTAAATATATTCTCAATTTTAAAATTACTAATTGAAGTTAATAAAGGTTCTGAGTCATCATAAGATTCTCCAACAGCTAAAACTTCAAAATCACTCCTCTGTTCATTAAGAATTGAAGTTGCTTCTATTAAAATATCAAGTCCCTTATATTTCCGAACAAGCCCAAAATATAAAATTGTAAACTTTGCTTTAATTCCTAATTTTTCACGAGAATCTACTTTTAGTTTACTTTTTCCATATTTTGTATAAAGTGGGTGAAAAAGTGTACATACCTTTGCATTATCATCTAAATTCAATAATTCTAATTCAACTTTTGATGATTGAACAATGTGACCATCCATTTCTGATATAAAGGAATTAGTAAATTTACGATCATAAAATTGGGCTTCATGAGGTAGGAGATTATCATATAACCCAATCAATTTTATATTATTCATCCTCTTTATGCGCCTTGCAATAGTAACTAACATTGGTGCAAAAAATGGATTCCAAAATCTAAAAATAACTACATTAAATCCACTTTTTTTAATTGTTCTTGCAACTTTAAACCATGTAAATGGATTAATTGAATCGATACATTCTATAGACTGTTTAATATATTCTTTTGGATTTAAATATTGTGTTTCCCCGGGAAAAAGAAAAGAAGGATATTGTCGTTTATAATTATAACAAATTATTTCATGTTTTAAAGCTAGTGTTTGAATAAGTTGAGAAGTATGAGCAGAAATTCCACCCCTAAATGGAGGCGCAACACTAATTAATGCAATTTTCAATCTTCTTCTCTAGAAAATATTTCTAATACTCTATTTTTATTTTGACCAACAAGTTTAACAACAATATCACCTAAAAAACCAATTGAGAAAAATTGAACAGATAAAATAATTAATAATATCCCTAGAAAAAATATTGGTCTATCACCAATCCAAATACCATTAAACCAGCCTACCGTTAAATATGTAGAAATACCAATTCCACCAAGAAACATTATTAAACCCAATTTTCCAAAAAAATGTAATGGTCGTCTAAGATAACTACCTAAAAATAATACAGTAAGTAAATCAAAAAAACCATGGAAATATCTTGCACCACCATATTTTGTTTCACCAAATTTTCGCTCACGATGGTTGACAATAATTTCTGAAACGGTATAGCCCATTTGTTTAGCTAATGCTGGAATATAACGATGTAATCCGCCATATAATTCAATCGATTTTATTACCTCTTTACGATACCCCTTTAAGCCACAATTAAAATCATGAATATTTACACCTGTTAATAAACAGGTTACTTTATTAAATAATTTTGATGGAATTTTTTTTTCTAATGGATCTTTTCTATTTTTTTTCCAACCTGAAACCATATCCCAACCATCATCGAGTTTATTTATTAAATTTGGTATTTCTGCAGGATCATCTTGCAAATCTGCATCCATCGTTATGATATAATCACCCTTAGAAATCATAAACCCTTCAGAAAGTGCGTCTGCTTTACCAAAATTCTTATAAAACCGAACTAATTTGACTCGATTATCATCAGAAGCAATTCCACGAATTACCCCAACCGAATTATCTGAACTACCATCATCAATGAATATTATTTCATATTTATTATAAATATGAATTACTTTTATTATCTCAGCATATAAATCTTTAATTGAATCTACTTCATTATAAACTGGTATAATAATACTAATAAATTTATTCATTACTTATCTCTTCAATTTTATTTAAAATATTTTTATTCCCTGGCTCTAGATCTAAAATCCTATTTAAAATTATCAGTGCTTCTTTTTTTTGATTTAATGATAAATAAATTTCTGCTAAATGGCTTAATATTAAAACACTTTCATTATCTATTTCAGAACTTTTTACAATATATGGAAGTGCATCTATAGGTTTATCTAATTTAAAATAAATCCAACCGATTGTATCCAAGAATGCTGCATTTTCAGGGTCAAGCAATATTGACTTTTTTGATAGTAATAATGCATATTCTAAATCAGGGTTATTTCTTTCACATAAGCTATAAGCATAATTATTTAATCCACTCGCATCATTTTGATTTTTTGAGATAATAATATTAAAAAGGCTATCAGATAATTGATATTGTTTTAATGATTCACTTAAGTTAGCAATACGATGTCTTAAATAATTATTTTCCTTATCTATGTTTAGCGATAAAATATACCAATTCAATGCATCATTATTATAATTTTGTAATTCATTTATTTCTCCCAATAATATTGGAAATAGAATATTATTAGGAAATTTCTTAAATTGATCACTTATTTTACTATAGGCAATATCTAATTCGTTTAATTCATTTGAAATTAATATAAATCTATCATATAGCTTAGTGTCTAAATCATCGTTATTAATTAATTCAACTATTAATTTTAAAGCACTATAATATTGTTTTTTACTAATCTCATTTTCAATTTTATACTTTATAAATGGAGGAGATAAACCAAAGGTCTCTTCATATAAATTTAAATATTTTTCAATATTATCAGAATTGTTGACCAATAAGGAAATATCAATAATTTTTAATAAAATATATTTATCCTTAGATATGTGGTATGCTATATCTAAATAGTTTATACTTTCAACAAATTCTTTAGATGCAATTTTTAACCCAGCCAATGCTAATAAGGATTCAGTATTTTCAGGAAGTTTTGTAGCAATTTCAATTAAGTCTTTTTCAAGGTAAGTTTCTAAGTTCAATGTTAAGGCAATATCAACTAATTTAGGTAAAATATCACTATTATCAGGGTCTAATAGATAGATTTGCTTGTAAACATGAAGAATTTCAACATAATTTTTCTTATTAAAAAGACTTCTAATTTTACGATATAATAATTCTATATTTTCGGGATTATGATTTATTAAATCTAGTAATAATTTTGAAGAAGCTAAAGTATCCTGCAATTCTTCATAAAAATTCAAAACTTCAACTCCTAAACTTGCAGAGTAATTAGAATTTAATAGAGATTTATTAAAGTATTTTTTTGCTTTATTAATTTCACCTATTTCTTTATAACATACAGCCAATTTATTAAAAATAATAATTGAATTAGAATCTAATTCAGATGCTTTTATAAAATTATTAATTGCATTTTCATAATCAAATTCTAACTTTGAAACTTCACCATTAATATAATATTCCATTGCATCTCCTGATTGTGCAATCATCAAAGAAAAAAAGAAGATTTTAATTAATATATATTTTAACTTAAAAATTTTATTCATTATTTAATATAAAAAAAAAGGAGGCAAATGCCTCCTTTTTCAAACTAATTTAATAAACTAATTATTTACTATCAGCAATTAAATTCTTTAAGTAATTTTCGACATTTTCGCCTTCAGGAATTCCAACTATTTCATCAGAAAACCTAATATTACCCTTCGATGTTAAACTTGATTTAACAAATTTTATATTTGTTTTTGCATTTCGGTTCTGTTTTCCAACTTTATCCCCAAATGATTGTTTTTTCGCCATGTCCTAATTTCCAATTTATATAAAAATATTATAGCCATAAATTAAAACTATTTTGCCATATTTCCACCTAATTTTTTAACTTCATACATCATTTCATCTGCAAATCTAATCAAGCCTCTAGTTTCTTGAGAATCATTTGGGAATTCAGCTAAACCAATACTAATTGTCATATTTTCATTTATTTCATCATTTGAAAAATTATAGCCTTCAATATTTGACCTAATTCGTTCAACTGTTTTTAAACATTCTTCTTTTGAGGTATTAACTAAAACAACGGCAAACTCCTCACCACCATAACGAGCAACAGTATCATGAGTTCTAACATTATTTTTAATTAAGTTTGCTGTTTCTTTTATTACTAAATCACCAAATAAATGCCCATATGTATCATTAATTCTTTTAAATTTATCTAAATCTAAAAAAAGTAAGGTTAATTTTTCCTTGTGTCGTTTAGCACGTCCTAATTCAGATTCAAGACGATCCATAAAAAATTTATGGGTAAAAAGTCCAGTCATTCCATCCAACATAGAATTTTGGATTAAATTATTAAAATTATTCATAAATTTATTCCATACAATAACAGAATAAAACAAACCCAATATACTAAAAATCAAACCAATAAAATTTGCATTGATGATTTGATTCTCATGAGTTAAATTATTAATTTCTAGTAAAAATATTAAAAAAATAATTAAGAAAATTAGGGGTGAAATATATTTGAATATGTTTCTCAAAAAACCCTTTCTTTAAATGTCATTAAATTCATTTGATAGTAATTTATTTAAATTATACTATTCTGACCAAAAGAACAATTTTTTATTTACGACTATTCACAACTTTAATTGGAGGTGTATCGTTTTGCCTTAAATTATTATTTTTATTACTATTTACTTTATTAAGAGAATCTTTCAATATAGGGTCCTTTAAACTCTGTAATTCATTTGCAAAATGGCTATTATTATTTAATCTCACAGATTCGGGTGTTTTAAAATCAGCTATTTTTACATTTGGAATTTGATCAATTTTAGAAAAATAAACTATACTAGTTATTATCATAATAATTGAAAGTCCAAATGCAATTGTATGATTAGGTTTTAATCCAAGATTAAATATATCTAAAAATCGCCATGAATTTTTAATATTATAATTATCAAGATTAGAAATTTTATAATGTAATTCTCTTGTAAAGTTAGATGGTACAGAAACTGTTCGCATCCGCCTCATATTTGAAATTAATGTAAGCATTGATTCTAGTTTTTTACTACATGAATTACAAATATTTTTATGGGTTTTAAAATTAAAATTATCTTTTTGTTTTAATTCACCTTCTATAAAATCAGATAAATTTAGTTCAAATTCATAACAGTTCATTCAGATTATTCTTTCTCCTTTATTTGTTAGTAGTTTTTGAAGTTTTAAACGCCCTCGATTAATTCTGGATTTAACAGTACCTATCGGAACATCGACAATTTTACTTATGTCCTCATAAGAAAGTTCCTGTATATCCCTTAAAATAATTATTGTTTTAAAATCTTTTGGAAGTTGATTTAATGCATATTGAATTTTTTTCTCAACAGTAATAGCTTCTGCATCAATTTCAGCTGAACCGTCAGGGCTTTTAATAATAAATTCCTGGTCATATCGAGATAAATCACTAACTGAATATGTTTTTCTTCTTTTTAATTTTCTTAATTCTGTTTTCGCTAAATTCCCTGCAATTGTATATAACCATGTTGAAAATTTAGCAATTTCACGATATGAATGTTTATGTGTATATAATTTAATAAAAGTATCTTGTAAAATATCTTCAGCTTTATCGACATCATATAAAAACCGATAAATAAAATTAAAAAGGCGTTCTTTATATCTTTCAACAAGTTCGGTATAGGCTCCCACATTGCCATCTTGAAATTTAGCAATTAATTGTTCATCTGTAAATTCAAACGAATCCATGAATCCCCTTACAAATCTTTACTATAAATGGTATCATTAATTCCTTTTCAGACATTGGTAATGTTTTAATTTTATAATCCATTTTTCTTAATTCTGTTAAAACTGCTTTTATCTCATTTAATCTAAATCTATTTATGTATAAATTCATATTTTTCTGTATAAAATAATTTAAACTATATTTATTATTATTTTTAATACCAATAATCGACCATAAAATTCCTTGAAATAGATTATTTAAATTATATATAATTTGACTCAACGAAACATTATTCATCCATAATGAATTGTATATTTTTATTGATTGTTTAAAATCTTTCTTTCCTATTGAATCAGTTAATTTCCATATAGGGTAATCTTGAAAATTGGTAGAAATTAAAGACTCTTTAATACTTAAATCCGATGAACTACTGTCACTTAATATAAATTTTTCAATTTCATTTTCTATATTTGCAATTGAATCACCACAATTTTCAATTAGAATTTCAATTTCTGTTTGTTTTAATTTAATTTTTTTAATTCGTAAAATATATTCAACCCATTCCCTGATTTTATTTTGAAAGGGAGTTCGTACATCAATCAATTTTATTTCTTTTTTTATCTCCTTAATAATTGAATTTTTAATATCAAATTCATTTTTAATTAAAACTACACAATTATTAGGATTAGGCCGTTTATGCCAAGCAAGCAAATCACTTAAATGAGATTTTTTAATTTTCCTTAACCCTCTAATTATAAAAATCTTAGGCTCAGAAAATAATGAAATACCTGTAATTTCATTTAATATCAAATCACCATCATCTTCGTTAAATGAATAAACAAATTTTGGTATTTTTTCTTTACTAAATAATTTAGTTAAATGGTTTATAAAAAAAGATTGTAAATATGCATCATTTCCAATAAGTAAATATATAGGATTTACTGAATGATTTTTAATTTCATTAAAAGTTTCTTTGATGGAAAATAATCCATATTTATCTGGCATAAAGCATACCTAATATTCCAATAAAAAAACAATAAAATGAAAACATCCAAAAAGTATTATTAATCACAATTTTATAAAGTAATTTTAATGCAAAATATCCCGTAGTTGCGGAAACAAGAAAACCAATAAATAAAGAAATTGACTGAGAATTTTCGAGGTTATATAAATGTGGAATTTCTAAAATGGTTGCACCTAAAATAATTGGTATTGCTAAAAAGAATGAAAACTTAAAGGCATCATTACGATTTATACCCAAAAAAAGAGCAGTAGTAATTGTCATACCAGATCGAGATATACCTGGAAATATTGAAAATGCTTGTATTAATCCAATCATAAAAACGGACTTAATACGAAATGGAGTCTGCTTATGTTCCATAAATTTGGAAAGAAATAATAAAATTCCAGTTATTATTAAAAATATACTTGTATAAAAAGTGTCATTATAAAATGCTGTGAAAAAATCTTTAAAAAATACACCAACTACCCCAGCAGGAATAATTCCAATAATTATGAAAAATGAGAATTTTAATGCATTAGCATCAAATTTTATAATATTTTTTATCAATTCTAAAATGTCATTCATATAAAAAGCTAAAATTGCAGTTAAAGATCCAAAATGTAATATAACCTCAATAATTGTTCCTGGAGAATTAATCCCCAATATTTTTTTTGCCAATACTAAATGTCCCGAGCTTGAAACGGGTAAAAACTCCGTTATTCCCTGAATTGCACCTAAAATAATTAAATTTATTAAATCCATAGCTATTTATATATTATACTGCCCCATAAAAGCAATCATTCTCCCTGAAGATTCACCATCTCTTCTATAACTCTCACAATTCATATTTTCAAAAGTACAAATATTAGATGAAATAATTTGTTCATTATGAAATCCATATTTTATTAAATCAAATTTTATTTGGCCTTTAATATCAATTAAATACTTAGATGAATTTATCCTTATTTTGCATTTATTGATAAATAGATCACTAACTTTAATTCCAACTTCATAACAACATTTACCAATTGATGGCCCTAAAAAAATAATTAAATCATTAATTTTACTTCCTAAATTTAAGAATGAATTTACAGCATTAATTACAATTTTATTCACTGTCCCTTCCCACCCTGAATGGATTAATCCAATTCTATTATTTTTTTTATCTTCAATAAAAATGGGACAGCAATCAGCCACAGATAGACATAAAATCAACTCTGAATTTTGAGTGATTAACCCATCTACATTTTGATATATCCCACAATTTTTTATAATTTTACAATGATTTGAATGTATTTGATTTGGAATTGCGATTGAAGCAAAATTTACATTCAACTTCTGGGATAAATGTTTTATTTTATCTTTATGCGATAAACTTTTAGGAATAGTGCTATTTTTTGACAGAACAGCTGTTATTCCTGAAGAAAAATATTGCGAAAAATTAAAATATTCGTCAGTTTCCATAATGATAAATTTATTTGATTAATTATTAAATATTTAAACAGATATTAAGATAAAAAGAATTTTATTGTTTCTAATCTTGCTACATTTTTTAAATAATAATAGCTATCAATTCTTGAATGCATATATTTTTTTGAAAATGGATTAAAAAGCCCTGAAATTATCGGAGACATTGCAGAAATAATCTCATCCTTTATTTCGTTTTCATTTTTAATATAGATATGTTTATTATTATTTTTAATATGTATATCTTCATAAGAATTTATCTCATCATCAATTATAAAACTATTATAAAATCCAAAATTTCGAGTAGTAATATTTTTTACTTTTCGATATGAGACTGCTATTCTCGCTTCAGGAAATAATTGTTTAACAACTAAATAATAAATAAATAATTGACGAGACATATCTTTAGATAAATCTCCCCATATTATTTCTCCAGTTTTAAAATCTTGAATAATAATATTTTTTTCATCTTTTGATTTATCAATTCTATCAATTTTACCTTTAAATTTTATTTCACCAATTTCAGGATGATTTATAATTAAAAAAGGGGTTGAGTTAGAATTATCGCTTCCAAATTCTAGTTCAGATTTATAATGTAATAATGTAGGATAAAATGATAATTCCTCTTTTAAAATCAACTCCCAAATTGTTGGATTACTTAATGAGAGTTCATCAATAATAGGTAACGAATTTTTATCAATTTTCTTT
>Ga0209992_10001568_pt1 | contig 23401 bp, 21 predicted proteins | sample 2SBtaG_2_FD_182564 | JGI IMG/M metagenome (GOLD analysis project Ga0209992, IMG submission 182564) | Deep subsurface microbial communities from Kolumbo volcano to uncover new lineages of life (NeLLi) - 2SBTROV12_ACTIVE470 metaG (SPAdes)... | ecosystem: Environmental > Aquatic > Marine >... | reverse complement strand
GTGTGGCCATGTACTGAGTCATGCTTATTAGGCCGGCCTTAGTGGCTGAATAAACTTCTGAATTATTTCTTCCACTATCCCCGTATATTCGTTCATCACTACTTGTTGATCCATAAATAGAGGCAATGTTTACAATCTTTCCGCCACTGCTATTTTTCATAATTTTTATTGAAGATTGTGACATTAAAAAAGTACCTAGTAAATTTACCTCCATAACTTTTTTAAACTCGGTAGCCGTTCTATCTTCAAAAGGTGTAAATACGCCAATACCTGCATTATTAATCAATACGTCTAGATTTTGAATTGAGGAGAAAAAATCATGAACCTTTGTTTCATCAGTAATATCTAACCTGATCGGCTTAATATTATCTGAAGCCTTAATGTTTTCTATATTTAAGTCTACTGCATATACAAAATATCCTTTTTTAACTAAACCCTCGACAAATGCATTGCCAAGCTGTCCATTTGCCCCGGTGATAATTGCTTTTTTCATTGAATTCCTTTTTTTTAATTAAAAGATTGCTTTCTACATTTATTGATAAAAGAAATCTCAATTCTCATTTAACACTTTAATTAAATATTGACCATATTCATTGTTTTTCATTGCCATTGCTAGATTTGTCAACTTATCCTTAGAAATATACCCTTTTTGAAACGCAATTTCTTCTAGACATGCTATCTTCAAACCTTGTCTATTTTCCAATACTTCAATATAACTTGAAGCCTCATGCAAACTTTTGTGTGTTCCCGTATCAAGCCATGACACACCCCTGCCTAACAATTCGACCTTCAAATTATTGTGCTTTAAATAATAATCAAGCATATCAACAATTTCCGTCTCCCCCCTATCGGATGGTTGTAGATTTTTTGCTATAGATGGGGCGTTTTTATCAAAAACATACAACCCTGTAACAGCATAATGAGATTTTGGAGACGGTGGCTTTTCTTCTATTGACAATACATTCTGGTCCTTGTCAAACTCAACCACACCATATCTTTCAGGGTCTACAACATGACACCCAAATACAGTAGGGCTTCCACTAAAAAAACTTGGAACAAGATACTTGTTAATAAATGTGTCTGAATGAAAAATATTATCACCCAAAATCAAACAAACATTATTATCACCAATAAACTTTTCTCCAATAATAAAAGCATCGGGTAATCCTGTCGGCTTTTCTTGGATTGCAAATTCAATATTTATACCAAAGTCCGAACCGTTACCTAATAAATCAATAAACAAAGCATTGTCTTGGGGGGTGGTAACAATAAGAACATCTTTAATTCCAGACAGCATCAATGTCGCCAACGGATAATAAATCATTGGCTTATCATATATCGGCAATAGCTGTTTGGATACAGACTTTGTAAGTGGATACAATCTAGTGCCAGATCCCCCAGCTAAAATAATTCCCTTCATAACTCCGTAACTCCCAATCTCTCACCCTGATAACTACCATCCTTAACTCGGTCACACCAAACAGTGTTGTCTAAATACCACTGCACAGTCTTTTTAATACCCGTTGCAAAAGTCTCATCCGGCGTCCAGTTAAGCTTATCAGCAATCTTAGTTGCATCAATAGCGTATCTTACATCATGCCCGGCTCTATCACCCACATAAGTAATCAGCTGCTCATACTTATTAACTCCATCAAGTTTGCTTGGAACTAACTCATCCAAGATACTACATACAGTTTTTACAACCTCAATATTTTGCAATTCATTATGTCCGCCAATATTGTATGTTTCGCTAATATCCCCAGTAAGCGCCACATGAAGTAGTGCTCTTGCATGATCATCGACATATAGCCAGTCACGTATTTGTTTGCCATTGCCATAGATTGGCAAATCTTTGCCTTCTAATACATTGAGAATAATGAGAGGTATTAACTTCTCAGGGAATTGGTAAGGGCCGTAATTATTAGAGCAGTTTGTTATTAGTGTTGGGAGTTTAAAAGTCCGTTGCCATGCTCGTACTAAATGGTCAGAACTTGCTTTTGCTGCTGAGTAAGGGGAGCTTGGTGCATAAGAGGTTTCTTCAGTAAAAAGATCGTTCGTCCCTTCTAAATCACCATAAACTTCATCAGTTGACACGTGATGGAATCTAAACCCCTCTTTTTTATTGCCTTCTAAGCCCGACCAATAGCCTCTTGCTTCTTCAAGTAATACATAAGTACCAATAATATTGGTTTGAATGAATTCACCAGGACCATCAATTGATCTATCCACATGTGATTCAGCTGCTAGATGCATCACAACATCAGGCTGATGTTCATGGAAAATACGCTTAATTTCATTAGCGTCACAAATATCAACTTGCTCAAATCCATATCTTGCATCATCTTCAATAGAGGTCAATGACTCCAAGTTTCCAGCATAGGTTAGCTTATCGACATTAACAACACTGTGATTGGTATTATCAATAATATGACGAATAACTGCTGATCCAATAAAGCCAGCACCACCTGTTATCATAAATCTCATCTACCAGTTTCTAGGGTTTCCCCACTCCTTATATTCGCAACTCAACTCGGTCAATTTTCCCTGTAACTCTTTTGTCATTTTAAATTTTGAAGCATTAATTATATCTATCAGGTTTTTTTCAACGTTAGTTCCTATAATAATTCCATCAACCTTCGTCAACGAAAATGCAAATGAACACGCCATAGTAATCAAATCTATATTGTATTCACTTGCCAAATTATCTAATTTTGAAATATAATCAAATACCTTTTTTGATTGTTTTATTTTATTCTTGATGTCTTTTCTATTGAACAATATCCCCTGAAGAAAAATAGACCTACCTATGATTTCTTTATTAATAGAGTTATTGGCAATTAAATTTGAATATATATATGAATCTAGTATGCTAATTGGCAATTGAATAACATCGTAAACATGACTTTCTAGGGCAAACTTACACTCTTCAGCACTATAAATCGACACGCCAATTTTTTTTACCAAACCGCTACTCTTTAACTTTTCCAAAGAGGTTGTTATACTATCATCACTTATAATTTCCATTTCATTTTGATGTAAGTATAGTGTTTCGATATGACTAACACGACTAGCTCTAATTGAATTAACAACCGAATCAAATATTCTTTGTTCACTATTCAAACTTGCAGCCTCAAGATTGTCAACCTTAGTACAAACTTTAAATATGTATGAATTTTTGGCGTGATATTCGCCAATAACACTTTCTGAATTACCATATCTAGGAGATGTGTCTAAAGTGTCAACTCCATACTTGTGAGCTAAATTGAGAAGGTTTCCACTTTTGGCTTGGCTTTTTAACGAAGAAAAACCATAATCTTGAATTCCAAACTTGACCGTCCCTAATATTGCCTTATTGCTCATCAAATATTTTTTTTTCTGCTTTATCTAAATCATCAAAGTGGTCAATGTCTAGCATCTCATCCTGTTTAATTATTAAGGGCGCCACTTTATCACCAGAAATTGAGCCACTAAGAATTGTCTCTCTTCTAACCACCTCTATATCTCCAGATTGAAAATATACATCTGGAAGTTTTTGTCGAGGTAGATTGTATGCCTCATGGGCGATTTCTTTATCAATAACGCCTTTTATAAACCCGTCTTTCGCAATCCACTGTCGATAAGGGTGCTCATTACTTTCAATTACAGAGCGCACAGAAGTGCAATCAGGGTTTGAGTTCAAAATATCAACTGCTCTCTCAATTAATTTTTTCGGTCTTAAAGGAGAGGTAGGCCTTAGCCAAACAATTGCATCAATTTTCATCGAATATATTTCTTCTAATTGATTTAGCGCATGATGTATAACAGGAAAGTCCTGGGTTTTATCCTGAGAAATTTTATCTGGCCTTTTAAACGGAGTCTCTGCATTATATTCTCTTGCTATCTTTGCAATCCTATTGGAGTCAGTTGATACAACAGTATGTGAAATTAAAGGGCATATTTGTGAATATAAAATACTATAAGAAACTAGAGGTTTTTTATTTAACGGTTGAATATTTTTTAATGGAATGCTTTTACTTCCTTTTCTTGCTGGAATTACAGTAACTATATTCATGAGCCAATTACTTTCTAGCTATTAAACGAATAAACTCTCTAGAAGGGGCATAAGAGAATTGACTATCGCTAATCATCAAGGTTTGAGGTCTTTGTCGACACTTTCTTATAAAGTCTAACAAAGACATGACCATCTTCTTTCCAAAAAGCTTAAATAACACATTTAAAAATAGTTGTCTTTTTTTCTGTCTATTACTCTCTATAGCCATATCCTCATGATACTTTCTATTTCTTAAAATATTGTTTTTCTGGTCCACATCAAAAATAAAGTAGCCTTTTTTATCAAGCTCTTCTATTTTCTGGCTTGTGTTTTTTTCTAATTGCTTATTACCACACGCATTAATGAATTCAATATTCATCTCGAAATTTTGCAACAGTACTTTCAATGATTCAATAGAAAAAAAGCTTAAGTGTGGTACCACTCTTTCTCCTGCATTTGGATATAATTCTAGGTTAGCATTTGGCACTTCGCAGAAAAAAATTCCATTTTTTTTCAACATCAACTTTACTGCACCCACAATGTCTTTAATTTCTCCAGGATTAAAATGTTCTAATGAGTGAGACATAATCAAAAGATCGACAGAGTCCTTAAATTTAATTGCAGATTGATAATTAAAGATGCTTTTTTCAATTTCACTGCCTAGATTTCGCAAGCACTCATGCGCTTGCTCTTGAGGCTCAAAGGCAATATATTTTCCTTTATATTTAACTTGTTTTAATGAAAATAAAAAATTTCCAGTTCCCGCACCTATTTCAACTATAGTTGAATCTGAGGTAATATCAATATATTGCCTGATTAAAGTTAATTGTGAAAGAGAACGAATATCAGTCGAATAGCTTGTTCTATTATCTGTATTTTTTGTTTCTACCTGTTTCTTAGCTTTGCCAGAATATTCAGAAGTGTAATAATTCTGCAATATGCCTGGATCAACATCTTTTTCAATCATTCCAAAACCACAACTTTTACATTGCACAATACTTCTTTCATCAAATAATTTTAATTTGTCTATAGTTGTTGGAGTGTAGCTATAAAGTGCAGGATGGTTGTTTTCTACACTACATATTGGGCATTTCATTTACTGTAATCCTTTTTTATAATTTTAAATTATTAGCATTATTTAGATCTTCTGGAGTATCAATATCTATCCAATTACATTTATCAGCATATATAGGTCTAACACAATATTCTTTAAGAACATTGTCTATAGCATAATACAAAGATAAATTATCATTGCCTGAATTAATCTTTTTTTCTATTGATGAAATAACACTTTGTATTCCTTCGCCTGAAAACTTATAGAGACCAATGGCAATACCATTAATAGTTAATAATTTTTCAACTTGTTTCTGGATATTTGTAATCTTATTAGCAGATATACTTACTTTAACTGGATCCGAATCATTGAAAAGCTCTACACTCTTTGCATCAACCAAAATTTTATTTTTAGCTTTAGAATTATTAAATTTATCAATATCTACATTGTCGCAAATTAGATCGCTTGTTGTAAATAAAATATCTGTATCACAATACTCACGAGCATGCCACAAGCTTAACATGTTGCCCTTATCTTTGTAATCTGGATTATATACATAAATAATTGGCATTCCTTTATAAGAATTTCCTAGAATTTCCTTATATAACTCATGCTCCAAACCTAAAACAATAACAATTTCTGATATTGGCTGCATTATAATCCAATCGAGCTGATGCTCTATAAGCCGCTTACCATTTAATTCCAATAGGCCTTTCAGCCCATTACCAACAATAGACCTTAGTCTTCGAGAAACACCTGCAGCATAAATAATTACTCTCATTGTTTTTTAACTAGATGTCCAGCCACCGTCAACAACAATATCACTGCCTGTTACATATGAAGAGCCGGGAGACGCCAAAAATAATGCCGCTGTCACAATTTCATGTGGCTCACCAAACCTACGCATTGGAATTCTTTCACAAAATTTTTCATAGTTTTTCTTGTCATCCAACACCTTTTGATTAATTTCAGTCAACAGTGGACCAGGAGAAATTGTATTTACAGTGATACCTTGTTGTGCCCACTCAAGGGCGATCGTTTTAGAAAATAGCAACACACCTCCCTTGCTTGAAGAATAACTCAATCTATGTGGGAAGGTTACTGTGGAAAAAATACTTGCCAAATTTATCACCCTGCCATAATCTGCGGCTGCTAAAAGAGGGTGCGCCAATTTTGTCGTTAAAAAGGTTCCTGTAAGATTAACGTCCATCACTTCTTGAAAATCTTTTAAAGATACATCCTCTATTGGTGCACGAATATTTGTACCTGCTGAATTTACCAATATATTCAACTTTCCAGAAAAAAAATCAGACACGGTGGACATTAAACTTTTTACAGATTCCTCTGACCTTACGTCAGAAGATATTGAGCTACACAAACCCTTTCCCAAAATATCGATCTTTTCTTTAACTGCATTTAGCTTGTCTTCATTGCGACCAGTAATTATCACATTTGCACCATTTTTGCACAATGCTATTGCAATCTCCTTTCCAATTCCTGAGCCGCCACCTACAATTAAAGCTGTGGCATTACTAAAATCAAACATATATTTACCCCATAAAAATTAACTATTAAAATCTATCCATGTCACTCTACTACATTGCTTGATTAAAAAGACCTCCATCAATTTTAATCACCGAACCTGAAATAAAATCAGAGCCTGGGGAAATAAGAAAATCAACTAAGGGCGATATATCTTGAGGCAAAGCCACCCTTTCCAATCTAGATTTGTCTTTTAGCATCTCCAAGTCATGAGCATGTCTTCCTTTTAACGTAGCCATAAATCTTCCTGTTTTAACAGGTCCTGGAACTATGCAATTCACATTAATGCCGTCTTTTCTTACTTCCGCTGCCAACGACCTGGTTAATTGCAAAATAGCTGATTTTGCCATTGAATAAGAGGTTTCTTTTTCAACTCCAAATACTGCATTAATAGAAGAAACTGTCACCACTTTTCCAAAACCTTGCTCTTTCATATAGGGCACAACGGACCTCAGTGTATTTATGGTTGTGTCAAAATTTCTTGTAAAAATATTTTTATATTCGTCATATGCAACAAAAAAAGTATTATTCTCCGCCTTCCCCCCGGCAGCATTATCATCATTTCCAGAAATATCACCACCTGCACTGGTAACAACTGCATGAATTTCACCAAATTTATTGATAAATGATGAGGCCATTTCTTGTGTTTGTTTTGGATCATTTAAATCTGCTGATCCATACCATGTTTCTACGCCACAATCATCAAGCTCACTTAAAATATCCTGCACAGACTCTACCTCACCATACACTTGGCATGCAGTCTCACTAATATCTGTAATTCCAATGTTGTAACCTTGTCTGGCTAAATATCGAGCGTATTCCAATCCAAGGCCTCTAGTGCCTCCTGTTATTAGTACATTTCTATTTTTAACAATCATTAACTTCTCCTAATATCTGTTTTAAATTATGCACAGAGCGCTCTAATTCTTGCAACTCATTTTTTATTATATCTTTCTCAACTATTTTTTTATGTTTCAAACACTCACTTATCACATGTCGACCAACAAAATCTAAGTATCCACTCTTGTCAATTTTAATATTTGACAGACTTTTCCAATAAAGTTTATTGTCGATATCGCATTCACGAGGATTTTGGGCGCCTATTTCAATAGACATATTTACAATACCCTGATTCTTTGTCAGTTTCTTTAAGACATTTTTATAGTTAACATAACCTTCGCCCAAAGGACATCGTAACAACTGCACTCCCGCTTCAGATTCACATACTTTATAGTCCTTTAAATGCACGTTTTTAATGATGTGCTTTGTATTCTTATAAAAACTATCAGGACTGTCAGCCATAGAAAGAGAATTTCCAACATCCCAAGTAACCCCAATAAACTTTTGGGAAATACTACTAGAGATTTCTACAAGCTCAGTACTGTGTAAGTCTTGATGATTTTCTATAGCCAACACCACCTTGTGTTTTTTCAGAGTAGGTAGTAAATCAGATAATTGCTGCTTAAACTCCTTAACTGCCTTGTCAAAAGTACCAGAAGTATATCTATTTCCTCCATAAATTGTTCTTCCAATTTGATCCATTTTTATTCTTACAACTTCAATATTTATCGAAGATAAATATGGCAATAATTGGACAATATACTCTACATCTGTTTTTTCAAGATCAATAAACACTGAGAGTCCACCAGCCTGAATCTCTTTTATATTCTCTATGCCTTGACTTATTTCGTCTATATTGTAGAAATGATCAAATGGAAATTCAACCCCCCCAAGTTCGTACTTTTTTGCAAGATGAACAAGGCCATCAATGTCTAAAGTTTTTTGTGTTCTATTGGGGTCATTTATAAAGCCGGCATAATACCCAAACGAATAAATATTAAGCGAAATGTTTTTTAGATTCATGCTTATTAATTTACACTATGTCGATTAATATAAGACAACATGCTTTCTGTTTCAGATATCTGAGATTTCTCTGAAAAGCTATCAAACATTAAGATATTTTGCACTGCCATAACCTCCATAGACTTTCTAGTTTCCATGGTGTGAGAACCAATATGCGGCGTCAAAATTACATTATCCAAATCACCGTATGGATAAGGATCTCGCTCTTCATCAAACACATCCACTGATGCCCCAAACAACCCATCCCCTTTTAAAGCCTTAGCAAGGGCTACATTATCAATAACTCCAGCGCGTGAGGTGTTTAATATTATAGTGTTTTTCTTAGCTGAATGAATAAGATCCTCACCAATCACTCCACTGGTTTCTGGTGTCAAAGGAAGATGGATTGTAATAACATCCGATTCTTTGAAAATTTCCTTTAAGGTTTTTCGTTTAACAGAGTGCTTGTTGGCAAACTCATCATCCCAAGTTCTACTATAAGCAATTAAATTAGATTCAAACGCATGCGCTCTTTTTAGCACCTCTTTACCTATACTACCCATTCCAATAACGCCAATCGTACAACTCCTGAGCTCTGTTCCTTGTATAGGTGTCCATTTTCCACCTTTAAGGTGATTGCTCATTTTAAATGTAGATCTTAATAAAGAGATCATATTTGAGATACATAATTCAGCTACTGCAACTGATGGTTTATCGGATGTTATCATGACTTTTACATTAGAATTGGTTGCAGCAAGCAAATCAATACAATCGGTACCAACCCCTATACGAGAGATTATACTAATATTATCAAATTCATTAAAAAATTCTGCCGTATAAGGCTCGAGTCCAGCAATAACATAATCAGTAGAAGCATACATCTCAGGATTTTTTTTGTAATCCAATAACTCTCCAGTATCATTAACCAAGACTTTAAACCCTGATTGTTCCAACATTTTTATCGGCTCATCTGAAGCTTCAGCAAACTCATCAATTGCAATTAACACTGTTTTCATTTTTTACTCCTAGCTTTCTTTTCAAATGCAAAAAGAAAGAAATCTGACATATTTGTTCCGGTTTTAGGCCCTTCTAATAAGGTTTGCAGTTCTTTATGAATTTTGTAACTATTCATTTCACTAAGATTAGATTGAATAAAATCTTGATTTCTCTCAATGGTTTGATTCATTTTACTATCATAATATGCACCATGAACCCCATCTAAATAATCAACTCCATCTGTTGCAATTGCTGTAAAGAAGAAATTAAAATTTGGCCTGAATTTCAACATTAGAAGTGCTACTAAATGTTGATTTCTACCACCTTTTGCATTAGGAAACTGTTCGGCATTGACCTGAACCTCTCCTGTGGACACAACCAAATGCTTGCCAAAATTAGCCGACTCATAATATGCATAAAATTTTTCTATTAGATTGTTAACTGCATCTTCTGGAGTACATGAATGCATATTATCAATGAAATTGACACTATCAAATCCAAATTCAGCATATCGTTCCATAAAAGAATCCAAAAGGGTGTCCCTCGACCCTATAATCTGATTTATGATATTTTTATCACATCCAATTCCGGTAACACAACCATGGTCCACAAATGCTTTTTTAACTGGATTTTCCGCAATATTCCATAGATTATATGTATCCATTATATCAATAGGATCTATTGCTTTATTACACACTGTCATTCCAGAAGATATTGCAGATATTTGATGATCTCTTTCATCTGATAAAACGCAATTTACAATAGTATTTTCTATAGCTAATTCAGCTAACTTTCCTCCTTTAATTTTAGAAAGTGCTTTTTTTAATACATTTACCTCTCTTTCAGGAACAGACATGTGCATAACCTTACTTATAAACTTAATTTTATCACTTAAACTAATAGAATCAATTGGCAATGCAACCATTGCAGAGCCTCCACCTGAAATCAATACTAACAAAATATCATCATCATGACCATTCTCAACAAACTCTTTGGCTTTGTTACCAGCAATATAACTAGACTTTGTGATTAATGGATGTGTAGATTTTATAACGACCTCTTTAGCGCTATCTGTTCCTTGTATTTTTTTATCTTCGTGAGTGATTAGTAATCCTTTACCAAAATATTCATTGCCAATAATTTTTTTTGCGGCTTTATACATTAACCTACTGGCCTTCCCATAGGCCAATATATTAATTTTAGAATTAATTTTAATACGATTCCCGTTTACAACAAGATTTCCATTGCATACTTGAAGGGCGGCATCAATCATACAATCTGGCATATTTTCTTCCATTATGGATCGATATAATGAAATAGGTGAAAGATATTTCGTCATCTAATTAGATTATAAAAAATTGATTATTCCATCTCGTAATGACTCTGCTCTAGATTGATCTGTACCGCATAAGGAAAATTTATCTGAATAAGTGTTTTCCATTGAGTCAAACCTAACCCTTTCTTGTATCTCTTCCATACTTGGCAAACCCTTCTTTATATCAAAATAAATCACTCTCTCTTTTATCCATACCAAAGCATCAGAATTAATATTCTTTATCCCTAAATCAAAATAAATAATAGGCTTGTTAGTTGCGCAAGCCTCATTGAAAGCTGTACCAATAAAATCAAATACAAATACATCTATTGTATTTAATAATTCTTTAAATGAGCCCTCTACAGTTTCCACCATTGGAAATGAATAACTCATACTGTACTTTTCCTTGGGGTGTGCTTTTATTTTTATGGAGTCACCAAACATTGTAAATAATGATTTCTGCCAAAGTAGATATAGACTATCGACGGTATCCATATATGGGCCAAATCGATGCGAAGCACCTCTTAAGGTGGTTGGGTAGTAGTAGTAATTTATTTTTTTATTATGCGTTATCCCTGAAAATTTAGGTTGGTAATATTTATATACATTAACCCCATTACTTGGTATATAGCTCACACCTTTTTTAATTTTAAATTTATATGTGTCTTGTATAGAAGTGATTCTATTGCCGTATCCTAAAATTGCACTAGAATACATTTGCTCACCATATTCAGAAGCAACGGGCTCATCATAAACCCCAAAACCTTCACCATGCATTATATTTACCACAGGCATATCTTGCTGCATCGCAGCTACAGACAACATTCTATTTTGTAGTTCATTTCCACATCTTAATAACAGAATATTGCCTTTAAGTTTAAAGTTATGGTGGCCTTCTGAACAATCTGCCTTAATGTGATTCTCTATTAAAGACGCCATCGATTTAGCAGGAAAAATATAATTATGCTTTTTCATGATTTGAATAACCTGACCCTTTAATAACTCAATCTGATCATTTAGCCCAGGTACAGCAAACCAACCTGGCTTTACATTGATTAAGTTAGTCTTAATATCTGTAGTTTTCGACCAAAGAAAATTTGGACCATAATCAATCTTTGGTGATATTAAAGAACAGCGCACTGCTGGATTGCGAATTAAATATTGTAAATTAACCAAGCTCTGAAGAAGAATTTTAATATTACTTTGTACAGTGGAGTGCTTCTTACCAAATTCTTTTTGATCTATCGAACACCCGTATCTTATATCATCATAGCCAATATAAGGCCAGGTATCTAGCTTTCTATTTACAAATTTTCCATTAGGCTCTATGCCAAAACCAATCTCTTTCTCTTTAAACAAAACCAATGTTAATATTTTTAGAATATCAACAAAATAAATACCCATAATATTTGTTTCTATCGGATAAGTTTTTAGTGATTCTTTATGCGCCAATACGAGGTCAGTGTATATTTTAAGAGAGTCTTTATTGTCCTGCTCAATATACGATGCCAGTGATTCTGGAGAGTAGCTAAACATTATTTATTTAAATACATATCCATTAACATATCTCCATCCATTTTTGCACATACATTAGTTAAATCTTTTTTTGTGTCAACACTAAATGATTGTGTATCAGAATATACCATTTTTACTTTCTCGCCATTTTCAATAATTCTTAACATGTCTATTGATTCAATAATCTCCAACTCTGTCTCACTCATCTCATTAAATTTTAACAGGTACTCTCTTCTATATGGAATAACACACACCTGCTTAAGCATTGGCCCAGTGTCAATCCCCTTCTTTTTTGATGGAATTGGCTCTCTAGAAAAATAAATTGCATTACTGTATTTATCTACAACAACTTTAACCTCATTCTCATCTTCAAATTCTGCATTGGTCTCCATTTCAATCATTAAATTCACCACGTTGATTGAACTGTCTTTATGAAATGGTTGTAATGATTGAGTGATCATACTTGGGGTTGTCATCGGCTCATCCCCTTGCACCATAACAACAACATCCACCTTAAAGCCCAAATTTTTTTCTATTTTCAACATTGCTTCCGCTGTTCGATCTGTAGCTCTTTCATGGGTGGATTTAGTCATGACAGCCTTACCGCCAATAGACTCAATGTAATCATAAATCTCTTTATTACATGTTGCTACATAAGTATCTATTAAATCATTACACATCTTGGTCCTATGATAACAATGTCCAATCATTGGCATTCCATGAATCATTTTAAGAGGCTTTCCTGGAAATCTCGAAGATTCCATGCGGGCTGGTATGATTGCAATAACTTTCATTTTTCCTCCCTAAGCTTATTGACACCTTCAAGAGCAGAGCGACATGAGTTATCAAGCATTCTAATATCAAGACTATAAGCTATAAACTCGTACTCATCTTTCAAACTTTTTGCAAGTTGTTCGACATCTGGTTCAATTATATGAATTCCTCCTGGAATACCAAGCTCTGTTGATATTTTTCTAATGTTGTCCATTGCCTCTAAATACTTAAAATTCTGAAAATCTCCTGGAATGCCCATAGAGCCTGTCAAATCATAAGGTCCAACAATAAAACCATCAACACCAGGAACTGATAATATTTCTCTGAGGTTGTTAACTGCTTCGATATGCTCAATCTGAACAACTACAATCGAAGAGCTAGATTCCCATTTCTTATACCCTTCAAAATCAGCGCCATATTTTTGTGCTCTTGCCAATCCAACACCACGACTTCCCAAAGGGGGGTACTTAATAGATTGCACTGCAAGCTCAGCTTCTGCTGCAAAATTAACCATTGGAACAATAATTCCATGTGCTCCAGCATCCATAACACGCTTGATTAAATCTGAATTATTTGATGTAAGCCTTACCAATGGTATTACACCTGACAGCTCTATAACTCTAATTAACTCTTCCGCTTCCCGAATAGTTATAACGCTGTGCTCCAAATCAATCGCAAGCCAATCAAAGCCAGAATTTGCCATTATTTCAGCAATTGCAGGATGTGCCAAAGTGATCCAAGATCCAATTGTTGTCTTATTGTTGAACAGTTTTTTCTTAAGCATAATTATTTTCCATTGTTGGTAATTAATTAAATGTTATTTAATGATTTTTTACATATTCTATATATAAGTATCTATATCTTTACAATTATTAAGAATTAAGATTATTAGTTATAAATCTTTTAGAAAACATATTTGCAATCAAAACAACCGAAGAATGTATATTGCTAGCTGCATATCCATTAAAAATACTAGCATCACAAACATATAAACCTTTTGTGTTATGCACTTCAAAATTAGAATCTATTGCGTCATACGACCCACCAATCAAATGAAATCCACTAAAAAAATTATCATTAATATATTTTTCTGGGTTGTGTTTAATAATCGACTCACTTTCTATCTTTAAAATATGATTATTCATATGACTACTTCTGAGTAATTTTAAAGAAAATTTCAAGGCTTTTTTTAGTAATTCAATGTCTTTATTAGAAGATAAATACATTGGATCTATAGAATTGCTATTATTTTTTATGGTTATTTTGCCTTTTGATTGTGGGTTGATCGCGGTAATAGATATTGAAAAGCCTGGCTGACTACTACTAAATAATTTTCCATCACTACAATGTCTACCGGTTTCACTAAATTGAACTATTTGTATTCTTGTATCTACCACCCCATCTTTGTTTAAATCCAAATGAACTGCAGATGTTGCTCCTGTGCCTTTTATTAATGTCGATTTTCCGAATAAATATTTAGAAAATAACAATATTTTTTTATAAAAACTATTAGAAATCTCATTAAGAGAGTTAATTTCTTTATTTGTCAAAATATTTATTCTAAGGTTTGTATGATCTTGAACCCCTTCTCCAACAATAAGACTGGCCATTCTTTTATTTATATATTTCTCTCTTAATAAAATATCACAAGTCCCAACAACCCCGCCAGACAAAATCACATAATCTGCACCAACTACCCTACCATTAACCCTTACTCCGGTAACTTTCCCATCGTTATTAAATTTTAAATTTTCAATACTTTTATCGAGCAGAACTTTAAATTTCTTTTTTTTTAAAAGCGATAAGACTGATGTTCGAAAATATTTTCTAGTGGTATTGACAACAGGTCCGCAAAGTTCTTCGTTCGAATAGTTTGTATCTCCAGTTGGTATATTGTTCGAATTCAGTGTCTGAATAAAAGACTTATCAATAACATTCTGACTGGCAAACGCTAGATTAATTTTATTTCTAGCTTTTGAATTTAATGAGTAAATCTCATTGTAGCTATCAATCAAATCATGATAATTAAAATTAAAATGTTTTAAAATTTCAATCCATTGTGATTTATTGCCCAACATATGGACGCAGCCATTAATAACTGAGGTACCTCCAAATACATTGGACTCAAAAAAAGGGATATCTCTACCGTTTGATGATTTAAAATTACGTTTGGAAATATACTTAGATTTTATTTTTCTCAGTAAAATTCCAATAAATAATGGTGGCCTATACCATAATGGATACCTTTTGTATTTACTTCTCTCGATTACAATAACCTTAAAATAGTCTTGTAAATTATTAGCTATTATTAGTCCTGCAGTCCCTCCACCTATAATTACAACTGTCTTTTTATGCTTCTTCATGTAAGACTACCATCACCCATTAATAATTATAAATATTGTTCTAAAAATTCTAAAGCGCACCAGAAGCCAGCCCCATTTTCCTTGTGACCCTGCCATACTTCAGGGATAAACGCAATGCCTGGGGCAAGTTGGTCTAAATTTCTTGATATCTGAGTAAAATCAACGTCCCCTTCTCCAATCTGAACACCTTCTCCATCAACACCAAGTGCATCAACAACATGCAAATATGCAACATAAGGAGCGACTTTCTTAACAAAATCATCCATTGACCATCGATAGTAATTACATGCCATTTGCGAATGCGAAACATCTAGGCAAATCCTGTGATTATTCTGACTACAAAATTCCTTAATCTCATCATAGTTTACAAATAAATTATGATGACTTTGCCCACCAAAATGCCATGGGAATGGTGGCATTGTTTGTATCACAATCTCAACTCCTGAGTCATTTATCATGTCTAAAGATTTGGCAATCTTCTGGTACATTTGTTTTTTATTTTCTTCTGGAAGAAAACTTGATTCGGAAAACCCGCCTACATTGGTAATAATTATAGGTTTTTTAGTTAAAGGAAAGTAATTCTTTAATTTAAGTGTAATTTCTACAACTTTCTGCAATTCACGGATAGACCTATCTCTATACTTTTCGTCATCAGCGCACAGATTAAGAATATGGTCACCACTAAAGAGTTCAGGGCTATGCACATTGAATCCAATTTTGTATTTTTTCTTAAATATACTATCGATATCAATTTCCAAATCCTTATAACTCAAATGAAACTCAACAAAGTCGACATTAGTCTCGGAAATTAAACGCTCAAAATCATGATATCGAACAGGGATTCCAAATGGCCTATTGAATGAATAGTTTTTTGATCTAATCACTACCTCATTAAGATCTGATTCATGAAAAAAATCACCTTTACAAAAATCGCGCTGTGCTATTTTTCCAATCAAACTATCAATAAAATAAGGCTGCAAGCCTTGACCAGGGCTTTTGATTTCAATCATATCGCGAGTAATTACACTTCCTGCTAATAAGCTTTTATTAATAATTAAGCTTTTTGCCAAAACTTCACGATTTAAGTATTCCCCTTGTGATATAACCCTATCCCCCCCTTGTCCTAACATTTCTTCAGTTAAACGAATTTGACCAACCATTTCTTTAAACTCTTCAGGCAGTAGACTTACCCTATGGTCATTTCCCTCCATGCTTTTATCAATTGTAAAATGTTTCTCTATAATTTTAGCCCCAAGTGCAACTGCTAGAGTTGGGGCAAGATAGCCTCTTTCGTGGCCAGAATATCCAACCACCCTACCATTGTCTATACTGCTCAAGTGGTCAAGATATCTCAAGTTAACATCTCGATCAGGTGTTGGATATGTCGAGTTACAGTGAAGGAGAATATATTGAGCATCAACTCCATTTAAAAAACTTACGGCATTTTTAATCTCAACCTCTGTTGACATTCCAGTTGAGCAAATCACAGTTTTATGTGTATTTGCAATTGCTGAAAGTAAATCTAAATTAGTCAAATCTGCCGATGCTACTTTATAGGCCTGCATACCATAGCCCTCCAAGACTAAAAGACTCTCTTGATCCCAGGGTGTGCATAAAGGTGTTTTTCCCTTACTTTTACAATAATCAAACAACTCAAACAACTCATCATTGTTTAATTGAAAACGATTTAGCAAATCAAGCGTGTACTGATTACCTAGATCAGCGCTACTTTCATTGTCTTGACCTTGATTTTTATACAAACTTTTCAAATGTCTCATCTGAAACTTTACACAATCTGCGCCAGACTCAATAGCAAGATCGACCAACTGTTTTGCTAATTTAATATCTCCATTATGATTATTTCCAATCTCTGCAATAATATAACAAGGTGAATCTTTAGAGATTATATGCTTTCCAATTTCTATCGCTGCAGATTCAGGAAATGCAATAGCTTCAATTTGTTGTTTTTTATTTACAAGCGGCAAAACTTTAATATGCTCAGAAAATGTTTCAGAAATCAGTCCGTTTTCATCATTAAGTTCCCGAAATATGAAGTTCTCATTCATAATTTCAGATATTGGACTATTGATATCGCACTTGCTGCATATTGTAAGCCAACGCCTTATATCTCCATCTGACACCACCCCTTTAATTTCGTTGTATTGACTTACAATGAAAATAATTCCACGCTTATTTTGCTCTATTTTTTTTAGACACTCAAGTACAGAACTTTCTCTAAAAATTAGAAACTCTTTTATTGACTTAGTAATAAACACCGGACCCTCCTTTAAGCATACCTACTCATCTCTAAAATACTCATTCACTTCTAAGACGAACCAATGCAGACTTTGTTGACACTATCATATAATTGAAATCATCATCACTCATCCAATGATGAAAAGGAAAAGAGACCATGTTATCAAAAAATAAATCTGCATTAGGGCAGTTTGCTTCACCAAATCCCATCTTCTTAAAAAGAGGATACCTGTTTAATGGATAATATTGAACTATTGCTTTAATCCCGTATTCAGTTGACAATAAATGAATTAAATCATCATTATTCTTATTATTTTTATTATTTTTATATCTTGCCGGCAACAAGTGATATGAGTTCTGATTCTTATCAATAGTTTTTTGGAAAATCAACTCTGGATAATCTTGCATTTCTCTTATAAATTTATTTGCTCTACTTCTCCTTTCAGCATTCAATACATCGAGACGGCCTAGTAACTTTGTTCCAAGAGCTGCTTGGATTTCAGTCATGGAATAATTAAACGGCCATACGCCATCCATATCCATATCCACATTTCCCATAGCCGGCTTCCAGTAATGTGTGCGTTCACTGTACGATGCATGGCCATTGTGGCGCAAACCTGGAACCATTGAAGCTATTTTAGAATCCTTAACAACTAATACACCGCCTTCCCCTAGTGTTGTTATGTTTTTTTGAGCATGAAAAGAGAAGCATGCATAATCTCCAAATGACCCTACTTGCCTACCTTGATACTTTGAGCCAATAGCCTGAGCACAATCTTCAACTAAAATTATATTGTTCTTTTTACAAATCTTGGTAATTGATTGCATATCACAAGAAAGTCCATATAAATGAACAACTACAACCATTTTTGTGTTTTTGGTAATCTTACTTTGAATATCTTGTGCAGAAACTACGAAAGTATCAGGATCGATGTCTGCCCAAACTATAGAGGCTCCAGTCCGACCAAAAGGAATGGCTGAAGCGCAGTATGTGTGTGATGGAATGATCACCTCATCCCCAACACCAAGTTTACTTAAAACAGCAATCAATTCTAAAGCGCTTGCCGCACTTGTTAGGCCGAACACGTTATCTACGCCTATGTATTTTTTGATACTATCTTCGAATTCAGATAAATAACCACCTTGCGTTAATGGGTCTGCATTTTTTGCTATATTTACAAGTACATCAACCTCTTCTTTAGTGTAACTAACAGAGCGACCACTCCAGTCTATCTTGTATTTCATTTTTTCTCACTTGTGTTATTAATTTTTTTTAAATAAATCTTATCGTACCAATTTAAAGCATCTGTTATGTGGAAATTTGGATTACCATCGTAAAGATACTCATACATTTGTCTTATAAATTCGTATTGTTCTTGTGTGTTTACATCTAAAATTATTTCAGGCCTACGAAAAGGTTTTGGACACTCAACTGTTCCAACACTAAATCTTGTATCCACTTGATTTTGATTACTATAATCAAAAAAACTTAGATGCACATGTTCTCTCTTTTCAGGATCTTTACACTCTTTCCAAACCGTTTCTAGTGCTGAAAAATTAATCATTTCAGCGCCTATACCATCAGGGTATCCACTATTAAAAACCTCTGATAGATTTGAAGAAAATGCGTAATTAGATTCTTTATGGTATTCAACAATACGATCTATCTCATCAGGCTCAGGAATTGGATTATCCGCTGGCAATCTACCAACAATAGTCGCATTAAATAATTTTGCTGCTTGATAATACCTATCAACCAGGTCATTCTCTGACCCTTTGTATAAGCATACTCCATATTTTCTAGCGAGCTTTGCCAGTGGATCATTTTCAATACTTTTTGGAATAGCAAGAACAATTTTGTCAACACTTTGACATCTTAATATTCTCTCTAGCACTCTACCAACCAACGGCTCTCCAGCTAAATCCATCATAGATTTTCCTGGTAACCTAGTTGACCCAACTCTTGCTTGAACAATTAAAACTACTTTTTGCTTCACAAAAAACTCTATTTATATTAACTTGCAATACATTGAATCTTACTCACGCTACTTACTGCATGTGCGCGCTTCCCCATATAAAAAGCACCATAAATACCAGATTTATCACTCAAAGAAGGTAGTTGGATCATATCTCTATTTAGTAATTGATTTGAATATTGTTCATTATAAAAATTAACCCTGTCATATAAACGTCTTATAAATAAAGAATCTCCTCCATATCCCATGTTTTTTACGCCACCAGCGATAATAATCTTATCAGGACTAAATGAAAGTATTAGATTATAGATCGCTACAGAAGTGTACTGTATAACCTTTTCCCAAATTAAACTATTCCTAGGAATTTCTGATGGTTTTAAGCCTGAACTCAATTCAATCGCTCTTCCAGAACAGAAGCCTTCCCAGCAGTTCTTATGATATAGACATGAGCCAATAGATTTATCATTTTGCCCTGGTAACAACATATGACCAATTTCCATATGGGAGCTTTTAAACAATACATTTTTTTTATGTATTACACTAACTCCAATTCCAGTCCCTATTGTTACATACAATAATGTTTCTATATTCTTATTATCCCCATAGTGAATCTCACCAAGGGCTGCGGAGTTTACATCTGTATTAAACCCTAACGGAACTTTAAACTTATCAAAAAACTGCGTAGCAATATTTATATTAGACCAGCTTATTTTACTTGTAACTCCAATAGATCCAAATGTATCTGATTTAGAATCAATATCTAGTGGGCCAAATATACCCAGACCAATTGCATCAATTGGACCTAGCTTATTAGTAGCCAATTCAAACCAATTAAATATACGATCAACAGTTTCTTTTGGGGTTGTAGTTTCTATTCTAATACTGTGTCTAACTCTACCTAACTTATCATCATAAATAGCACAATTAAACTTTGTACCTCCAGCTTCAACTCCACCAATTAACATAATTAAAAAAATATACCTATATAAAACAATCTAAAAAAAGAATTATCTCTATTGGAGACTGAGGGTGTCTTTACAGATATACACCCTTTCACTATTGCCGTGAATTTTACTTATGGGAAGTGCCACTCCGCTCAACCACAATTCAACGGCAAATTGTTTTGACGCTCCACATACCACCTTAAAAACAACTTCTGATTTATTAAGTCTTGCATAAGACATGCTTATCCTTTTTTGAGGATATTTAGGGGAGTTTTTCTCTACTAATATATTATCATTTTCTTTAAATATACTATTTGGGAATAATGATGCAGTATGCCCATCTTCCCCCATACCCAACAACACCAAATCAAAATTTAAAACCTTTTTCAAAACAGTGTTATATTTACGTGCTGCACTTTTAATATCAAATTCCGCAGAAATAAAGTTGATGTTTTCTTTAGGTATAGAACTATTGTTTAACCAAACCTGGCTAATAAGATAGTCATTTCTGTTTTTATTTCCTTGCTGCAGACAGCGTTCATCACCTATATAAATATGCCATTTTTCCCAATTAGATGAAGATTTACTTAAAATTTTATAGGTATTAACAAAGCTCTTTCCACCAGCCAAAACTATTCTAAAGGTATTATTTAATTCTATGGATTTTTTAGCTAAATTCAAAATATCATCTGCCAATTTAATTGATATATCGTCAATATTATCATAAATAAACCAATTATCTTTTAACATGTTCACCCTTTACTTTATATTTAAAAAAATATATTGCAAGAGTACAAAGCTTAAGAGATACTATATGCTTTTTTATAAACAACAATTACAACTATTTCTATATTTACTCATTTTTCCTATTCCAGGATTAAAAGTATTAGTCGGATCTAGCTTTGCATAAAACTTCTGTAAATTATCATCGGCCTCATATAAATGTCCAACATTGTGTTCAGCTGGATATTTAGCACCCCTTTCATCAAGCAATTTAAGTATTTTTGATTTCATTATGGTTTTATCAACACCTTTCTTTAAAATATAGTTCCTATGAAAAACATTACATAAAAAATGGCCATAGTAAAGCGAGTGGACTATATTATTATTAATTTCTTTTGGAAGATGGTCAACCCAATCCTCGTCATTACGACGTAAGGCCACATCTAGTGCTAGAATTCCTTCTACCTGATTGTTATTAATAGCTTGATAATTTCCCGCTGCACCGCCGGCAGAAAAACGGTGCAATAAAGCCATTTCCCCCTCATCCTCGGTACAAGTAAAATAATCAGCATCAAAACATTTAAGCCAATTTTGATCTAGGTAACCTTGCATCTCGTTAATTCCATTATCACTAACACTTAAAATCAAATGGTGTTCATATTTATCACGAAATTCAAGCATTCTACTAGGTAAATGTTGTGGAAAAAATTTTGCTAAATAGAACAAAGATTTGTTTAATAAATTTAAGGGAAGTATAGAGATATCATTCATTATATTCTCTAATTTAGCTTGTATTTTAAAGAATTTTGACATATTTTTTGTACCTAGATGCTTAATTGCTAAAAAAGTATCTTTGCCATATATTTCTGTTACATTAAATATAGTCCTGTGCAAATATTCTGCCATATCAGGTAATTCTTTAAAATTTGTTAAAATTTCTCTTCTCAAGGTTGTCATTTTTTTTGGATCATTAGATCCAAGATAAAATATTTTATTTTTTCTTGGCTTTGGAAATGTGTCCGTTCTTACTGCAAATACACAAATTTTTCCCGCACAACCACTAGCTTCAAACAGCCTTCTTGTGTCTGCATTAAATCGAGCAGGTATATTAGAATCAACATCCCTCACCCAATCAATATACTCAACATCTGAAGCCATGCCATTGTCACTACATACATTGTGATCGTTAATGTTACCCTTCTGAATATTGGTTAAAATTTCCTCAGGCGACCCCCCTAATCCATCAATACCTAAATGATTTATCAAATTTAAATTACCATTTACATCCACCTGTGCATACAATGCAAAATCCGTATAAGAAGGGCCATGCTTAACAAGAGCGCCGCCTGAGTTGTTTGCTATCCCACCTACAACGGTTGCCCCAAGTTGGGAAGATCCAATAACAGAATGAGGGTTGCGATTAATTTTTTGTAACTTTTCCTCTAGATGGCGCAAGGTTGCGCCCGATAAACTAACAGCTTGATTACCATTATCAATCAAATGAATAGAATTAATTTTAAGAGTATTTATAATTATTATATCTCTATCATAATCTTCACCGTTTGGTGTTGAGCCACCAGTAAGACCTGTATTTGCAGCTTGTGTTATGATAATACACCCTTCCTTAACACATGCTTTTACCACCAACCATTGCTCTAAAATTGTCGCTGGTAAAACGGCGGCTAAAACAACCCCCCCTCCAAATCTAAATCCTTTCCGATAAAATGAAGTCTCTGAAGCCTTTGTTAAAACATTTTTTTCACCAACAATCTTGGATATTTCTTTAATTAATTTCACTTTATTTGACATTTTTTTATAATACTCTATAGGGATAAATAAATTTTATTTATGTTTGTATGTGTTTTTCTAAAAAAAACCTAAAGATTATTATATTCCTTATACCACTTTGCAAAATTCTCAACACCCTGCTTAACACTCATGCTTGGCTTGTAGCCAAACTGTTCTACTAAGTCATCTACATCTGCATAAGTGTCAGGCACATCACCAGGTTGTAGTGGTAGCAGTTCTTTTTCTGCGGTTTTACCGAGTGAAGTTTCTAACGCTTCAATGT
>Ga0209992_10001566_pt1 | contig 23406 bp, 24 predicted proteins | sample 2SBtaG_2_FD_182564 | JGI IMG/M metagenome (GOLD analysis project Ga0209992, IMG submission 182564) | Deep subsurface microbial communities from Kolumbo volcano to uncover new lineages of life (NeLLi) - 2SBTROV12_ACTIVE470 metaG (SPAdes)... | ecosystem: Environmental > Aquatic > Marine >... | reverse complement strand
CCAATGAGCAAAGATGAAAAGTTAATAAAAGCACTCAAGGCATGGGAAAACCAAACTTATTTTCTTGTAAAACAGGTAAATTACCATACAAAGCTGATTACTCTAGACGGAAATATACATCTGTCATGGCCCTACCCAATTTGGCTGGCAGCCTTTGATGTTAAGCAGCAAACAGTAATCACAAATGATGAAAGTAAGTACCATAACCTCATTGCGACACATTTGAACAATCAGCAATATAGTGTGATGCGCTCTACCCAAGGCATATTTTCTACTCTTTCTGTTGATAAACATGGAGATATTTTTGCAGCAGCTGAGAGCTGGCAGGTTAATATCAAAGATAATGATGACCTGCCGATTTTCTCAAGCTCAAGCATTGATTATTTGCCCGTCAGTAATTTGCTTGGAGAAACAGCGTTCATGTCCCGTCGCACTGGGGTGTGTGAAGTTTATTTACATGCTAATGATAAAATTCGGCAGCTCTCTTTTCACCAAGGTCATGAATATGTCGGCATATTAAATTGGTCACCCGATAATAGTCTGTTGTTGTCTAACCGTGATAACGACATTGTTTTATATGATAGAAACCGTACTACGAAACAGTTTGCATCAAACCTACCACTCACTTTGCAAAACGCGGGCTGGATAAATAACGAGCAAGTGTGGGGCTCTGATGGTGAGCAGGTTTATATCTTTGATCTAACCGGCCGCATTCTTAGACAAACCCAGTTAAAAAATGATTTTATTGGTTTTCATCACCAAACGCAGCAATGGTTGCTACTAAAAAACCAACAGCTAATAACATCGAATACTTTAGACAGCTTTAATAACTTTAAAGTATTAACAACACTTTCTAAGCAACAAGCGAATAACTTCCGAGATGCAAGATTTCAAAACCAATCTTTATACTGGCTAAGTCAGTGGTCGAAGCAGGATTATATCTGGCGACTTGATATGCTGGAGCCGAATACACCTAATTTAAAAAAATCAGGGTCTCTTATTTGGCATTATGATATAAAACCAGATGGGAGTTTACTCATTGCGAAGATGGAAAGTGTTGAAGGCGATATTAAAAAGTTCGCAATAGTAGAGTAATAAAAGCACAACGGAATCAGACTCAAATGATGTTATAAGATCATTGCATCTATCATGTTTAAACAGCTCATTGCTTTTGCGCTCTTTGTAGCAAGTACTTGCACTTTGAGTTGTGAACTTGTTTTGCATGTTGAGAGTTAAGCGCCACAATCACTTCGCAACAAAAACCTGCAATAGCAAGGTGTCGATATCGAGCTTACTAAAGCTTTGTTGAATCAAGCTGGCTGCACCTGTAAATTGTACTAATTTCCTAAATAAGAGTATTAAAAATGCTCGAAATAGGTAATTTAGATATGATGATTAGTGAGATTAAAACCGCAGAGGGTCTGAATACATTCACTTTACTGGCCCACAGCGAATTGAACAGATTCTCATTGTAAGCGAAGCCAGTCCAATGGTCATATTGGGCTGCTTTGAGGATATTAAAAGTAAGCCATGAGTATTTGGTGTTCAAGAAGATGCTCTTTGTGACAATGTCTTTACTAAACTTTCATCTGCACTGAACAATCCCGATAAATATTTTTTCAAAATGCCAAATAATGACCTTAAACCCTTTCTATTGATGAAAGATAGAACCTTTCGATTTTTAGAAGAAAAGCTGAATATTGACCATGAGATTAGGCACTCACTCGCGCTTAATGATGTCTATATACAACCCCCTTTAATTACCAATAAAGTAACCGGCTACTTTGCGTTAAATATAGAATCTCTGAGTCATCAAACTATTAATAAACATAGAAAAGGCTTTTATTCAGTTAGAGTACTCTGGTGAATTTCAACAAATCTTAAGCAGCTATAAAAAACTGTAAAAACACGCTGTAATCATATTTATTCTTTCAGAAATAACAGACCACACCAAATGATAAAATTTACTGTTTTTTTCTTTTTATCTGATGAAAAAGAACTAAGATTTAAGTTATGAATTTTAGATTTTCATCGAACTGAAGGAGCGAAGTAGTTATGAGTATTTACGATACATTAGAGTATGCAGACTCAGATAGTTCAGTGAAAGAAATATATGACGATATATTTGAACACTTAGGTAATGCTGGGCTTGTCGATTATTTTAAAGTGCTTGGTAAATACAACCCGCACATTCTCTCTACAACTTGGACACTATTCAAAAATGTATTACTTATAGGTGAATTGCCTCGCGCACTCAAAGAATTAGTGTTTATAGCTATTTCGAACGAGCGTGAATGTGTCTATTGCACTTCTATCCACTGCGCTATGTGCAAATATTTAAATATTGACGACGAAACCATTAATCAAGTGCTACAAAAATCATCAGACTTAAGTCCTAAGCGAGTCAAAGTGGCCATAGATTTTGCTGTTAAAATGTCGAGTGATAATACTTCTGTTACTGAGCAAGATCATCTTTGTTTATTAGAGAACGGCTTAACCAAAAACCAAGTGTTTGAACTCATGTCTCTTGCAAGTGTTGTAAATTACTCTAATACATTAGCTCAGGGTATGATGCTAGTCGTTGACGAAGAGTTCGCTAACTTACTTAAAGATAACATAGTAATGTAATTATGAATGGCAGTGTAATTGACTCTTACCAACTATCTTCTCTAATTGAGCTTACAAGTAATCTAGCCGATGACAGTATGCATGCTGAACTCTCGTCTCAAAAGATCTTGCTCAACGCCGTTAACAAGCTGCTTTGGACATTAAACTTTGATTATTGTCTTATGATAGACAATGAAAAACACATAGACTGCCTGCATGGAGAAGAAAATAGGCATCTAAAAGAGACCATTGAGTCACTATCAATCAAAGAGCTTAAAAACAACACTGTAGTGCTCATAAACCAAATTCAATACTACCTCATTTACCAAGTGCTGCCACTCGAAAAAAATAAATCAAATACTTTAGTGTTTCTGCAGCAGGCTCAGGCTTTTAACTCATCTTCACTTATTATAATTGAGCTGTTTAGTGCGGCCGTTAAACGTTTACTCATCACAAAAGCTGAAGAACATAAAAGACTAAAACTAAAAAACGAAGCGCAGGTGTTATTACGTTCAAATCAGCTTAAATCGGAGTTTTTGGCTAATATGTCACATGAACTTAAAACACCGATGAATGGCATTTTGAATCTTGTTCAATTACTACAAAACACACAACTAGAACCTAATCAACTTGAAATGTTAAATACGATTCATGAAAGCACAGAGGATTTACTTGGTGTCGTTACTGATGTTTTGGAGTACAGCAAGTTAGAGGCAAATAATATTAAGCTAATTTCAAGCCCTTTTTCACTTAAAAAGTTCATCGAAAATATTACTGATGAGACGGATCGCGAAGTACGCAAAAAAGGACTTACACTTGTCAAAAATAAGCAAGCACATTTACCAAATCAGTTAATTGGTGATGTGTTAAGAATAAAGCAACTACTGCATAACTTGCTAAACAATGCTATCAAATTTACAAAAACTGGAAATGTGTCTTTTTCTGTATCAGGTCAACCACTAGAAGCCAATAAATATCAGTTGACAATTGAAGTTGAAGATACAGGCATAGGTATGTCTAAAGATGCACAGACTTGGTTGTTTGAACCTTTTATTCAAGGTGATGGATCTACAACGAGAGAATATGGTGGTACGGGGTTAGGCCTCGCTATATCTTCGAAATTAGTTAAAGCAATGAATGGTAAGATTAAGGTGCATAGTGAGCTGGGAAAAGGATCTAAGTTTACTGTCACCCTTCCCTTAAAAAAAGTTGCTAAAGAAAAAACCATTGACGCATCTATTCCGGTAGTTGAAAACGCACCAAATTCTTCAGAATTACAACCTCATGTAATTTTAATCGTTGAAGACAACTTAATAAATCAGAAGGTTGCTGGAATGCTATTGGAGAAACTGGGTTATAAGTACGACATAGCTGAAAATGGAAGAGTTGCATTAGAAAAGCTAGAACAAAAATATTACACTTTTGTCTTTATGGATATACAAATGCCTGTAATGAACGGCCATGATGCAACAAAAGAAATTATAGCGAGATATAAAAACCAACGACCAAATATAGTTGCAATGACAGCAAACACATTTGAAGAAGACAAAGAAAAGTGTTTTGCCAGTGGTATGGACGACTTCATCGCAAAACCAATTTCAGAGCAGGAAATGGTTAGAGTGTTGAGTAAGTTCACCGTTAATTAACTCTTTTCCTGTTATTTTCTAATCAGTAAGCTAGCTTCAAGACCAACTTTGTTATCAAACCTTTGACCTTTTACGAATAAAAAAGCGCCTTCATATTTCACATGAAAGGCGCTTGATAATTTGTATGCATTTATTTAACTTCAGTTATAACAGTATCAATTAAATGTACCACACCATTTGTAGTATAAATATCTGTTGTTTTAACATTCGCTCCTTCAATTTGTAGGCCTGATGTTGGCAATTTCACTGCCCACCATACATTATTTAGTGCATCGCCCTTCATGTCTCCCGAAGCTTCATCTTGGATAAATGTGTACAAAGGACGTCCAAGATAAGCGACTTGCATTGAGCCATCACCTCGTTCAACCAGCGAAAGGCCTGGCATGTTCTTTATGCCATCTGCAGTTGCAGTTACTGGCGGCCAGTTTGTTGCGCATGTATCGACGCACTGGCTCGATGCATTTTCTAAATCATTGTCGAATACATAAAGTGTCATGTCAGAAGTTGTTGAACCAGCCCCTGTCACCAATGTACCTGTTGCTTTGCTGTATGTGACTACGTCACTGTCTGTGTTTGACACACCAGCAAAATTAACCAAGTTTACTGATAACTTATTGCCTTGCAGGGTTTCTACCTCAGCGCCATTAGCAGCGAAAGCATTTAAGCTGTCGACAGAAGAAGCTAAAACATGCTGCTTAAGCACAGCACCTAGTGCATCTTTATCAGCAAGTAAGGTATTTAGCGTATCAGCTGGTATTTTTTTAAACGCATCATTCGTCGGTGCGAACACTGTAAAGTTAGCTTCAGGGTTACTGAGCGCATCGACCAAATCAGCAGCGCTTAATGCAGTAACAAGCGTTGATAAACTATCAGTATCGGAGGCTGTTTGCACCACATTTTTGCTTGGCTCATCCGCTGTTTTAGGCGGCATGATCACCTTGTCTAAAACATGAATAATGCCGTTATCAGCCATCACGTTTGCTGCTGATATCGCTGAGTCGTTTATGAACAATGTTGAACCAGTTGTCGATAGAGCTGAATTGGCATCATTACCCATTTTAACTAAGCTTTCTTCACTATTCGCAATAGATACTGCCGCGTCAGACATAACTTTTTGGTCTACTATTAAATGGTAAAGTAAAATATCTTTAAGCGTTTCGGTGTCAGATTGCAATGCGGTTAATGTATCTTGACCTAATGCAGCAAACGCAGCATCAGTAGGTGCAAAAACAGTAAAAGTTTTAGTTGGATCTGACACTTCACTGTCTAGTCCTGTAGCAACAAGTAAAGACAACAAGGTATCAAAACTACCATTTTCAGTCGCCACATCTGCAATTGTGCCATAGCTCTGAGGAAGTGTAATATCACCAACAATTACACTGTCAATGACGTGTATAGTGCCGTTTGTTGTTACTATATCTTTAGTAATGATTTTGGCACCGCCAAACATTAATGTGTTAGTTTCTTTGTTAATAGAAATGCCTAACTCGTTTCCTAGCACAGTCTTCACAGATTTGCCATTAAGTGACATGGCCGTGACCGAATCTGCGTTTATCGGTAAAACATGTTGTTTTAAGATGTCTGAAAGTACGTCAGGGTTAGCTAATAAAGTGTTTATTAATTTTTCACCTATGGCTGCGAATGCCGTATCAGTTGGTGCAAATACAGTAAACGACCCTGACTCATCAGATAACACACTGTCTAAACCAGTACGCTCTAAAGCAGTTATTAAAGTAGTAAATTCACCATTAGCCTTTGCAGTATCAACAATATTTGCACCGGATTCAGTTGGCGCAGGAGGCATTAATACAGCGTCAATCACATGTATTACACCGTTGTCGGCCATGACATCTGTATCAGTTACTGTACTTGTGTTTATTAAAAGATCATCACCTGAAAGTGAAAGTGCTATATTCGCGCCATTTACTGTTAATACGGTGCTACCCGCTGCAGATAGCGCATCTTCGGCCACAACTTTACTTCCCAGCACATGGTAAGTAAGAATGCTACTGAGCTTGTCTGGGTCTTGTGCTAATGCATCTAACGTTTCTTGGCCCAGCGCCGCGAAGGCATCATCAGTCGGTGCAAAAACGGTGAACATGTTATCTGCGTTGTCAAGCGTGTCATCTAGATTAGTTGCCTCAAGCAATGAAACTAACGTTTCGAAATCACCGCTTGCCGCAGCTACGTCATATACAGTATTTGGCTCTGGTACTGGGGGCTGTATTTCTATTTTATTGTCATCGTCATTACAGCCTGCTAACAACAATGAAAGACTCAAAGCTGCTCCAAGTTTGATTAATTTAACCACCTCTACATTCCTCTTGTGTTTAAAGTTCATACAGAGTTACGGAGAGTGATTTCTAAACGATCAAAATAATATTAAAAAAAATTTAATAAAAATAATACAAACTTAATTTGAGGTACTTTGGTGATTTTAGAGAAACATAAAAGAAGATAAGCGCCATTAGTGAAATTTAGACGCTTTTATATATCAAAATAAATTAGGTGTTAAGATTAATAAAGCTTGTTATCACCTAGTGGTACTTCGAGTTCGTTGTTAATTTTGCTCGGCCCACCAACCATTTCATCGTACGCACTTAGCTGGCGCATAACCTGTAACTCAGCTTTAACATTTTTTAATTTCTTTTGCAAAGCGACGAAGTTATGACTTTTCAAACGCTGTCCTTTTTCGTCGGTCACCATGTATTCTTTACCATCAATGACTACACTTACGTTATATAAAGCCAAATCTAATGAATGATAAATAATTTTATCGACATAGAAATACTTTTCTAATTTACTAAGCTTCAAAGTAATAACCTCAATTCACTCAAACTGTGGATTAATCAAAAAGTGATTACGCTCTAAACAACCACAAGGTTCACTATTAATTCTCAAAAGACAAAGAATAGACTTTTAACGTATTTACATGCTCACTTGTCTATTGTTTTAGTACTTTTGTCAGTGAGTTGTTACTATATAACGTAGATATATAATCAATAAATAAGACTCAAAGGAAAAGGAAAACAACAATGCCATCAGCCAAATATACACTTTGTGCATTAGCTGTTTTGACTGCTCAAGCACATGCCTCTAAAAGTGAAGAGTGGTTTTTACACAGCAGCATCTCTCCAGACGGTAAGCAAATTGCTTTTTCTTATAAGGGTGACATTTATACCGTACCAGCTAAAGGCGGTACTGCTCGTCCCCTGACTTTACACAGTGATTGGGATGGTCACCCTGTTTGGTCGAATGATGGCAAGCATATCGCATTTGCGAGCGATAGAAACGGTAACTTAGATGTGTATCTTATGCCATCGTCGGGTGGCAAGGCTAAACGACTTACATATCATTCAGCTAATGATGTGCCCCAAGATTTCGCAAAAAACGATAAAGCAGTGCTTTTCACATCTGCACGCCAAGATTCTAAAGACTCTACGATTTTTCCTACTGCCCGCTTAACTGAAAGCTACACGGTGTCATTAAACGGCGACACACCTAAGATGCTATCAACTATTCCAGCATCTGAATTACAGTTTTCTCTTGATGGCAAGAAAGTACTTTATCGTGACGAAAAAGCTTACGAAAACGAATTTAGAAAGCATGATGTATCTGCGTTTGCCCGTGATGTTTGGTTACAAGATTTAGTATCAGGCCAGCACACCCAACTAACCACTTTTGCTGGCGGCGACCACAATCCCGTTTGGGCTGATAACAATACGTATTACTACACGTCTGAAGAAAAATCAGGGGCATTTAATGTATGGCGCGCTGATTTAGATGGCGATAACAAAAAGCAAGTCACTGACTTTGAGCAGTTTCCTGTTCGCAGCTTATCTATCAGTGACAATGGTACATTAGCATTTGCACACCATGGCAGTATTTATACGTCAAAAGGTGGTAAGCCTAAGCATGTGAAGATCAATATCGCTAATGACGTGCAAGAAGACGATATGATGCCAACCATGCTAGGTGGTAAAATCACAGAATATTCTGTTTCGCCAGATGGTAAAGAAGTGGCGTTTGTGGCACGTGGAGAAGTGTTTGTTGCTAGCACAGAGTTCGGTACGACACGCGTAATCACCAATACGCCGCAGCAAGAACGCTCAGTGTCATTCCATAAAGATGGCAGAACCCTGTTATACACAGCAGAACGAGGCGACAGTTGGGGTTTATATGAAACATCGATTGCCGATGAGTTAGAGCCTTATTTCTTTGCGGCAACAAAGTTAAAAGAAGAAGTAGTTCATCAAGTAGATACAGACAGCTTCCAACCAATTTACTCACCTGATGGTAAAAAAATTGCGTTTTTATCTGCTCGAGATGAAATTCAAGTCATCGATCGTGAATCTAAAAAAGTAAACGTTGCACTGGGCAAAGAACATAACTACTCATATGCAGATGGTGATATTACCTTTGCATGGGCACCAGATAGTTATTGGATGACTGCGGATTTCGCACCAAGAAGTCGACTGTTTGTGACGAATATCGGCGTTTTTCCATCAGATGGTTCACAGCAGCCTCGCGATATCAGCTTGTCGGGTTATAACGATACCTCTCCTTCTTGGCATACCGATGGAGAAGCCGTGCTTTGGGCCAGCGCCCGTTACGGCCAACGTGATCATGGCAGCTGGGGTAGAGAATTCGACGTTATGGCTGCTTTTTTAACGCAAGACAGCTATGACCGTTTTAGATTCTCTAAAGAAGAATATGCACTACATAAAGAGCTTGAGAAAAAAGCCTCAAAAGCAGATAAGCAAGACGATAAAAGCACTGAAGACAAAGTTGAAAAGCTAGAGATTGAATGGGATAACATCGAACAGCGCACTGCGCGTCTAACTGTTCATGCATCAGATCTTGGTCAAGCATATTTAACAAAAGACACCAAAGCTCTTTACTACTTTGCACGTTTCGAAAAAGGCTATGACTTATGGCGCCATTCTACACGCGATAGAAAAACAGAGTTGGTTGCAAAACTGAATGCTCGCAGAGTGAGTATGAGCTTTAGTGAAGATGAAAAAAATATCGTTATTCTTGCCGACGGCACGCTTCGTCAAGGTAAAGTTGGCAACAAAATTGCCCTCAAACCAATTTCGACTAAGCCTGTGATGCAACTTCAAACTGCTAAAGAGCGTGAATTTATGTTCGATCACAGTTGGCGCATCATTGATGATAAATTCTATCGCGATGATTATCACGGTATCGACTGGGATCAAGTTGGCCAATCTTACCGAGCAAAAGTGGCATCTATAGGCCATGGTCGAGATTTTGCGAACCTGTTTGCTGAAATGACAGGCGAGTTAAATGCATCACATATTGGTTCATCTTATCGACCTACACGAAAGCCAACGGATGATGCAACTGGCCGCTTAGGCTTGTTTTTCAATGATGTAAATCCATTCATGGTTGAAGAAGTTCTGGCTAAAGGTCCATTTGATAAAGCCAGCAGCAAAGTAAAACCTGGGGTAACGCTTCAAGCTGTAAATGGTGTTGAATTGAGCGAATCACAAAACTTATTCAAGTTGTTAAACCACACTGCAGGCCAACGTGTACGCTTCACTTTTTTAGATTCTAATGGTGCGCGTTTTGATGAAGTCATCAAACCGATAAATAGCCGTACGATTAACAACTTGTTGTACGATCGTTGGGTGTCATCAAGAGAAGCGCTAGTAGAAGAGTTATCTGGCGGTCAGCTTGGCTATGTACATGTGCGTGGTATGAACGATCCTAGCTTCAGAGCCGTGTATTCTCGCCTATTAGGTAAGCATTTTGATAAGAAAGCCATTGTTGTTGACACTCGCTTTAACGGTGGCGGCTGGTTACATAACGACCTAGCGAAGTTACTCAGTGGCGAAGAGTACTTCACTATGCATGTTCGAGGCCGCCAGTACCACGGCGACCCTCTTGATCAATGGAACAAACCTTCTGTTTTGCTTATCAACGAAGGTAACTACAGTGATGCCCATGCATTCTCTTACACTTACGATGAATTAGATTTAGGTGAAATGGTGGGTATGCCGGTACCGGGTACAATGACAGCAGTTTGGTGGGAAATGGGTATTTCAGGTGACTTCCGTGCCGGTGTGCCGCAAGTGGGTATGAAAAACACCAAAGGTGAGTATCTAGAAAACAACCAAACTATGCCTGACTACCTAGTTAAAAACGACCCTGAATCTGTTGAGCGAGGTCGTGATAAACAAATTGAAAAAGCAGTAGAAGTTTTACTTAAAAAAGTAGATTAACCATACTTCATAAAGGCCTTATACATCATTGTCTAAGGCCTTTTATCTAAATACACTATTCAATTCAACACATCTACTTTTTACCTAGCAAACTCACATTTCAAGTAAATATAATGTAGTACCACATTATAATTATTCATAACTGGTTCAGCTTTAATCTTATAGTAATATAAGTTTAGTTACGTGATTAAATTCATTTAATTAAGAAATTTGATTCTTTTTCAGTCTAAAAATAACACTTAATGCGCAAGCTAATTTTTAACTAAACATCAATTCAGGAAGATACATGCTTAGGACTGCTATATTAGTTTCATCTTTATTCGCACCACTTTCACATGCAATACAATCTCCCTATGATGAAATACTCGCGTGCCACACTTCAAACTCAGCGCCAGGAGTCGCTGTCAGGTTAGAGCAATCTGGTAAGGTGATTTACAACGGTGTAGCTGGTCTTGCAAATATAAAAAATAAACAACAACTCAAACTTGATGATGTTTTTCAAATTGGCTCAGTATCAAAACAATTTACAGCCGCAGCTATTTTTCAGCTTGCTGAGCAAGATAAATTAAAATTATCCAATACACTTGGAGAGTGCATCAAAGGATTACCTAAAGATTATGCTCAAGTCACTATTGAGCGCGTTCTTAGTCACACCTCCGGTTTGCCAAACTATAACAATGATGCAAGGGTCAGAAATATATGGCACAAGGAAAAAAGCCTTGATGGCATCATCGAGGCGATCACAAAACAATCTGTGATAGCCAACTCAGGCGAATTATTTAACTACTCCAATACAGGCTATGTATTACATGGAAAAGTCATAGAAGCAGTATCGGGGTTAACTTATCCTGATTACCTTAAAACACAAATTTTCAAGCCTTTACAAATGAACCGCTCATACGTTATGGAACGCGGTGAAGGCAAAACAGGTATAACAGGCTATACCAAGGCTGGTGATTCACCATTAGCTGTAGACAGAAGCTGGGTTCATGCATCAGGCGCAATTGCATCGACTCTTAAGGATATGAGCCTTTGGCATCAAGCGCTCATTAATGGCAAAGTTATTTCAAAGGAAAGTTATCACAAAATGATTTCTCCAGTGTTTTAAATAATGGAGAAACTTCACCCTTTAGGTTAGGTGTTTATAACTACTCTATTAGCGGCAAAACGACCGTTAACCACGAGGGCTGGATCCCTGGGTTCATGACATGGTCTGTTTACCTGCCCGAGAGCGACCTCTATGCCGTTGCATTCAGCAATAATGATGCAAAGCACCCTGGTCATTTGGTGCTTGATATGATTGCAATTCAATTAAGTTTATCTCCTGCCCCAATCACTGAAATCAACAAAGATTTAGCTAAAGATTTAATTGGGAAATATCAATTTACAGACAAACGCGTCATGACAATCTCTGAAGAAAATAAGCAGTTCTTTGCGCAAATAAATAACGGATCTAAGCAACATCTAATCTTAAGAGCTGATAATTCATTTTCATTTGAATGTACAGAAAACTTCTATAGACTTGGTGAAAACAATGATGCAATAACACTGACATCCGTTAGCCTTTATCGAGGCAAAGGTCAGCCTTTGCGAAAAATACTTTAAGGACATAAAAGTGAAAAACATAAAAATAATATTCCTTGCAGTTTTACTGTCTTATTCATTTACTTCATTCGCAAACTCAGAGACGGAAGTTGAAGCTGCAAAACTAATGAAAGTCATGAATATGGATAAAGTCATGAATGACTCTATGTCTAATATGGTAGACATACAAATTCAACAACAACCTACTTTGGCTCCTTTCAAATCAGTAATGATGAAGTTTTTCCAAAAACATATGAGCTGGGAAAGTTTAGAATTTGAGTTCATATACATTTATTCGCAAGCATTTACTGCTAAAGAATTAAAAGAATTAACGGCCTTTTACGAAACACCGACAGGTAAAAAAACCATAGAGAAAATGCCTCAGCTTATGGCTCAAGGCGCACAAATTGGCGCTGCACGTGTTCAGGAGAATATGGCAGAGTTACAAGCTATGATAAAAGAAGAATCAGAAAGACTAAAGCATCTATCAGAACAACACTAACCAACATAAGGCAGGTAATTCGATAAGTATCTATGAAATAATATAAAAGATATAGAAAACAATAAATAAAGAATCAGTAATGCATTACCTAGCAATCCGCATGATTGCCGCCATGCTGGTGTTTGGACTGGACGTCTATAATCATGAAGCTAGTTTGACAGTACAAAAAGGGTTAAGTTACGGCGTATCAGCGCTTGTTGGAACTGTTCTAGCAGCTTTGTATTTCAATTTAGTTGGTCATAGATTCTACAAACATCAATTTTTAAGCAACTGTGCTCCCGTGCATATTATTCGCTCTCTTAGCAATTAAGCTCGGTCCTGTAGTAGCAATACCGCTACATGACCTTACGATTATCATAACTTCTTTGCTGGTAATTTCTAGTTCATTTGGTAAACGAAAGGACTAATTGAAACATGAAAAGATATGAGAAGGTTACTTACACCTTCTCAATACTCAATAGCACTTCACCCACTTTAAAACCAAACTTAATTATCTCAGTACGATTAATCAAGCGATTTTCATCTACTAGGTACATCCAATCATCAAGAGTAACAACCAGAGGGTCGCCTTTGTATTGAATCTCTAGGTCGTACCGCCAATATAAAGCATTACCACGGGCATGACCGTTTGCTTTACCAATTACATCATTCGCAGTCCCCATGTATTCTCCTTCGGCAGTTTTTGTTATCAACCAAGTACGAGTATCTTCTTCACCGTCGTCATAAACAAACCATTCATCAAGCTTACCTTTTAGCTGACCGTTTTCTTGCTGCCAATTGCCGATCAGTTTTACGGTAAAGCTGCGTTGGAAAGCACCACTTCTATCAAGCACCACACCATGGGCTTTAAGTTCGCCTTGAAAAAACTTCTCCAATTTAAGCTCAGGTGTTTTGTCAGCGTAGTCATCAATAAGGTTGCTTGAGCACCCGAGTAAAAACATTAGCCCTAAGATGAGTGTAAGCACTCTGATCATTTTTTCTCTCCAATAAGTTGTGCTCTCAGTTTCGGCTCAGAGGTTTTTTCACTGAGCCAGATAGCTAAGAATGCTTTGCCAAATTGCGGATCTGCCACGCTGCCTATTTTGCTCTTTGAATCATAAAAATCTGACGAGCCACCGGGGTAAACACGTATGATAAGTTGGCTTCCTTTTTTGATGTCGGGCCAGATCTGCTCGAGTTGCGTTGCCCAATTTGGAATAGCCTCGTTTTTGAAGCCTATGTGGATCCATTGGTCTAATGTCGCTTCTATCAAGTCTTCTTTATCTATATCTCTTAAGTAAGTGATTTTCAAAGCGATTGGGGTAGAGTCGGCTTGATAGCTGGGAGCTTTCCCGAACAGCTCTGCTTTGTACAGATCCCAAAACATCACCGACATTTGTCCCTCACCGTATTTCGTGAGGTCTTGTACTGGAGAGGCAATAACGTTGAAAGAAAGAAAGAAGCAAATTAAAAAAATCACACGCATGACGTGTTCCTGTTGATTTAACTTAATTTGTAATACGGCCTGTTGTTTAAATAGATCAGCAAAGGCATGATTAACGCCCAACCAAGACCATAAATGAATAGAAACTGTGTTTGCGCAACCCCCATACCCAGTGCACCAAATTTCACCGCAGCAAAATAACTCAGAGGGCCAAAAATACCACCGATTAAGGCATTAACAAATACATTGAGTTTATTCATCCAATCAAAAGAATAATTTAGGCTAAGGACAAACATAAGCCAAAGAAGACATAACCAAGCTGGGAAAAAACCTTCATTGAATGTCACAATACCAAGCTTAAACATCAAAAAATCAAAAGCAATTCCGAAAAGGGCATTCGGCAATATTTTGAAATCTCTGATTCTTTGCTTAAATACAGTAAAGTGAAGAACGATCAAAGGTAATAAAAGCCAGCTTGCATGTTCGGTTAACAAGGCACAAGTAAACCATACAAGCTGGAATAGTAAGAAATTAATAACGGCAAACTTGTTCATCGGTATCGTTTCGATAATTAGGCTTACGAAGCACTAAGTGATGTGTGCTTATCACACGCTCTAAAAATGCACCTTCACAGTACGCCAAATAGAAATGCCATAATCGTTTAAATTGCTCGTCGAAGCCAAACTCAGTAAGCGCTTGCCAATTTGCATCAAAGCCTTTACGCCAATCTGCCAGTGTTCTTGCGTAGTGCAAACCGATATCTTGAATATTATCGAGCATCATATTGGTTTGCTCGGCAACGTGTTTGCTCATAACTGCAATAGATGGCAAGCAACCACCAGGGAAGATATAGCGCTGAATGAAGTCAACGTTAGTACGGTAATGGTCGTAACGCGAATCTAAAATGGTAATGGCTTGAATAAGCATTAATCCGTCATCTTTAAGCAGGCTATTACACTTTGCAAAAAATTCCGCCATAAATTCATGACCAACGGCTTCAATCATTTCAATTGAAACTAGCTTATCGTATTTACCTTCGAGTAAGCGGTAGTCTTTTTTAAGCAAAGTAATCTTATCTTCAAGCCCTTTGGCTTTTACTTTCTCTACAGCAAATTCGTATTGTGCATCTGAAATAGTCGTTGTAGTCACCTGACAACCATAGTTTTCGGAAGCAAATATTGCCAAACCACCCCAACCAGTGCCAATTTCAATTAAATGGTCGGTCGGCTTTAAATCGAGCTTGTCGCAAATAGTTTTAAGCTTGTTGAGTTGCGCTTCATGCAGCTCGGTTGCCGTGTCGCTATAAATAGCACTTGAGTACATCATAGTGCTATCTAAGAACCGAGTGTACAACTCATTACCAAGGTCGTAATGCGCCAAGATATTATTTTTTGAGCCACTTTGAGTGTTGGCGTTTTTACGATGAAAAATCTTATTTTTCAGCTGAGTAAACCACGCCCCCTGCTTCTCGATTGCATCAAGTTGTTCTTGGCAACGTGCAAACACCTGAATAACCTCAGTTAAATTAGGCGTTGACCATTTCTTGGAAATATATGCTTCTGCCGCTGCGATACTGCCCCCCTTAACAAAGTCAACGTACATAGACGCATCTTGTACAATGATTTTACCGCATAGCTTAGCATTAGCATTACCTAAGTGGGTTATTTGCCCAGCCTCTTCTATTTCTAGGCTCGCTTTTTCTAATTTTTCGAGCAGAGACATAACTAGACTACGACATTTGTTTTCAAACCAAGAAAGTTGTTCTAGATTCGTTGTTGCGGTGACGTTGGTAGATGATTGTTCCATTATTAACCTCTAGTCTCAGGGTGCGCAATAAACGGGATACGTTTTGCAAACAATTTAATAGCTTGCCAATAAATGCCAATTACAACTTTAACTGGCATCAGTGGTGCCGACAACCATGCTTTAAAAAAGCTTCTTTTCGTTATTTCACACTTTTTCATCGCAAGCGTAGCATCAAATTGCTTATGATCTTTGTGATTTTCAATATGAACAAGCACTTTCTCTGCTGGAGGCTTTACTCGCCAGTGATACTGCATATCTAAATCCATAAATGGAGAAACATGAAAATCTTTCTTAGTTTTCATATCTCCTTGCAAATCAACTAAGTAGTAATGACGTTCAAGCCAAGGCGTATTACTTACCTCAACCAACATGTAACTACATTCACCGTCATTTTGATAACAAAAATAAAAGTTTGCAGGGCTAAAATAAAAACCGAAACATCGGCATTGACCCATAAACATGACTTTCTCGCCATCCCATTTCCCACCCAATTGGGAAACTTTATTAGCTATACGTTGTTTTAAATTACCCGGTTCATCTTTTACATAATCATCTTGAAAAAAACTCATAGGCGCAAATTTTTTTAAACTAAATACTAGATGAGCCGCTGCTAACTCTTTTACTTCATCTAAGTCTAGCGCGAGTTGCGTCATGGTGTAGTTAAATTCATGACTCTTTGGGCTAAAACGTCTATGTCTAACTTGACCCTGATAAATCGCGCTATTCATAACTACAGCTCACACTCGAATCGTTTACATACATCTAATGCAGAGCGCACACCATCTTCGTGAAAGCCGTTGTACCAATAAGCACCGCAAAAATGAGTGCGATTTTTTCCGCAAATGTCAGAACGACGAAGTTGCGCAGCCATACTTTGCTTGTTAAAGACCGGATGGTGATAGGTGAATTCTCTTAATATTTTGGTTTTATCTATGATTGAAGTTTGGTTCAATGTCACACAGAAGGTTGTATCACTGTGCAGGCCCTGCAAAATATTCATATTGTAGGTCACTGCGGCTGGGCGCATATTAGTGTTGTCTAAACGGTAATTCCAACTCGCCCATGCGAGGGGTCGTTTTGGTAACATATTGGTATCAGTATGAAGCACTACTTGGTTTTCACTGTATGGTATAGCGCCAAGAACTTGCTGCTCTTGCTCATTAGCATCAGCCAATAATGCGAGAGCTTGGTCTGAATGACACGCAAATACAACTTCATCAAATATCTCTTCGCTACCATCTGCTAAATTTACTACAACATTATCTCTGTTTCGTGTTACTGAATTAATTTCACTATTGAGTTGTATTTTCTCAGCAAATGAACGCGTCAACGGCTTTACATATTCACGAGAGCCGCCTTTGATTACATGCCACTGCGGTCGATCGCTGATATTTAATAAACCATGGTTATAAAAAAACTGCACGAAGAAACGAAGTTCAAAGTCACGCATCTCTTGTAAGCTGGTTGACCAAATAGCGGCACCCATTGGCAGAATGTAATGCTGACTAAAATAATCCGAAAAATGTTGTTCGTCTAAAAAATCGCCTAAAGTTAAATGAGGGGCAATTTGCTGCGCATGTAACGACTTACACGCTTTGTTGAAACGAAGAATTTCTCTGATCAACCCCAAAAATTTTGGGTTCAAAACATTGCGACGCTGAGCGAATAACGAATTTAAGTTATTACCATTATATTCCAATCCAGTTTGTACGTTGTGCACACTAAAGCTCATTTCAGTGTCTTTATACTCGACACCAATTTGGTTAAGTAGCTTCAAAAAGTTTGGATATGTTGTGTCATTACAGACAATAAAACCGGTATCAATGGCGTATTCTTTACCATCAACCTCAATATCAACCGTTGCAGTGTGACCACCAATGTAATCGTTCTTTTCAAATAGCTTGATGTCGTATTTTTTTGATAACAAGTAAGCGCAAGTTAAACCAGAAATCCCACTACCTATGATGGCAACTTTCTTCATGTTTTTATCATCCTTTTGGCGAGCGGACGCCAGATACTGAAGGGTAAAAGAGATAAGACTTTAAGCGTCCAAGTAAAGCCTTTAGGAAAATGAATATCAAACTTATTTTTGCTCATGCCTATAAAAATGGCTTTAGCCGCATCATTGGCTTCAATAATGCCTGGCATATCGAAGTCGTTTTTGTCTGTAAGCGGTGTTTTTACAAACCCAGGATGAATGACACTAATGCCAATCTCTTGCGGTTCAAGATCTACGCTGAGAGTTTTAGCCAAATATGTAATACCCGCCTTTGACGCACCATAGGCCTCAGCACGAGTTAGTGGCACATAGGCTGCACTAGAACTCATTAGACCTAATTGACCACCAAACTTGATATGTTTAAGCCATGATTCTAAACAATACCCTACGGAAATTAGATTAGTTTGAATAACTCTTTCGAATAATTCGCCATCAAACTGTTTAGCGTTGTCTATATACTCACAAGTACCCGCATTAAGTATTAAATGGTCAATAGCTAAGTCTTTTGGCAAGGCGTTATTAAGTGCGTTCTTATCGTTTAAGTCAAAAATACAAGGCGTAATATGCTCTGATTTTTCGCATAGTGTATTTAACTTAGCTTGGTTTCTACCACATGCGTACACCGAGTAACCTTGCTCAGCATATTCAATCGCCAATGCTTCACCAATGCCTGAAGAAGCGCCTGTTATAACGACAACTTTAGACTGGGAAATCATGCAGCTGTCCTTCGCTTGATTAAGTTTATCACAGTACTAAACACTGGAAGGTGTTGATAAATCATTTCACCAGCATCAAAGTAATCACGGTGATAAATAACCTTCCCATTTTCAAACTCAAGGTAGGTGTTACCACTTACTTTAAGTGGTTGACCTTGCTTTATTTTTTTATGCGAAAAGGTCATCACCCAATACACACTTGCTTTGTTGTTTTGCTCAAATGAGGTATGAATATCGAATTGCCCTTGATTCAGGTTTTCATACATGTTGGCAAAGTAATCAGTAAGCGCTGGCAAACCTTCTACTTTATGAAGCGGATCTTCAAAGACTATGTTATCACCATAAACATGTGCAAGTAGCTCAAGATTAGACTTGTCTAGTTGGTTATACAGCTTTAAAAAATCTGATATCAAGGCATTATTCGACATATTTAAGATAACTCATTCTTGTAATATTCTAGTGCCTGATTTCTTGCTTCTTTCAAATCAACGATAGCATTGACATACACATCACTTTGACCTGTTGCAGCTAAGTAGGCTTGAGGTGAGTGAATATGTTTGGTTGGCACATTTTCTAATTCAGGCAAAAACTTACGGATAAAATCTCCGTTGGGATCAAACTTCTCACTCTGTGTGAGTGGGTTAAAGATCCTAAAATATGGCTGCGCATCGCATCCTGTGCCTGCCGCCCATTGCCAACCACCATTATTAGCGGCCATATCACCATCGATAAGATGCTGCATAAAAAAAGCTTCGCCTTTACGCCAATCTACCAGCAAATGCTTGGTTAAGAAGCTAGCTACTATCATGCGTAAACGATTGTGCATCCAACCCGTTTGTTTAAGCTGTTTAATTGCAGCATCAACAATTGGAAATCCAGTTTGGGCGCTGCACCAAAGTTCAAACTTATCTTGATGTTCGGGCCATTTGAAACCATGGAACTTATTTTGAAAATCCATTTTTTTGCTTAAACTTGGGAACGCATCTAAAAGATGGCGATAAAACTCTCGCCATATTAACTCATTCAACCAGCTAAATTGTGGCGCTTTCATATCTTCAAGCACGTTCGGTGCATGATTAATAAGTTCAATAAAAACCCGTTTAGGACTGATAGCGCCTATTGCTAAATAAGGCGACAAACCGCTGGTTGCCTTTAAGTCAGGTCGGTCTCGGTATAGTTCATATTCGTCATGCTTTTCAGTTAAAAAACGCGGTAAAACTTGCCTTAAAGCTGTGTCTGCCAAAGGCCATTTAGACGAATCAGCTTTTGAGTAATCAAAGCTAAATTTCTGCTCATCAAATTTAGCCTCAACGGCCGCTAAATTTCCCAAACAGCTTTGATCAAACCCGTTTTGTTTAACTACTTGCAACCAGGCCTTTTTGAACGGCGTGTATACCTTGAACATTTCGCCCTGCTTATTGCGAACAGAACCTTTTGGCAACATCACGTCTGATTCAAAAAGTTCTAGTTCAATACGTGATGCAATGTTTCTATCTCTGTTTATTTCGTCAATTTCAGGCTGACTGTTCGCGAAAACTCGAGAAATTTGACGTTCGGAACAGAAACGCAATAACTGATCGACTTGACCATTGAAGTCAGTACCATTAACTACTGTCAACTCAATACCTTGGGCGTTGAGCTGTTGCTCAAACCACGCCAAGTGACGAGCCATAAAATCAACCTGAACAGGTGCAACGTTGTGAAGCTTCCAGGTGTTAGGAGTAGATATAAAAATTGCCTGCTTGCATCCTTGCGAAAGGGCTTTAATTAATGCGGGGTTGTCGTCGAGTCTAAAATCTTTTCTTATCCAATAAAGGCAACTCATTATAAGCTATACCTTAATTTTAAATCCGCAGGATATGGATTTAGATAAGCCTGCTTTGAAAGGTATTGGTTAGGATAATCACGTAAGTAATGATTAATCAGAGTTAGAGGCACAAGCAGTGGTACCAAGCCTTCACGATATGCCAATACCTGCTCAGTTAGCTCTTCTTTTTTTGTTTTATCGAGTACTTTTTTAAAGTAACCCTGTAAATGCTGTAAGGTGTTTGTATGATTGCGACGTGAAGCTGGCTTTTTCAAAGCTGTCATCAACATCGAAATGTATTGATTGGCAAGTACTTCTAATGGCTCATTCGACTGTCCCAGCATTTTACCAATTTTTCGATACATTTCTAGGTTATGGCTCATCACCAGGTATTTACTTTGGCTATGAAACTCTATCAACTTGTGTTTTGTGAGGCCCGACGCTATTAACTCTTGCCATTTCTTGTAGGTAAATACACGCATCACAAAATTTTCGCGTAATAAGGCATCATTTAAACGCCCATTTTCTTCGCATGGTAAGTTTGGGTGTGCATCTAAAATTTGCTTGGCGAACAATCCGACACCATTATGCTCACAGCCTTTACCATGCTCATGATAAACCTTTACACGCTCCATACCGCAGCTTGGACTGCCTTTCATGAAAACAAAGCCACTTAGGTGATCGATACGTGAAGCAACTTTTTGTCCAAACTGGATCATTTTATCAGTGACGTCCATAGAACCATCTGGCCGTGAGACCGCAATAACATCATCATATCTTATTTGTCTAATCGTTGGTCTTGGTATTGGTAAACCTACCGCGACCTCTGGACAAAACTTTTCATATTCAACATGTTTGCCTAACTGATTCATACAGAAATCAGATTTTTTATGACTCTTATCAAAACGGACTTGGTCGCCCGTTAGACATGCACTAATGCCGATTTTGATTGGCGAAGAAAATTCAGAATTAAACTCATTCATAACTGCCACCTAATAAATAAACTTACCTATTGGATTAAGCAATTTGCTAATTCCTTGAGTAAAATGAAGGGAGTCGCTAGATACAGTTAAACATAAACACCCTTCTTTGGTAAAAGGCGTATGTGTATTTTTACCATCAAGCCAGATAAAGTCACCACGGTTGTAGGTGCCCATCTCGTCTTCGAAACTACCATCGACTAGCAAAGTAATCTCAAAGCCATTATGAGTGTGGTTTGGAACAGAACCATCTGCGTCTATGTGTAACAAACTCATGCGCAAATCGCCATCTCCCAACTCTATGCGTGATCGAGATAGCTTACCTAAATTCATCCAGTTAGAGCGCTCAAGGTTGCATAGAACCTGAGGCAAACAATATGGCGTATCGCCAACTTTAACTTCTTGCGGTTCAGTCTCTACAAACTCATCAATACCCGAATCTGTTGTTACCTCATCAATGAAGGCGTCAAAGTCAAACTGTATTTCAGACTCGTCAAATGTAATGGAAGCATTTTCAAAACAGTTGTCAGCCGCTTTTGCTGTAAGTTCTGTTATATGCTGTTGGCATTTGGGGCACATCTCTAAGTGTGCAGCAATCATGACGCTTACAGAAGCAGGTAACTCTCCAGCCACATAACTTTCAAGCAGTTCTAATTTAGGGTGATGCTTAATCATAGTCTGCTCCAATGTGTTGTTTTAGTTTGGTCAATGCGAGTCTTAAACGTGATTTCACAGTACCTAGCGGGATGTTAAGTTGCTTGGATAATTGTTCTTGTGATAGCTCTTGAAAATAGACGCCATGAACAACCTGTTTTTGATTTTCGGGTAACTTGTTTAGGTATTGTGCAAGTTGCTTGTCCATTAAATGATCGGCAAACATGTGGTCGTCACTGTTTTGCGCTTCGGCCAATGGCCAAATTTCTTCACTAATAGTATCTTCTTGATTAGATTGGATCTTGCGTAACATGTCGAAACTGATGTTACGCATAACAGTATATATCCAGGTTGTTGCTGCACCTTTCTCTACGTTGTATAGATGGGCTTTACGCCAAACATTGGTCATTGTTTCTTGTAAAAGCTCGTTAGCCATTACAGGATTATTAAATTGTTTTCGCCCAAATCCTATAATTTTAGGAGAAAACCATTTGAATAAGTCTGCAAAGGCACGTCTATCACGCTCTTGCGCCACGCTTATTAACCAAAATGACAACGTTTTGCCATCCACTTCAGCAGGCGTGATTTGAGACTGTTTTGTTGTGCTCATCGAAGGATGGGAATTCCTATTTTCTGTGCTCACCATGACTTAACCCAATTATCGCATTTCATATTTAGTACGTTAAAAATCAGATTTGGATCACTAAGATTCGTTAATTATAGGCTAGACTACAAATTTAACCTAACATCATAGTGTGCAAGAAGTTTTGAGCTTTATCAAAACTGTATTGATCTACAAACACTTCTTTCTGCTCCATCGAAAGGGGCAATAATTCTAAATAACGTGCACAAACCCAATTTGGGTTGTCAAACTGCGGCGATGGATACAAACTTTGGATATCAGGGTGCAAAGAGAATATTTCTTCAAGCTTATCTGCTAAAGCAATATGATTTTCACATGAGTTAGCTTGGGCCCAATGTGGAATAGACTGACAGTGCGCAAAACGCAAATTGTCTTCGTCAAAATGTATACCACTGAGCTTCACTAACGATTTAGCTTTAACATCGATATGAAGCATACCTTTCTCTTCAAAGAAATCGACTATATCAACCCAAGCTGCCCATTCAGATACTTCAAACTCTGCATCAGGCTTGTAAATTGTGAGTGCAAAGCCTCGCTCTTTGGTTGCAATAGATACCAGTTTTTTGTATCTCGGCTCAAAAATACGAAGGCGTGTCACTCCTTCTGGAAGCAAAAATACAGGTAATGGAAAAACGGGTAATTGCATAAACAAGGCCTAAAAACTCTACATGGCATTTTTTACGTCATAGCTAAAAAAAAAGATCGGTTAAGTTTCCACTTCTTTTTTACATTCTGTTTATTTGTTTGGTTGTTTTGCGTTTTAGTCAGTTCGAATCTATAAATAAAAAAGTATC
>Ga0209992_10001564_pt1 | contig 23421 bp, 47 predicted proteins | sample 2SBtaG_2_FD_182564 | JGI IMG/M metagenome (GOLD analysis project Ga0209992, IMG submission 182564) | Deep subsurface microbial communities from Kolumbo volcano to uncover new lineages of life (NeLLi) - 2SBTROV12_ACTIVE470 metaG (SPAdes)... | ecosystem: Environmental > Aquatic > Marine >... | reverse complement strand
TGTATGCGTGCCTGAAGAGAGGTTAATTCTATTATTGCTATTGGTACTAGCAATGACACTAGCGTTATCAGGTCTGGATAGAGTGTCTGGATCACCATCAGAAACAGTCCCAAGACCAATTTCCCACGCAGTACCATTATCATCTATCAAGGCATAATATACGTCATTGGTATCACCAATACCAGAAACAAACGACTGAAAACCACTAACAGCACCAGCAAGATTAAGATTGCCAGTGCCGGTAGTGGTAGTTGTTTCTTTTACTCTATCTTTAATTACTAGAGCCATGAGTCACCCCTTAATTAATAAAGGTGATTAGGCAAATGTAATATCTAAATCACCAGCGTTGAATTTGAATACGTCGCCGTTTTGAACATCTCTAGTGGATGTCAAAGAACCATGAAGTAGAACATTTCCAGCACTTGCTGCGTCTGCAACAATTACGCCAGAAATATTACCCCAATCAGCAGTAGCTGTTGGAAAAGTAATAGCACCAGTATTTTGAGTTGCACCATCACTAGGAGCATCCCATGTGGTTACTTGAACTCTGGCATAAGCACCACCACTAGCTTCTTGAGTAAGAGTTCCGGCTTCAAGCTTAGTGGTTTCATAAAATTTAATAAGACCTACATATATACTAGTTCCCGGTGTAGTAAATGCAGTGTTTCTCAAAACGTGGCTGGCCAGCGCGTTTTCGAGATATGTTGACATAGCTGACATATTACATGTCTCCTTTTTCTAGAAAGTTATTAGCTCCATTCGCTTCCAAGTATCTGTATCTACACAAACGTATAGGTGATGTAGTGTGGTTGTATCAATAGTTGTACTACCAATCTTTACTTCACCTTTTGTGCAAGACTCAGTTGCACTGGATGGTATTGTATCATCCCAAAACACCAACGAATCACCAACATCAGTAAATACACTCCTTATATTTTCTGGAGTAATTTGTGCTGAGTTATTATCTGGTAATAACGTGCTAACTTGGCTAGTTAGTTCTGTTTTGGTTCTTTTGGTCATCTATAAAATTCCCAATTACGACTGTAATTCCAATATATTATACACCATATATACAAAAAAACCGCCCCTAGAAATCTAGGGACGGTTAATGTGTGGCTATCTAAGTCAATTCTTAGAAAGAACCGAGAAGGATGCGTCTGTTATCCAGAACAGCAAACCCAATTTCAGCCCAACCGTAGAAGCCAGCTCGTTGCTGACGGTGCAGTGCATCGTCTTCAAAGATCTGAACATCTTGCTTGACAGGCATAATGAAGCTGTCATTAGCAGACAAGTCAAGGCCAACCACAAGCTCAGGATCAGTACCGTTCAAGCTACCAGAAAGCTGGTCGCTGAAGAACAGTTGATATTCCTGAGATTCACCCAGTTCGTCCATGTCGTGAAGATTCACACCAAAGACACGGGTGATTGCAGCGCCATCATCTCCGGCCTGATAGATTTCACGACGAGTGATCTCGTCAACTTGATCAATACCCCAGTTGCGGATATCTTCAAGAGCTTCAGGCGAAAGGTAAACGTCTGTCAACTTACCACGGTTCAAAGAACCGGAGTTGCCACCAGCGTTTCGACGCATAACGGTTTTCATCAAAGAAATGATACGTTTGGTAAACTGACCATCAGCAGCGTCAGCGTCATAGACCAAAACGTTTCGGTCAACGCCAGCAGCCAACAATGTGTGCCAACCGTCATCATTCATCTTCTTTACAAAGCCAGCTTCAAGAACTTGCATTGCGCGACCCACAACATCCCAACGGGCTTCACGAGCGTAGCGAAGAAGGTAATCAATCGAGGATGCGACTGAGTAAGTCGGAACCATGACGTAATCGCCTTCAACAGCACGTTCGGGAATACGACCGTGACCGGGATTGGTGTAAGCCACATGATCGCCTTCTGTTCCGGGGGAAAGAAGGTCAAGTGGGAATTCAGCGGCAGAGCCGGGAGCCATCTGGATCTTTTCAAAGATACCATCAAGAACGTCGCCTACCAAAACACCCTTACGGAGGGGAGTTTCGAGAGCAACCGCCAGTTCTCGCTGTGCAGCGAGAGCCTCATTCTTTTCGGCGCTACCGGAGCGCTGAATGAGTTCAATAAAATGATCATCAGGTTTAGTCATTCTACTCATTATTAAAGTCTCCTTTAAGGGTTAAGATTATTCTAATGCACCAGCATCGGTGTTCATGACACCAGCAGGTAGATTAATTTCTACTTTGGCGTAACCATCTTCGTCCTTGGTGGACATCCAACGACCAACATGAATATATTCAGTTGTGTCAACTTGGGATTTGATGGTTAGGTTACCAGCAGTAGCGTCATCAAGATAAGCCAGCGCGCCAGCAGTAGGCGTACCAGTAATCATATTAGTTACAACATAACCCTTCTTCAGGACAGCTACTTTACCACCCTTTTGGACTTCATCTTTATGCCAGTTAATGTGCTGGCGAGTGAGGTCAAGGTTAACTACATCATTGAGCAGAACGCCCACAGGAATAACATTATCCGCTGCGGCTGTATATGCTACTTTTGCACCAGCTTGATCCATAGCTGCACCAGACCCAGCGCTTGAAAGGGCAACAACCCCTCCGCGCTCTGCTGTACCAGCATTGTAGAAATAGCTAATGTCTACATCGAGTTCATTTCTATCAGCTTTCAAAGCCATTTTAATGTCTCCTTAAAACATATTACTTATTAAGAGTTGCCGTTGAACGAAGAACGTTGGATTCAAGCCATTCGCTAGCACTTGCTCGTAACTCATCACTAGAGTCATCACCAGCGTCGGCCAATGCAGCTTCAACTTCTTCTTCTACATCTTCAAGAACTTCAGCCTCTGCTTCAGCTTCTGCTTCGTCAGTTTCTTCTTCCGTAGCTTCATCAGCTTCGGTAGCTTCTACTTCTTCAGCTTTGGGCTTTCCAGCTTCTGGCTTCTTTTCTTCTTCTTCGTCTTCGTCCTTTTTCTTCGGGGGAAATTCGCCCTTCTTTTTCATCAAAGCGACAATTTCCTCGAACATTTCGTCATTTGCTTCGGCAAACTTCTCAATAGTTGCTTCAGCTTCCTCGCCCTCTACGCCAACTTCGAGAAGTGCGGTCTTGCGAGCCAGCAATTTCTTTTCAGCTTCGTGAGCTTCGATTTTTTCATTGGCCGTAGCCAATTCTTCGTCCTTCTTAGCAATTGCTTCTTCTAACTCAGCAACTTTAGCTTGAGCGGCTTCAATAGCAGCTTGTGCTTCAGTAACAGCTTCGTCTTTTTCAGAAACAGTAGCTTCAAAAGCTTCAATCTTAGATTGAAATTCTTCGTCTTTCTGTTTGGTAATTTCAGCCTTAAGAGCATCAGAGGCTTTCTTAGCGGTGGCCAGTTCAGCCTTAAGCTCTTCGACCTGTTCTCTGAGAACATCAGACATATCTTCATTCTCCATATTAGTAAAACTATAGTTATTTATTTCTTCTGCTTGCGAAGATTGGAAAGGATCAACATCATTAAGAATAACGCTTCGCGGATTAGCGGGATTGCTAACAAGACCTTTACCAGAAAACGCAATATTTCTTAAAAGTCGTCCTATCGTATATCCATCATACTTACCTTCTCCTCCATATGCTCTAAGGTATTTCGTCAAAAATGCCGAAGATTCATCTCTTGCTATAACTTTTTTCTCACCATCAGGTGTAACTACAGCATAATCAAAATCATTAAACAAGCATTCCATTGAAACAAACCATTTTCCCTCTTCAATTTGAGAGATAATTTTTTCCATTCTACTACTTAGTTCTGGAGTAGTCCAGCTATTGTAAAGAACAGCGCTTGTTGCAATGTCAAACTTGTCACTTCCGGCAATACTATTTATCTCATTGCCTTCTTGATCTATAACAACACTTCCTGTTATATGACCAATAATATCGGATTCGTCGTGCATAAAATTGAACTGCTTATCTACCGGAGTATCTTTTGCAGCCCACACTTCCTCTGTTGCGAAAACATCATCATTCTTGTTCCATCCTGTTGAAACCAAGATAGAATTCAAATAGTAAAGATCAAACTGATCTTGATCTTCGGCTACAGACTTTTCTTGAGCAACAACCAACTGTTGAATGCTCTCTTTTTGCCTTTTGCTTGGAATGTAAGTATTTACAGGAGAAGAATAAGCAATGCTTGCGCTCGCTTTAATCTTCTCTTCAAGACCAGAATCTATTTCACTTTGATATATTTTCATGTATCACCTCAAAAGAATATACACCATAAACAAAAATAATTGTAAAAAACGTTACCCTGTTTTACTTAAAGCATAACTGGAAACGTTGATTTGTCTGACCTCGTCAATGTTAGGCTCTCTTCCATTTCTACCCAAGAAGTCCTCTTTTAATTTTGCAAGTAATGAAACCGTACCTGAAGCAACAGAAATTGGCCTCTTCAGCAAATCGCTTATAACATCAGGGGTTATCTCAATAAAAGGCTCCATATTGCAAAGTATACAAAGCTTCAGGTGTTCCAATTGCTCTGTTTCACTCTTAGTTAAGGATCTCAGACTACCCTTTCCAAAGTGGGATAATATAGCAGGATTGATGACTTCTGATATTTGACCCTGAGCTTTTGTTGCCCATAAAGAAATATTCACGAATTCAGAGCTTACAGACTGTCTGGGTTTAACCTCCTTCTGTTTTCTCTTCTCCTTGTCTTTGGCATTTTTCGGCCTACCATCTTCCGGTCTACCAGTTGGGTTAAACTTTTCTTGCGGAGGAGCTGGTTCGTTTTCTTTCTTTAGATCCATTCTCTTTTGCTCTTTATCAAACTTCTTGTCTTCTTTTTCCTCTTTTTGATTATCAATACTAATTTTGTCTCTTCTGTCTTGCGGGTCTGTAAGAGGATGGTTACCAGTATCAGGAGAGGGAACTAAACCGAAGTCTTCTGGTTGCATAGAATCCTTAGTAAGAGCAATCTTCTCAAGATCATTACGATGTTGAGGATTGTGATAAGGGCCAGCTTTTTGAGGCATAGATTCGCCCCTTCTATCTTTTTCTTCGCGCCTAATTCTAATTTTTTCTATTTCAGGTATTTCGCCAAATCTTTCGACAACAGTTTCGGAGCTAATAATATTCCTATCAGCAAGCTGAATAAGAAGGTTCTTTTCAGAAGCCTCGTCTGAAAGCACCATCTGGTCAAAGTGAATTTTAGCGGGCAATCTAAAGCCCATCGCTTTTTGAACTATCTCTAGTTCTTGGTTCCACCAATTAACCAATATCTGACGACCATACTCCAGTCTTTCCACTAGGGTTTTTAGGCTAATAAAGTTATTAGTAAAACCACCACCAGTACTAGCCATACCAGTAAGCGTAGGAGGAATACCAAGTCCAGCATAAATATTAGTAAGTACTGGTTCGTATTTTTCTTTACCTAAAAATCTAAATACTTGTGTGCTAGATTCTGTAAACTTTAGTTCTGGCCCCCATACTAAATCCATTGTACCACCACCAACATTACTAGCTAATATATTTCTTAGCTTATTAATAGCGGCTTTAGTTGGAAGTATCTTATTATCCAGATCTCCAAGGCTCCATAATCTTATATTAGAAATAGCACCATCAAGAGCTGATATATCTGCTAGTTTCATCTTCTCTAACATAACAATATCGTCAAGTATAGCGTAAATCATAGGATTAGCCCAAACAAGCCAATCGTCTTTCTTGTAGTAGTATACTGATACCTTTTCAGGATCTAGTGGAACGGTGGTCTGTCCGTTTCTTATGGCCTCCAGAATATCTGGAGGAAGCATGGCGGTTAAATTTCTATGGTGGGGAGTATTGCCAGAAAGACCTCTATTGGCTAAACCCCTAACAAGTTTAGACACCTTTAGGGCGTATTGTGGTTGTCCAACAAATGTAGCTAACTCATTTCCAACAACTTCAATAGATAGTGGGTTTAAGAAATCAAACTTCCAAGGTATCTCTCTTTTCGGGACTTTAAGATCAATTATCTCAGTATCAGTCTCTCCCATAGACCGAAGTTGCTTTTCTGTTTTTTTGTTTATTTTAGCTGTTCTTCTTTTTACAACTACATTTCCACATCTATAGAGGGTATTTAAAAACCTTTCAGTTCTTTCTCTTCCGTTGATTTTTTGAAACCACGCACGGAAGAACTTCTCAATTCTCTTATTGGGATGAACGATAGTAATCCCTTGACCAGCAAAATCTGCCATAAGGTCAATGACGTTTCTGATTATGCCAACCTTGTCATAGGCAGACATACACATCTTTATCGCTTCTTTTTGAATCTTCGGAACAGCTTCAGTTCCACGAAAGCGATTATAGTCTTCTCTATTAAATCCAGTTCTTACTGAGCGATTAGGCTCAAGATCTAAAAAAGACCTACGATTATAGGCTACGGCTTTTTGAATTCCATCATAAGAGTCAATATTATCTGACGTATCGGCAAGAGCTTGTCTCTTTCCAGAATCATCAGACCAAGTGACAAACGCTTGAACTTTTTGCTGATCTTGAATTGGATCTTTAGCCATTTTTTTACCTATTGAATTGTAATTGGAATGATTGGATAATTAATCTAATTGATTATACACCAAACTAGTAAACATCCTTCATTCCTTCGGTAAACCAAGATGGCCCTACGTATTCTGGGCCTTCTATTTTGCCTCTTATACCTCCTGCAAAACCACCAATAGTGTCATACACATGAGGCGCTGGTGTTCTTAGTATCTTTCTTGCAGACATGTTAGCCATGATTAAAGAAGAGTATCTATCTTTTCTTAGGCGGTCTTTTCTTCCACCGGGAAGTTTAACTTCTGGAGTATCCCATTTATCCCTACCAGAAGTCGTTTGTGTCATGATAATCATAGAAAGCTCATCTTTAAGCTCTTCTATCTCCATTACACAATCCTCTAATGTATCATAAATCCTATTCTTTAATTTATCGTCAGATACAGCAAGACCCAAAGTTGCAGAATCAAAGTAGGGAAACAGAACAGTCTTATCTTCAAAGTCTTTTCTTAAACCATGATTAGCTTCTGCAACCCAATCAGCCTTAGCAAACTGAACCATTTCTACTATATGTAGTCCGGGTTCACCATCGGTGTCTTTTTCTTTTTTGTCATCTATAGTAGGCCATATAGGAAGCTCGCCTTCTCTAATTTTGTCTTTATCGTGAAGAGCTTCGATAATAGCAATACCACCACCCTGAGCATCTAAAGCTATTTCTTGACAAGGAAAGACCCTCATTAGATCTCTAATTTTTCTAGCACAGTAAGAATAAAAATCAGTTTCATCAGCTACACCAGCCTTCAATTGCTCTTTATGTCTACCTCTGTTTGTTGTCCAGCAATGAACAATTCGGCTATGGTCTTCATGCACTTCCATAACGACAATCGAGAAATTGTCTACTTCGGAAGCTGGGTCAATACCGTAAACGTATCTGCAATTAGGATTCCCTCTAAGAACCGCTTGAAAATTTACTTCTCCGCTAGGGAGGTTGACTGGCTTTTGAGGAGAAACCACACAAGACTCGATAAGAGAGCGTTTAAAGAACCCGTTGCTATCGGTAGAGAAACATGCCCCAAATTCCATTTGATAGATTCCTGAATGAACTGTGGCCTTTGATCGAGCAACCTGTGCTGCGTCCATAAAGCCTTCAGGCAAAAGTTCAAACGGAACACGAATAATAGAATACTGCCTCCAGTCAAAACCAGCAGGAACACCGTCCTCGCCAAACATTTCTCCAAGTTTTTTTGGATCGCCTTTGCTATTGATAAAAGCTTTCCACTTCTTCCAGTATTCAGCGAAGTGGTTAAAATCATAATACGCAGTACCAGAAAGGATAATTTGGTTTGCGCCTTCTTCGTGAAAGTCTTGTTCGTCTTCTGACATTTCCCCAAGTTCAATAGCTTTCTTTTCAGCGGCTACTCTTCTTACGTTTTCAATAGGAGATGCACTAACAGCAGCAAAACCAGCAACGACATTTTCAAATATCTCTCTAGGTATAGATGCAAATTCGTCTGCAATAATATCATTGGCACGTTGACCACGAATCTTACTACCGTCACCAAGAGGTAGGCAAGTTACAGTACTTTCGCCTATTTTTAATCTGCACATGTCAACGTCTCTTCTTGGGCCACCATCTCCTCCAACAATGTCTCTAAGCAGTGGAGAGTTGCGCCAAATGGTATCCATATACTCAAAGAGAACTTTAGACTGGCGAAAGGCTGCACCAACAATAACAATCTTTCTTCCCGGCATTAGAAGAGCGCGAAGTATAGCGTATACAGAAAGTATGAAAGACTTACCAAAACCACGACTCGCTATAAGCATTGGAAACTTCCTGCTCCACATCTCTTTGAGCATAAGAGCTTGGGTAGGCAGGATATCTATATTCAATATCTCTTTACAGATAAAAGAAAAGTATTCAGGGTTGGTCATTAACCATGTTAACTTTGTTGTGAACTCTTCTTCAGTTTGCACGCTGAAGGGATTAATGATGTCAGTATTAGGATCTATGTTTAACCAAGCATCATTGATTGCTTTTATGTTCTCACTCTGCTTGTTCACGCAGTAATATCTCCGTAACTTCGTCAAATATAATCATGGCTCTTTGCTCTGCATTATTCTTGTCTTGAGCAAAGATAAGTTCAACGCCATATTGCTCTTCATATTCGCGCAGTTTCTTCCACATAAACTTTCCGTTCATCCTAACGTACTGTCTTTGTTTTTTCGGGATTCCTGAGTTTTCTGGAAAGTTCATAAGGTCATCTATGCTAAATTCCATAATGACATACTTCCAGCGAAACTTAGACATTCTTACTATCTCAGCTTCAAAAGCTTTTCGCTTTTTGCCAAGATTCATAGCTAACTCACCAGTAGAAGCTTTTCTCTCTATGACAAGTTCTTTTTCTAAACCTTTAGCTGTATAGTCTCCAGTTTTTAATCCCCAATTGGCAACAGCCAAGCATCTATCTGAAGACTCAAAATTCCAGCCGTTTTTTTCCCTTGTGTCTTTTAGTATTACATATTTTTGACTCATGATTTAATATTCATACTTGCTTCCCCCTCGAACACTGGAGGTTTTCCTGCATATCTTAAGCTAAACGGTCTTGTTTCGTGAGTGCCTTTTATTCCATCAAAATTAATGCTGTTAAAATCAATAATTTCTCCAGCTAGGTAGCTGCTATTTAATGACTCAAGTGAAACTATATTAAAATGAGCCATAGGGTGAGTAGAGTTATAGTTCATGCAAACAACATGGCTTTCTTTTGAGCAACAAATCAAATCTTTTTTAATCTCATCTCTATTATGTGATGTAAAATTCTCTATCTTCTGTGGTAATATAGCCCACTGGTTATGAGTTTGCGTAAAAGTATTTCCATTAAATAGATCTAAGACATCTTGGGTTTTGTATATGACACCATCCCAACTAAAACAAAAACCGTAGTTATCATGTGGGCCATGCTCTTTGAATTTATACTTTATAAAGTCTCCGTCTTCAGAAACTGAAACTATTGGCTTTTCTGTATTCTCCGTGGTGTTATATCCCAGTCTCAAACTCAAGCACCAAGTATCGTCATCTATTTTAGATATTAAATCTTCAGGAGAAACTCTGAGAGGTTTGTAAAAAATGCAATCATCCATAAACAAAGCAAAATGACCGTCTTTAAAATTATTTAAAAAGGCATAAAGGTTATCCAACATATAAGACTCTCTAACATGAAAGATGTCCATCTGTTCAGAAAACAGCTTGTGATAACCCTGCTCAAATTCTGGAGTGTTGGCTTGCCAAACCACATACGGCTGAAATATTCCAGTCGCATTAAAATGAAGACTCTCTACCAAGAGCCTTAATTGCGAAGCCCTGTTTTTGCTAAATATCAGTGCTGGTATTTTTTCCATTATTTTCTCTTACTATGTCCATAAAAAGAGGCTCGTATTGAGCCTCATGTCCTGTTATTTCTTTGTGACACTTCCAGCATAATGTAATTCCATTGTTAGTATCATATCTCAGATATGATGCGTCTGCCCATCTTTTTATATGATGAGCGTTTAACGCTTTTTTGTATCCGCATCCGGGCATCTGACATTTATACCCATCTCTTTTATAAACCCTTTTACGCCATTCTGCATAAACGGGGTCATTATAGTCTCGTGCCATTAATTAACCTTTTAGCGGCCAAAACACATGCCCACATAAAACACCTATTATAAACGGTATCATGGGATGTTGCTTAGCCAAGTCATATAAAACAACACTTATTGTAGCTTCTACATTATTATAAATTGACATCACTGCTAAATCCCATATGAGAATAGAGCAGAAGACGAGTATTATCAAACCTTTTGTTACAGCAGCAAGATCCATTATTCTTCTCCCGCTATAACAAGGGTTATGGATTCTCTATCTCCCTCTATTTCTCCTTTTTCTTCCTGACAGTCTGGGCAGTTGCGATAAAATTTATCGCCATGCGGTTCCACAAAATGATGAATCTTTAGCAAGGCTAGGTTTAAGAATTGTTGATTATCCATCAACATACGAAAAGCTTGCTCGTTTCCTCTTTTTAGTATCTCGATGTTTTCATACAACAAATCATTAGGCTTTTGTGAAGAAGCCATTTTTAACATTAAAACTTTTGTTTCTTCTTTGTCTTGGTGAAACATAACACCAAGCGTTATTGAAGCGGCTAAATTTAATAACAAGAGGAACTTAATAAAAATATTTTTTTTAAACATAATAAAAACTTTCTTTGGAGTTCTAATAGTCCTCCCCAAACCTAATGTCTACGCATAGGGTCTTATCTTAACCAATTTTACTATTTTAATTTCGTGTATCAATTCTTCCTCTAAATAATCTACCACCTCTTCGGTAAGATTGATTCTAATTATAAGATCCTTCAACTGTTCAACAGCTTCATAACATGCCGCATCTGGATTGTCTGCGTCTTGCCAAAAGAAGTATTCTTTCTTAGCGGCTGTTATACCTAATTTATTAAGTGCATTTAAAGCCTTCTTTGCATCTATTACTACCTTGTATATCATGCTGCACCATTCTGTTGACTAAGCCTTCAAAGTCTATTTCTGGCTCCCAGTCAAGTCTTCTTTTAGCTTTATTCGCTAAACCTCTCAAATATGGAACCTCGGATGGTCTTTTGAGAGCTGGATCTATTTCTACATAATTAGTGTACTCATTAATATTTATACACTGAAAAGCTTGTTTTACACAATCTTCTACAGAATATGTCTTACCAGTGGCTATTACAAAGTCCATAGGTTCTTCGTACTGTAGCATTAGCCACATAGCTTTTACATAATCTTTTGCATGTCCCCAATCACGCTTAGCGGCTAGATTCCCAAGTTTAAGTTTGGGAATACTACGACCCGTCTGGGTCGCCCAGTAGAGGTCTGCAACATAGCGGCTTATCTTTCGCGTCACGAAGCGTTCTCCACGCCTTTCGCTCTCATGGTTGAACAGAATACCTCCGCAGGCGAAGATGTCGTAGGAGTCCCTGTAGAGCCTTACAGAGTGATGAGCGGCCAGCTTTGCTATTGCATACGGAGACTGAGGTTTAAACAGAGTCTTCTCATCCTGATATTTCTCACGATTATTATCGAGATTATACTGATCCCCAAACATCTCGCTGCTACTCGCCTGATAGAACCGTGGACGGTTCGCCATCTGCCGTATCACTTCGAGTATATTGAGGCATCCTTGACCTGTGACTGACCATGTTAATTGTGGTTGTCCAAAGGATGTACCAACATGAGATTGTGCCGCAAGATTATATACTTCGTCTGGTTGAACTTCATTCAGGAGTCGGTAGATACTAGAAGGATCTGTAACATCACCCTGAACCACATGAAACTGTTTTTGTGTTAGTAAATGGTTTACTCTGGTGGTGTTTGGGAGGGAAGATCGACGGGCTACTCCATACACTGTGTATTGTTTAGATAATAGTAATTCAGATAGGTATGAGCCGTCTTGTCCTGTTACACCGTATATGATTGCTTTTTTCATTTGAATATAGTATCGCTTAGTTTGAGAACTTCATCGTGTTTACTCATCATCATTTCAAAGTATGGGTGTGTCTCTAACTCTTTATAGCGATTGTTTACGTCCATCTGTGATGCGGTCTTGAGATGTTGCATTCCATCAAAAGAACTTCCACCTCCAAATATAGATAGTTGGTTTTTGGCGGCATCAGTGAATACGTAATCTAGATCATTACAAATAGCCTCTCTATAAGCTTTGTTAGTAGCCCAGTCATTAAACAAAATGTAATAACAGTCAAACTTAGAATAGTTAATCAGGTGGTTTTTATATTCTGCCACTTTATCGTTGTTGATAATGTCTTCTATAATTTTGTTATCGCGTAAAGCCATCTTGAGACAGCTTGCTACCCAGTTTCTAAAGTCACGAATCACTACTATGGGTTTATTAAATAAGTAAGGAGATTGACCGGCTTTTTCGATAGAGCCTTTGATAGTGTCTTGTTCGTGAGATACGATTAAACTTTCTGGTTTTACATCGTCGATAATTCGTGGGAGTTTTGGTTTGTCAGGATGTTCATTGGGGCCAGTCTTAAAAGGATTGTTGGCGTACATGAACAACTCTCTGTTATCACCAACAGCAAACAGCCAGCTAGATACGGTTGTGATAGAGAAATCTGTTATGCCTTGTTTTTGGTGTAATAGCCAAATCGCAACCGCATGATGACCAGTGCGGTGCATACTGATAATAAAATCGGCTTTCATTGGTCGTCCCGGCTAATCTTTTGTGTTGGTGCAATATACATAACCATAATTGAGTTTCTATTATAATTTTCCTGTATCTCATTTACACTATGCCAGCTATTGGAAGAGACCGGAAAAGCATAACCAGAATTCCTATTATAGTCTAATTGTTTATATTCTTTAAACTGCTTCTTATGTTCATAGCCTTCGATTAAGTAGTCAGGCTTTTTGATTGATGGTTTTAGCTTTCCTTTTGGTTTGTTTAATACAGTTCCAAGATGCGAATGAGAATTATCTTCTGGTAGATATATTTGAAAAGTTATTACTCTTTTTATAGAATCTGGATGAGGATGTATTCTATATCCTTTTTTGTCTCGTGTTAAAAGTACGGTAGGTTTTGCTTCTAGCATTTTTGGAATGAAATAAGAAACATCTCTCATTCTTTGTTGTAAAGTTTTCTCAAATTTTTGAAACAAGACTTCCTTAAGTTGTGATGAGTATAGTATATTTGCAAGCTTCTTCCACGGCCCCTTGTGATTATCAACAAATTTACTGTCTACTAAACAGTCTCCTCGTGTGCTAACGACAGGTTTGTTTTTTAATCTGCTTCTACCAGAAAACAAAGAATCCTTATTTTTAGGGTTATACATCATTGCTTGTATATGAGGCAAAGGTGTGTACTCACTATCATCTGGTAATGACTGAATAACCTTATTGTAAAATGCATCTGAAAATACATTTGTCATGTAGAAGTGTTCGTATGGCTTGTCGTTATAACTAGAGCTGTTTATAGCGTTGATTAAATTTTTTAGTTCATCATTCATTAGTCATCCTTAACGCTGTCTGGCGTTAAAAATGGTTGGTCTAATAATCCATCTTCATATTTATGGTACTCGGATAGCCTTTCAGCCTCTTTGTTGGTTGCTAGACGCATTTTTTCCATGTTTGTTCCCATCTCCCGGCGAGCATCAGGGTTGGTCATGAGGTTTCTTACCCAGCCAATGAAGGTTTGTTTGGAATCTTCCAGTCTTTTGATGCGTTGTTCACGAGTAGCCTTCAGATCTTTTAGCATGGCGGCTTTTTTAGTTTGCAAGTCCTTGTATTCTCTAGTCAAGGAGTCTTGGGCGGCTCTACAGACGGCGATTTGTCGTTCTAGATTAAAGATATAGTCTTTGTCTTGTATCTCTAGGGGCTTACCTTTTTCATCAGTGACGTGTTGTTCGTACTGATCTATGCTTTTCATGTTGGTTTGTTGGCCGATTAAGGCACGGTTCATTAAAATTTCGAGTTTGATGGCATCAATTATCTGTAATTCTTCCGTTGGAAGTACGTCATCACGAAATTGAGTGATGATTCGGCCCCAGTGGTAGAGCAAAGACTGTAATTCTTCTTCTGAAAACTGTTTTCTAAGGTCTTTCCAGAAAGGACGGTTTTGTAAATCGTGCAAAGCTTCGATTTCACGGTCGTCCAGTATGGCTGTCCCGATTTTCTCCTTCACGTAAGACTCTATGGAAACAGGATCTCGGTCTAGATGAGTGCCAATTTCCAGATTTGACATCTTTTTGTGGTTTTCTTTGATGAACTCTTGTTCTGTCTTAGAAAATCTACCCTTCTTCATAGCCATGCTCTCTTAGTATTTCTACGATTTCTTCTATGATTTGCTCTCTTCTTGGCTTAGGGACGTATGTTCCATCCCTAACACGTAGGTAATCTGACCGAAGGCTTACATCTAGGTGTTCATCTATGATGTCCAACAGCTCTTGGTTAGCGATACTCTCAATAAAGTCGTCTGAGACTCGCATGTTCTTTTCTTGTTCGTCCCGAATATTAGTAATATCGAGGGGTTCCATCAAGAATTTTTTGCTATTGTTCAATTGCTGTTGTTTATCATCGTTATTTTTCTTGTTCTGACGATAATATTTGTCGCGCTTAAAGTTGTTTAAGCGATTTTTAACATGAACAGCGAGAAAATTTTCTAAAGGACGGCTTTCGTCATATCTTTCAAGTGCATCAATAGCAATTATGAAAGCTTCTTGGCGAATGTCGTCCGGTTCAAAGTAACCAAATTTGAATTTGTAAGCGTATCTGTCACATATTTTATTTATTACGTCGAGAACTTCGCTTTGAGTCATCCCCTTGGGTACTTTCATCGACTTCTTCTGATAGGTTTGCTTCGTATTTCACTTTAACATCAAGAGGTATTCCCCCTTGGAGTACAGCAGCAGCTTCTTCTGCTGGTGGGTCTTCCCTTTTCAGTTCCTCTGCTACAGCTTCTTCTGTGGCTGCTGTAGCCTTTGTGTGCAGTTGACTGAGTACATCGTAAATATTGGTCACGTATTACCCCTTTCTATGAGCTTAAAATAAAAGTCGCCGGTATTATGATTATACGAGGAAAACGAATATGAAGCTAAACAACAACGAAAAAGAGTTTATTAAAGGAATGGCAAACATCATGAAAGATGCTGATGTAGCCCATGAATTGACTCGAATCAGATATGATCTTGGTAATAAAGAGATCGTAACTATAGACCAAGTCCGTAAAGCTAGATATAGGATGGGAATTCACAAAGTACAAGGCCGTGGTAAGTGCCATATAGATAGGAATAGAAAAGATGTCGAATGAAAAATATACAGAAGTATATCTTGGTGGAGTTTTGGGGGCTGGTAAGTTCGCAAAGGTTAGCCTTGAGGACTATCCTCTCATTAGTCAGTATAGCTGGCACCTAAATAAAGCCGGTTATGCCGTAACCAAGATTAAAGGCCGACATAAAGCAATGCACAGGATGGTATTGGGAACCTCTAACCCCTATGTCTTTGTTGACCATATTGATAAAGACCGGCTTAATAACACCCGCAATAACCTACGTGAGCTTACTCCAAAAGAAAACGCCAACAATATGAAGTCGAATGTGAAGATCAGCGCGTTCGGAGAGGAAAAGAATATTGGGCAGTGGGTAGAAGACTCTCGATGTGAAGTATCCTATGCCGCTTTTTATAACAGGCTTAATAAGGGCATTGACCCCGAAACTGCTATGAAGAAGAATGGCAACAAGCGGGAGATCACGAGTGAAAGTCAGGGAAACGCATAATATAGAGCTTTATCTAGGTTCTATTAACGAAGAAACGAAAGATCCAATCTCGTATGAGGATCTAGTACGAGAAGTACAACTATTTCAAGACGATCAGCTTTATATAGTCCCTGTCTGCATAACAAGTATAGAGTTTGTATGCGGTTCTGAGTACCGTGAGAAGGGATGGAGGATTTCAACTATAAACTATCCCAGAATCAACAGAACCCCTAAGCAGCTTAATAGCTTCATAATGAATCTAGCGACCGTTCTGTGCGCGACCATGAAGCAAAATAGAATCACTGTAGTCGGAGCTTCAAACACAGTGATGGTGGAAAGATGAGAAATCCATACGAACCACCTAAAGAAGAATCGCACCAAGAAGACTCAGACAGTTGGGGCGAACGCTATCGTCCACCAACAACCGATTGGTGCGACTTCGCTTTTGTGATGTTTATAGTCGCACTCATGTACCTTGCGCCGTACCTAATCGAAGTTGTCGCAAAGATCTTAGTCAAGAAGGTAGTTTAGGTAGTACAACGGGTGAATGTCCCGCTAATTTTGTCTAGACCACCCCGCGATTTTTGGTTGAGATTAAGTATCAATAAGACGAACAGAAAACCCCCACTACCCTATTGATACTATGTATCAGTAGAACTAATCCGTCCGTCATGTTTCTTAACATCGAACTACTAATCTAATAAAGGATTATAGTACATCATAATAAATAGATATATTTTAATATAATAACTAAATAACTATTGACATTATGTCGATATATGTTATAGTAAGGATATTGAGAGTTTAATTACTATTTGATAAAGGATGTTGATGATGCTTACTACTTTAGTTGTTTCGATTAGCGTTGTTCAAGCGTTGGCGTTAGTAGGATTAAATATTTACTTCTTTGTAATAAATGAGTAAATACCTATTGACAAATAGTATTGTTTAGTATATACTATTAGTATAACAATTAAGTTTCTTTTGGAGAAAACAAGATGACTAAGTTTAATGAAAATATCAGCGTTGAAGAAACCGAAGCCTATAAGATGGGAGAGCTAATGGAAGCGTCCCATCAAGTACAGGAGGCAGAGGCTTCCCGTCCGATTCATGAAATATTCGGCTGTACAGTCGAAGAATGGAATCGCTCATGCGATGCATGGGATGCTCGACATGACATGTATGGATTGCATGGGATGTAATGGTAACACCCCATCCAGCACGATATAACACTGCACCCTTTAACGAGAGAAAACAAGATGAATAGAACTATTACTACAGCTAAGAATCAGATGACAATCATTGCTAATATTAAATCAGAGATACAGCGATTGTATGATACTAATCGAACACTACTAGACTTAGGTAGTAACGTTGCCCATGAAGAGATGCAACGTAATTGGAATAAGATAGCCATGTTAAAACTTAGGCTATCCGATAGACTAGACCCACACAAAACGAAAGTATTACCGCCTGCCTAGTATCACTCTATCCAGCACGCTACAGGATAGTAGGTATAAACGAGTGAAGACAAGCGCAGCAAGGCAGCATTATAGATGAGGTAATGCACGCCAGCAGCATGTATTATGATACCTATGCTGCTCAGCGCGCGTGTCAAGTGGAACTTGCTAATAATTACACAAATATTTTTCTATAAAATATATACATTTCTTTGATATAACTATTGACATTTGCCGATCTATATAATATACTTAAGGCATAACACTTAATTGATCTGGAGAGAACAAGATGCATTTTGAAATATTCTTTGACACCGCCGCCAACGCTACCGCTTACGCCAAGGGGTTTAACCCTGAGCGTGACTCCATTGAGGTGCTAGACCTCGATGAGGCGATGAACAGGGTCGTCGTCCATGTCCCTTGGAAACCTGAATACAGGGGCAACTTCACGCAGGAGACGATGGACAGGGTCGGCGTGGTTGACGTTGACTGCTGCGACTCGTGGGACTAGCGTCCTATCAGTAACAAGGAATAGGTAATACAGGCGGCTTGCGCACCTTCGCCAGTCTCAGGTGATGTAAGCCGCCAGAGGACAGCCCCCAACGAAGGGGTAAGCTCCCCAAACGTCGGGGTCGCTCTAGCTTGCCTAGTTTAACATCGGAGAAAAAAACATGGAAAATATCAAAAAAATTAAGTCAGAATTGTGGGATGTTTTTTATAAGGCTGACGCTGCCGGAGCATCGAAGGCTGTGAAGTACGCTATCCTTGACGTGATGATCATCATGGATAAAGAGCAAGAAAATTCAGAAAAAAAAGAATTAAGTGTATCCGAGTGACCTAACGTGTCACGACCCTAGACGATAATAGTAATAGTTAAGAAGTTAAGAGTTTATTAGGAAAAGAGGAAATTATGAGTTTTGAAAAAAGAGTTGCAAATCGTAAGTGGTTCACTGAGAACGTTCAAGTTGGCGATAGTGTTAGCTTTGTTTACAACGGCTTGCAGCGTTTTGGTGAAGTGGTCGATACTGTTAATTGGGATAGGTCGAACCCTACCAATGTCCGTGGTTGGTTGGACTTGAAAATGACCGAACCACTTCAGGATCGTGAAGATCGTCACGGCAAAGTGCCGAGTCAGTTCAAGCGGTTCAACTGGAATAATATGAGTCGATGCGAAAAGTATTGGACTTTGAACTGCGGTTGGAAGTCCTAACTTTTGGCGAAATTTTGAAGACCGAGTAATTTTGGAGAAAATAAGATGATGGCACCAATTTGGTTTTGGGAAGTGTTGATTGTGGTAGGTGTTGCCCTGCCGGTTGTTTGTTGTTTAGTAGATGAGGTTTTGAACCGATGAGTAAAAAAGATTTTGAAACAGTAGCGGAAGCAATTTATCAGATAGATTCAGCCGCCGACCGTTGGCTAGTTGCAAATATGTTAGCGGATAAATTCGCTGTTCGATATGAGCGATTTAAACGAGACGTATTTATGAAGGCTTGCGGATTTTGGGGCAATATAATTTTAGGAAATGAATAAGATGTTTAAATTAGAATTTAAAAAGCTAAGCGGCGGTTTTATCATTGGTAAACAAGCGGCAGGTAAGAATGAACACGGCTATGAGTATAGCGTTGTTCAACACTCTATGAGCTACGGCGGTGAGAGTGGACAATATGAGTTTGCCGGATATGACCGTAACGGCGAAATGGATCACCATTCAGTAACCGGATGGCTGACACTGGAAGCGGCTACCGAAATGGCTAAGGATTGGAAAGGAAAATAAGATGAATTACCACCTCACAAATCTGCATTTATTTCTAAAAAATCCCAGAAAACCTATTGACAAGGAATAGGTAAGACGGGCGGCTAACATGGCCTTCGCAGTCTCAGGCCATGTAAGCAGCCCAAGCGGTAAGCGAGGCAAGACTGGTGAGACTGGAGGCTGTCTTCACGCTACCCGACTCAGGAAAGCGGCCAGTATTTTTGACTTTTTGTAAATTTTATGAGACCGAGTGACCTAACGTGTCACGCCTATAGACGATAATATATATAGTTCAAAAGGAGAAAACGAGATGAAATTCAAACTAGAATTAACCCTGTCCCAAGTATGCCTTATGCAGGCAGCCCTTGAAGCCCGTGTTGAGGAAATGCAAAAGCATGTTGATAGCTGCGCAAAATTGCAGATGGGTGCAACCCTTGTGGAGTGGGAAAAACGCCGAGATGATGCGAGCGAGTTGTTGGCATTGTGTAGCACTACTCACGCAAGATGCGATTAGGACAACTTTGGCGAAAAAACTAAGACCGAGTAAATTGGAGAAAATGAGATGAAATATTTAGGAATTGCAAACGGCTGGAAAGAGACACCAGCAGAATACACAAAGCACCTTGCTGAGTGTGGTACTGAGTACGAAACAACTATCTGCTTTATGGAATACCCTGAAGAAGGTGGTTGTATCAAACGCCAACGCCAAGAGATGCGAAAGCGTTATGACCTTACGGTCAAGAAGTCAGGCACTTACAGCGTTAAGACTGAAGAAACCTGTAACGAGTGCGGTTGTAGTTGGGAAAGTTGGACATAAGGAGAAAAGTATGTTTAGTAAAAGAACCAACCAATGGAACGTTCCATATAACGTTTACAATCCAGTAGCTGAAAAGCGTCAAGATATGGAAAACGACGCTGCAATCTATAAGAGGTTCCGCAAGGAACAAGCCGAAAAAAGTCAGAGAAACAAAAAGGAGAATTGAGATGCAAGAATATTTTGAATACCTAACTGAGTTACGAGATGGTGGAACCATGAATATGATGTGGGCGCCAACCATGCTACAAGCCGATTTTGACCTGAGCGTGAAAGAGTCTCGTGAAGTATTTAGCAAGTGGTGCAAATCACTAGAAGGATGGGAGTATTGAAAATGATTGATAGAATTATAGAATTTCGTAAAGAGTGGGGTTGGTTTGGAGCAATATTGTTTGCCGGTCTAGTTGCTTTTGCTATTGGCTGGTGGTCTATTGAAATTGTTGATTTTTTGAATAAGGTAATGTAAAAATGTTTAGATTGCAACAGGTACAAATACAGGTTGACCCAATGGAAGAGTATGAAGCAATGGGGGCAACAGCTTACTACAAAAATAGAGATGTTAACCCTATGGTGTTATGTCCTTTTGAAGGTGATTTTAAGGCAAGATGGATAAAAGGCTTTTGTGAAGCCCGCGCCGGTAAACACCACATGACATATATAAACGGAGAATTAGTGCGATGAAAAAAGAAATTGATTTTAGTATTGATAAAGAAACTGCCGGGACATTCCGATATAAAGAAATAGTAGCCGACGATGATACGCCGATTGTTGGAACTTTATATATCAGAAAATCACATATCAAAGGCGAACGACCTGAACAGGTCAACGTCACCATTGAAGAGGTGACGGTAATCTAAACTTCCTTAGCTGGAAATGGGGGAGAGGTTCAGAACTCTCGGAGCCACCATCGTGGGGACGATGGCTCCCCCATCATTTTACATAGGGTAAGACGAGCGGTGTTGATGCGCTTCGCCCTGTCTCAGCGTATCAACACCGCTTAAGGAGGAAACGAGACAGAACAATGGGAAACTACAGCGGCGGGGCGAAAAGCCCAGTATTCCAACAGGTGAAGACCGCACACGATAGATTTTGGCAATTTTTTTGAGACCGAGGAGAAAACAAGATGAGCAACCCCAACAATTTCGACAGTTTTCAAGAGGGTATTATTAACGGCGGTTACGACCCGCATTTTGAGGACAACCACCCTGTGCAAGGCGGGGACGACTGGTTTGAGCATGACGGCCAACCTGACGAAGCGCAGGAATGGTATGACTTTGACCCTGATTGCTAATTTTTTAGAAAAAAGGGTTGATTGTTTGAAGTCCTAGTGTAAAATGGACGATAAACATATTAGGAGAAAACGAGATGGATTTAGAGCTAGAGTGGATGGAATGGCTTTCTGTAGTTGACAGTTTTGATGCAGAAACCAAGAAGGTTTTTAATGATTGCGATAAGCTAGAGGAAGAATTGGAGAAGTAATGGAAGTTTTATTTTCACACATAACGGACGAATTAAAGGCCGGTTGGATTGAAACCAACAGGTATGTTAACGGTAATCTTCACGTTCAGCTAATGACAATAGAAGAACCATACGCAACACTATCAACCAATGTTGACGGGATTGTATTAGATAAAGATTGTTTTATCGCCAAGACCTACAGCGAAAACAAAGGATTAAACGAGCAGTTTATTGAAAGCGGTTTATTTGAGGATACCGGCGAAAAGGTTTCGGCGGGTTTTGCAACGTGTCCAATATTGAGATTTAATGGCTAGGGAGAAAACAATGAAAGTGCTATCAACTAAGTGTAGTAAAGAACAGCAAGAAAAGGACATGCCCGAACTTCTAAGGTTAAACGAAGAAGCTAAGGAAACGGAAATCATGTGGGAGTTCTTTGGGGGAACTATCACATTGCCAAACGGAAATAAATATCAGGTGGTAAATTAATATGTCTATTCCAAAAATAAACACCGCCTGTGTAATGGCGAGTATCCAAAAGGCAGGACAGGAACCGCCAAGCAATTTCGCGAATGAATTCCTTGCCGAATTAGTAGCAGCAGACCAACAGCCGGTTGTGGGTTTGTTGATGGCTTTAACAGACCAACTTTGTGAAAATGAAACACAAGCAAAACATACGGTCGCTGTAGTTGGTCTAGTTTGGAAACAAATAGAGGCTACAATGGAAGCGGAAGAAATGAATAAAGCGTGGGAGATTTGACTAATGCCAAGATATTCAGTTTCAATAGAGGTACAGGTAGCCGCCGACACTGTTGTCGAAGCATGGAAGAAATTCTTGAATGCTGACGTGATGGATGAATTGAATAAAATTGAAGAGCGGGAAATGTGTACAGTAGATTTAAAAGAAGTGTTTTTAACTTTAGCGCAAAGGAACGAAAATGGTTACGGATAAAACTCACGAAGAAGTACGTGCAGGTATGCTGTGTATAATTGCCTTCACGCTTGGTTGTATCATCGCCTTTTGTGGTGGATGTGCTACAGCCAATAAGACTCAAACAAGAGTGCTTGACAAACAAGTAGAGTTTGGCGGCGGCTTGTATTTACAAGAGGCCGAAGCCAACTGGGAGTAGTTCCTCCGCTCCTACCGATGGTACTTTAACAACTATAGCCCCTGTTAGACATCGGTAGGAGCTTCCTTTAGGTAAAACGAGGCGCTTACGTTGCCTTCACCCGTCGCAGGCAATGTAAGCGGCTCAACGAGAAACAAGGAGAACGAGATGAGCAAAAGAAATAATAAGACAGTTTGGAAGACAGTAATTAAGGCGGCTGACCTTAAAGTGTCAATCGGTCACCAGCAACACCAATCCGGTGGTGGTGCGCACGATAGCCGACCACGAAAACAGCGAACCCGTGCGGCAAGCAACACCAAAGCAATTCGAGAGTTTTCTTGAAAAAAGGATTGACAAGCTAAACTGATAGTGTAAAATGGACGATATTAATTAAGGGAGAAGCAAGATGACAAAAGAACAAATTGTAGAACAGATGGCAACAAGAGATGAGAACGCTCAAAATATTTGGACAGGTGAGCCGCTAACAGGGGAAGACCTAAAAGAGTGGAGAACAATACAATGGCAACGAGAATATTCTCTTGCCGAAAATACAGGTAAGTGATAATTAGATAAGAAAACCTATGTTGATTTGGACATGTCTTTCGCAAGTTAACTTCTTTTCTAGTATTACTAACTACTCACGACGCTGGCGTGGGTGTCACTGTCCGAGGCATCGGGTTGCAGTGAATGATGGGCAGGACTGTCGCACAGTTCCCCACCAGCACAATACAACGCCGCTCCCCTTTAGTAAAGTGAAAGCCTAACGTCTGCTACTGGGGTATAAATGCGGCACAATACAATGGCTTGGCACAGTAATTGGCGCCGGTTGATAAGCCACTGATCCGATAACGACACGAAACCGAGGATGCCTTGAGGGGCGGTTAACCAAATCGGTGGATACACTGGGGCAGCTTAGCCCCATCGAGTTCAGTGCAATCGGTCAGGGGTGCAAATCCCCTGCAAGTCGCCCTACAATATAGAATCAGGTAAGACGAGCGGTTTAGTGCGCCTTCACTCGTCGCAGGCGTACTAAACCGCT
>Ga0209992_10001563_pt1 | contig 23426 bp, 18 predicted proteins | sample 2SBtaG_2_FD_182564 | JGI IMG/M metagenome (GOLD analysis project Ga0209992, IMG submission 182564) | Deep subsurface microbial communities from Kolumbo volcano to uncover new lineages of life (NeLLi) - 2SBTROV12_ACTIVE470 metaG (SPAdes)... | ecosystem: Environmental > Aquatic > Marine >... | reverse complement strand
CCAGACCGACTCGTCGAAGTCCGTCTCGGTCCAGGACCACAGGGGGATGGCGGTCTGGGAGGCCGGGTCCAGCTGGTACTCGATCACCCTGGAGCCGCCGCCACTGGAGCGCCCGGTGCCGTTGTCGTAGACCAGCAGCCGGTCCAGGTTGAACTCGGGTGCGTGCTGGCCGTGGAACCAGTCCGCCGGGCCCAGTCCGTCGCCGTCCGCCAGGACCCAGTCCGTGTTGCCGCCGATCCGGTCGGTGACCCGCCCGGTGTCTCGGTCGACCCGCAAGATGCGGTCCAGGGTCTTGAGCCCCACGTACAGCGCCGGGCCGTCGACCTCGTCTCGCCAGTCGAGCCAGTTGGCGTGGTACGGGTCCTCGGGGCCCACGCCGGGCGTGAGGTCCCCGTTGGCGATGGCCTCGGCGCTGGACCACTGCCACACCACGGCGTTGTCGACCGGGTCTCGGACCACGACCGCGAAGCCTTCGCCGCTGCCGCCGAGGGTGGTGTCGTCGGCCCGCTCCAGGGTCATGATGCCCACGCCCGGGATGTCCTGGACGTGGTGGTGGTAGTGCTCCCGATCGGTCTGGACCGGGGCCCGCCAGACCCGCTCGTGGTCCAAGGTCAGGCGGGTCGGCCGGCCGCCCAGACCGGTGCCGCCGTAGAGCACGTCTCCGTCGACCACGGACACGTCGATGTCCGCCCCGGGGTCGACCGGCAGGGTGTAGGACCACCGGACGCGGCCCTGGGCGTCGACCACCACCAGCTTCTCGTCGGTGGCGTGGTGGCCCGCGGTGCCGTGGTTGAACAGGGTCCAGGCGCCGTCGTGGTCGTCGGCGCTGCCCGTGACGGTCCACTCGGGCATGAGCGGGCTCAGGGGCCCGGTGGTGAGGGCCAGGTCCAGCCTGGCCGCGTCGGTGGTCAAGCTGCAGTCGTAGGTGGTGTCCGCCAGCAGGCCGGTCAAGACCAGGGTCTGGGGCGTGCTGGCCGTTCCGCGCAGCCGGTGGCGCTCGTGGTCGTCGTCCTGGGCCGAGCAGCTGAGCTCAGGCACCAGGGGGTCCGCCAGCGCGACTTCCAGGCGGGCCTCGTGAACCCGATCCGGCGGTGAGCGCACGACCACCTCGACGCCGTCGGCGACGAAGCGCGTGCCACAAGCGCTCAGCAGGAGCAGGAAGGTCATCGGGCGGCCGGGCCGGGGGTCGTCCTGTTCATCGGATCAGCGCGGCGGGGCTCGACCGGAGTACGGTGGCCAGGCGATGACGACCTTCCTCCTGGTCACGGTGCTGGCGTGCAGCGCCACCGACACCGCCGACAGCACGGTGGCGGCGCTTTCGTCCAGCCTGTCGATCCTGTCCCCGGACGACGGCGCCGAGCTCGTCCAGGGCGAGTCCGTGTGGCTCGAGGTCGCCGGGATCGGGCCCGAAGGGGACGAGGCAGAGCCAGCCGACGTGCGCTGGACGGTGCACGGCACGGAATGGGAGGCCTTGGGCAATCAGGTCCAGGTGCGAGACCTGCCCGAGGGGTGGGCCCTGCTCCTGGCCACCGCCGTGGTGGAGGGTTCCGAGGCCACCGATGGCGTCGAGATCGTGGTCCTGGAGGGCGACACCCGGACTGGAGACACCGGCACGACCCAGACCGCGGACACCGGCTCGGCCGCAGGCGGCATCGACCATGTGCTGTCCCTGGTCTACGACCCCTCGCCGGTGTTCGAAGCCAAGGGCTACAGCACCTGCACGGCGTCGTACTCCGCCGAGCTCTTGCCGCGGACCAGCGGCGATCTGTGTCCCGAGACCGATCTGACGGTCGACGGCGCCCTGAGCGTCGACGCCGCGAGCTGTCCGGCGGAGCTGTTGTCGTCGATCCCGGACCCCATCGCCTATGGCATCGACCAGGGCCATTCGGACGGCTGGGACCTGTGGGTGCCCGACTCGGGCAACTGGTACAGCATCGGCGTGGCCACCGACCAGGGGGGTGGGCTCTACCGGCTGCTGACCGAGCAGGCCGTGCGGAGTGAAGGGGTCAATGGGGGCACCGTGACCTGGCGCTTCGACTTCCAGCCCTGACGCTCGGGACGGCCCGCCGAGCGCCGCTTAGACTCCCGCCATGCTGCTGTTCCTGCTCGCCTGCCCGTCCCCCGAAGACGCCGTGCCCGTCGAGCCCGAGACCCATGCGCTGGCCGAGGGGACCTGGACCACGCTCCAGAGCCGCTGGGCCCCCAGGGTGCCGCCTGCCGAGACCCTGACCGCCATGGACGACGGCAGCTTCACGGTCTACGACTGGCTGGACTTCGAAGACCGGGGACTCGGCGTCCAGGAGGAGACCGGCGACACCTGGCGCGAACTCGCCGACCTGGCGCCCGGCTTCGAAGAAGGCGCCGAGCGCCGCAGCGTGGCCTGGATCTGGCAGGCTGCCGACCCCCAGGTCATCGACGAGGAGTCGCCGATTCGGCTCTCGGCGGTCAGCGAGCTCTACCGCCCTCAGGGCCACCTGTCTCCGCACGCGTGGGAGGCCCACGTGCGCACGGCTGCCCGGGTGGAGTCCATCAGCAGGCCCTTCGACTTCGCGCTGGTGGCCGGGGATCTGACCGACGGGGGGCAGCGGAACGAGCTGGACATGGTCCTGACCGCGCTGGTCGGAGGCGTGGTCGACCCCGACAGCGGTGCCGACGACGACACCAGCTTCAACATCCCCTTCCACAGCGTGGGCCTGACCGCGCCCTGGTACGCCGCGGTCGGCAACCACGACGTGCTCTACATCGGCGGCTTCGCGATGGTCACCGACGAGCTGCGCGAGGCGGCTGTCGACGACGACATCTACTACTTCGGCGTGTTCCCCAACGGCTTCCGTGACGGCAGCAGCGAAGGCGCGGAGCTGGTGACCGAGGGCAAGACGCCGGCGGACCCGGACCGGGTGCCGCTGCGGCTCGACGAGTACCTCCAGACGTTGGAGGACCACGGTCACGTGCCCACCACCACGGGCTACTACACAGAGCGGCCCGTGCCCGACGTGCCCCTGCGCTTGCTGGTGCTGAACACCGTCGACGACCAGGCCGACGCACTCGGTCTGGGCGCCCAGGGCCACATCGACGAGGTCCAGTTCGCCTGGCTCAGCGAGACTCTGGACCAGGCCGCGGCCGACGGCGAGCTGGTGTTGGTGATGAGCCATCACCGGGCCAAGGACCTGGGCAACCTGAGCCCGGTCAGCGAGGAGCAACTCGTGCAGGCCCTGACCCACGAGGCGGTCATCCTGCACGTGACCGGGCACGGTCACACCAACACCGACCACCTCCACCCCGGGGACGCCGGCTACTACGAGCTCATGCTGGCGTCGACCCTGGACTTCCCGATCCAGAGCCGCGTCCTGGAGCTGGTCGACGAGGGCAATGGCTTCCTGTCGGTCTACACGACCAACCTGGACCACCTGAGCCCACCGGGCACCCCCGCCCACGACGCTCGCTCCCTGGCCGCCGGGCGCTACGCCTTTCCGATCCTGGGCAGCGAGTCCGATGTGGCCGGGGACTGGGCCAGCGACGTGGACAGCCAGAACCTGGTGATCCGCGTGCCGCTGAGCGCGGCCCAGCAACAGGCGCTGAGCGTTGCGCCGCTCTGGGAGGACGTGCTCAGTACCTCGGTGCTCGCCGAACTGGAGAGGTAGGGCCAGGCAGGCGCATCATCACGTGTTGGGTGCCCACCAGAGCGGGCCACCAGCGGGCGGGGTGCTGTTGGGCGATGCGGATCAGCTTGCCGGCGAGCACTCGCAGGGGCAGGCGCCAGCGGGACATCTGGCGGAAGCCGTGGCGAGCGAAGTACCCGGGCTTTGCGGTGCCCAGCCAGATGAGCGCCGGCCCTTGGGCCCGTGCCCGGGCGACTGCGGCGGCCATCAGGCGGGTGCCGACCCCCGCCCCGTGGGCCTCGGGACGCACGGCGACCGCCAGGATCTCCACGGAGTCCCCCGGGTGCCGGTGGACCTGGATGCAGCCCAGGGTGCGCTCCCCCTCGCGAGCGACTTGGAACTCCCCCAGGTCCCGCGCCACCTGCCACACGGGCTGCTGGAAGAGCGAGGGATCGGCATGATTTGCCGCGAGGGTCGCCACGATGTCGGGCAGATCGGAGGCGAGGGCAGGGGACACGCGCATGGTCAGCTCCGGGAGGTGATGCTGTGGGCCAGGCTGTCGAGCAAGGCCAGGACACGATCGCGCCGGTCGTCGTCGAGTCCGGCCAGCTGCTGCACCACCAGACCGTCCATGACGGCGGTGGCCAACAACAGGCCCTCGGGGGGGAGGTCGTCGGCGTCGAACAGGTCTGCTAGGACGGTTGCCGCGGCGTGGCGCAGGCCCTCTGTCATGTCGACCACCTGGGCCTGGAGCGCGGGATCGTGGCGGGCAGCCACCACCAGCTCGAGCCAGGCCAGGGTGGGCCCGCCCTGGACCGCGAGCCAGAGCTGTCGCAAGGCTTCGGACAGCCGGTCGGGCCCGCGGGGCAGCTCGGCCAGCGCTTGGCCCAGGGCCGCGCGTCGGCCCTCGAACACGTGCTCCACGGCCGCGACCATCAGAGCGGTCCGGCTGGGGAAGTGGTGCGTCTGGGCACCCCGCGAGACCCCGGCGTGACGGGCGATCATGGCCGTGGTGGCGCCGGCAAAGCCTCTCTCCGCCAGGCAGGTGAGGGTGCTGGCAAGCAGGCGCTGGCGCATCTCGGCAGTGCGGACCGGGTTGGCGCGTCGGGGCATGAGGCCACTTAGTCTTCAATAAACAAACAGACAAGTCGGTTTGTTTATGTGGGCTCGGCTCAGGGCCCGGACCCCGCGATCACGAACAGGGCCCCGGCGGTCGCCGACTCAAGCACGTCGCTGACCAGCACGTCGGGCACCCCGTCACCGGTCAGGTCACCGCCCCCGATGGCGAAACCGGTCAGATCACCGCTCGCCGCGCTGTCGCCGGTGATCAACAGGTCCTTCTCCACGGGCTCGCCCCACTGATCCGACAGGGTGCGATCTCCAGTGATCGGGCCGTACAGCACGTGGACCACGCCCCCGGCGGTGCTCCCGCCATAGGCATGGATCGCCACCTCGGCGTGCAGGTCTCCATCCAGATCGCCGACGGCGCCCAGGGCCAGGCCGATCTGGCTTCCGTGGCCAAGGCCGGTGAAGCGGGCCTGGGCGACCTCCCAGAGCTCCTGGTCCCCGGACAGCTTGGTGGCTTCCGCCGCCGTCACGAGAAAGGCCGCGCCGGTCTGCTGGGTGGCCAGGTCGCTGGACTCCTCGAAGGGGGCCCCGATCAACAGGTCCGCCGCGCCGTCCCCGTCCACGTCGCCAGGACCGACCAGGGTGTAGCCGGTCCGCGCGCCATCGCTCCGGCCGTGGAGCTGGACCAGGCCGTCCCGCGGCACCAGGTAGGCCCCGGTCGGCGCGTCCCCCTCGACCACGTAGACGCACCCGGCGTGGGGGAAACCGGCCGGTTGTTCGCAGTCAGGAGCGCCCACGGCGAGCTCGTCGAGCCCGTCGCCGGTCATGTCCCCGATGGGCGCCAGACGGAACCCACCGCCTTCGCCTTCGTTGCTCGACGCGTAGCGGGTCAGCCCCTCGACGTCCTCGAGCAGGGTGTCCGACGTGGGCACGGTCGGCAGGTGGTAGAAGCGGCCGTAGGGGTGGGCCGTGCCGGCGGAATACCACTCCTCCGGGTTGCCGCTGGCCCCGATCCACAGGCCTCCCCGCCCATCGGGCACCACGTCGGAGCCGAAGTCCTCGGCCCCGTGGCCGGACCCCAGGAGCCAGGCTTCGTCGTCGGTGTCGAGCTGGACTTCGCCGCTGCGGTCGAGCCTCGCGATGGCCACGGCGCCGTCGCCCCCCAGGGCGTAGCTGCGCGGGAGCCCTAGCAGCGCTTCTTGGAGACCGTCCCCGTCCACATCGACCAGAGCGATGCGGGAACCGGCCTTGAGGAAGGAGCCGAACCCCCGGAGCGCCAGCACGCCTGCGGTGTCCCCCGACCAGGCGAGGGACCCCAGATCCAGGTCGGCGGCGAGGGGGCCTGGGAGCACGTAGACCGTGCCCTGGTCGGCGCTCCCCCACACCGACGCGCCCACGAGCACGTCGCTGTGCCCGTCGGAGTCGACGTCGCCGACAGCCATCGCTTCGCCCAGGAAGCTCTCCGGCTCGCCCAGGACCCGGGCGACGTGGTCCCCGATGGGCACCACACCCTGGAGCAGGCACTCGGGCGCCCCGCCGTCGCAGTCGTTGTCGACGCCGTCGTCGCAGATCTCCGTCGCCGCCGGATTCACGTCGGCCCGCGTGTCGTCGCAGTCCGCCCAGAGTCCTGTGTCGGATCCGCCGTCGTGGCCATCGGCGTCGGCGTCGTGATCCGACCCGCCGCTGCAGTCCTGGTCGAAGTCGTCGTACCAGATCTCGTCGGCGCTGGGGCTGACCGTAGGGTCGCCGTCGTCGCAGTCGTCCCAGTCCCCGGAGTCGACCCCGCCGTCGTGTCCGTCGCCGTCCGCGTCGTGGTCCGAGCCGCCACTGCAGTCCTGGTCGGTGTCGTCGTACCAACGCTCCTGCGCGTCGGGCGAGACCGCGGGGTCTTGGTCGTCGCAGTCGTCACCCAGGTCGTGCCCGTCGCCGTCTGCGTCGTGGTCCGAGCCGCCGTCGCAGTCCTGGTCGACGTCGTCGTACCAGACCTCTGGCGCGCCCACGTAGACGTCGGCCCGGGCGCCGTCGCAGTCCTGGTCCCCCGTGCGCCCGTCTCCGTCCCAGTCGTCTGGGTAGGCTGGCCAACAGCCGGCGAGCAGCACCAGGAGCCAGCTCACGGGGCCCACCCCAGGATCACGCCGGCGCCACCGGGCACCGGTGCCGGGGCGAGCACCAGCCGGCGCAGGCCGAGACCCGTGGCCCCTGCGGCCAGACCCACCCCGGCCACCACCAGTGCGGTGGGCCAGGCCTTCTGGCCCAGCCAGGCATCGGTGGCGGCGCCCTGGGCGCAGGTGTCGACCCGATCCGAACCCGGACTCGCGTCCTCGCAGGCGCGCCGGAGCTGGGCGCCCCAGGCCCAGACCCCGCCGGCGAGCGCGGCCCCCGTGCCCCCGACCACCAGTCCGCCGAGTCGGAGGGCGTTCACCGCTGGAGGAGGCGGGGGCAGGACCCTGCGCCACTCCGTGCCCCCGACCTCGCCCGCCCAGATGGCGTCGCCGACCCAGACAATCGGCTGCCCCTCTGGCAGGGCCAGCGCCAGCTGACGTGCGAGGCGGGTCCGCCCTGCGGCGTCGTCGATCCATGCCGGGTCGATCTGGCTCAGGGGCAGCTGCAGTGTGGCCGACGCAGCTTCGACGACCAGCCAGGCCGAGCGCACGGTGTCCGTCTCCCGCTGGAGGAGGTGGCGGCCGGGCCCCAGCGCCAGGGTGCTCGTGCCTGCGGCCACGGCGACCCCGTCGATCCGCAGGCTCAGACCGTCTGGGGGCGGCGAGAGGGAGAGGACCAGGCGGTCGGGCGTGCGCCCCTTGACGGCCTCGAACCTCTCCTGGCCCAGCCTGGGCGACAGTCGCGGGTCCCAGACCAACGACCCGTCAAAGGCCAGGGCCTGGCCAAACGCGGCGTCGGCCGCATCGGGCGCTCCGAGCTGGTGGTGCACCACCCCGGCCATGAAGGCCACACGTCCGGCCAGCACCGGGTCCACCGGCTCCCCCAGGCAGCCCAGCACCGCGTCGATCCGGGCGACCGTGTCCACGGCCTCGTCCAGGCGCACATAGTTGACCGCGCCCTGGAGCTGGACCTGGAGCGTCTGGAGCTCCGCCAGGGTGCGCCCGCCGCCCACACAGGGGGTCAGCGTGCCGCCCTGGACCGTGGGTTCCAGGGTGCCGAGCAACAGGAGGGGGTGCTGCCCGACCCAGTCCGAGGCTGGTGTGTCCGTGGCGCGAGCGACCCGTGCCACGGCCTGGTCGGGGTCGCCCACCGTCAACACGGGCGTGGCCGCCAGGGCCGAGGCGCCCAGAGCTGCCAGCATCACCCCTGACAAGGCGCGTCCCGCTCCAGATCGACGCACAAGGTCTGAGGCGTGTCCGCCGTCACCGTCACCTGCCGCTCCAGCACGATGGCCCCGTCCGCGGAACGGAACTCTACCCGGTGGGTGCCCGACGCGACCACGACCGTGCGCGGCGTCTCCCCCAGCGCCGTGCCGTCCAGGCGGACCTGGGCAAAGGGGATCGCGTTGAGGGTCAGGGGCGCGGTCCCCTCGGGCTCGGGCTCGGGCTCGGCCTCGGCCGCGGCCTCGGGCTCGGGGTCAGGCTCGGGGTCAGGCTGCGCAGCGGCGGCCTTGGGGGCGCGCACCGGCTGTGTCCTTGCCGTTGGGGGCGTCGCGGGGGGCAGCTCTGGCGTCTCGAGGTCGGCTGCCTGGTCGGCCGGCTGAGGCGCTGGTTCTGGCTCCTCTGGCCCTTCGGGCGGCGTGAGGCGGCCGCTGCCCGGCTCCCCGGGGGGCGCCCCCTGGTCTTCGCCCGTGCCCGGCCACAGCACGACGGCCAGGCCGATCCCGACGGCGGTCACCAGCCCCAGCTGCGTCCAGGGCAGTCGCAGCGGAGCGTCTGATCCGTCGAGGCTCGTCTCTGGCGGGGGCGTGGTCGCCGCTGCGGCCACCGGGGCGGGGGACGGCGGCGGGCCGATCTCGAGCAGGGTGTCCCGGTGGGGCACCAGGGTGGCGCCCTCGGGCACTTCGGGCACCGAGTCGCGAGCCAGCGCGAGCTTTTCCTGGAGCGCGGCCGCGGTCGGCGGACGATCGTCGGGGTCCGCAGCCGTCGCCTGTCGCAGCACGGGCAAGAGGGCGGGGTCGATGCCGCTGAACAGGACGTCCTCGAAGACCGACGCGTGGGCGTTGACCGGCCAGCGTCCGGTCAGCAGGCGCAGCATGGTGGTGGCCGCCGCGTAGACGTCGGCTCGACCGTCCACCCGGCCCGGGTCGACCTGTTGCTCCGGCGGCATGAACGCCTGGGTCCCCATGGGTCCCGCCCGGGTGATGGTGCGGGAGCTGTCCACCAGGTGGGCGATCCCAAAATCGGTCACCTTGGGCACGCCACGCTCGGTCAGCAGGACGTTGGCGGGCTTTACGTCCCGGTGGATGACCCCCTGGGCATGAGCCGCCTGGAGGGCCTCGAGGACCGCCGCCATGACGCGCAAGGCGAGCGCAGGCGGCATGACCCCGTGGCGCTCCAGCCAGTCCTCCAGGCTGCCGCCCCGCAGCATCTCCATCACGATGAACGGCGGGTGCTCCTCGAGCACCAGGTCGTGCACGGTCACGATGTTGGGGTGGTCCAGCCTGGCCATGGCCTGGGCCTCGCGCTCGAAGCGCCGCAGCACCTGGGGGTGCTGGGCCATCGCCGGGCTCAACAGCTTGATCGCCCGGTGGGTCTTGAGCCGGTGGTCCCACGCCCGCCAGACCTCACCCATGCCCCCGCTTCCGAGCTGGGCCACCAGCTCGTAGCGCCCGCCGCTCAAGGTTCGGGGGGTCTGGGGCATTCGGGCGCTCGCAGGGGGGGGTCGCGAGTGTACCGCCCAGTCCTCGCAGGCCGGATAGAGTGGCCGACCAGTGGCCGCGGCTGTGGCAGAGGACGGATCCATGGGGCGCATCTTCGAGACCCGCAAGGCCACGATGTTCAAGCGGTGGGACCGGATGGCCAAGGCCTTCACCCGCTGCGGCAAGGAGATCGCGATCGCGGTCAGGTCCGGCGGGCCCAGCCCCGAGAACAACCCTGCGCTGCGGCGTGCGATCCAGAACGCCCGCACCGTCAACATGCCCAAGGACAAGATCGAGAACGCGATCAAGAAAGCCCTGGGCGGCCAGGGCGAGGACTACCAGCAGGTCCTGTACGAGGGCTATGCACCGCACGGGGTGGCGATCCTGGTCGAGACCGCGACCGACAACCCGACCCGCACCGTGGCCAACGTGCGCATGCACTTCAACAAGAACGGCGGGAACCTGGGCAATTCCGGGAGCGTGGTCTTCATGTTCGACCGCATGGGTGTGTTCCGGGTCGACCTGGGCGACCTCGATCCCGAGGAGATCGAGCTCGACCTGATCGACCACGGCCTGGAAGAGCTCGGCGACGGCACCACGGAAAAGGGCGACCCCTGCACCGTGCTGCACTGCAGCTTCGGCGAGTTCGGCGTCATGCAGACCGCCCTCGAGGAGCGGGGGATCAAGGTCCTGAGCTCGGGCAGTGAGTACATTCCCCAGAACCTGATCGACCTGGCCGAAGACGCCGCCACGGACGTGCTGAAGATCGTCGACAAGCTCGAACAGGACGAAGACGTCCAGCAGGTCTTCCACAACCTGCAGTGACCCCATCGGCGTCCTGACCCTGCCGCGGTTGAAGGGTCCCCCGCACCGCCACACGAAGCGTGCACGCCAAGGGGGAAGAGACGCGATGATCGGTGCCGCCCGCAAGCCACGGACCCGGGACCCCCTCCAGCGGGCCCGGGCCCTGGCCGGCCAGCTCGGGGGTGAGTGGGTCGATCCGTGGACGTTGGGGGACCGGATCCTCCAGGAGTCCGAGGAGCGAGGTCTGGCCATGGCTCGGGTCGGACGCGAGGTGGTCTCCGAGGCCCTGTGGCGCCGGGCCGTCGCCGGGGATCACGGGGCCCAGCGGCGCCTGCTGGCGGTCTGGCATTCCGAGGTCCACCGCTGGTGTCGGGCGGTGGCGGGCCGCCACGTGGAAGCCGACGGCCTGGCCCACGAGGTCCTGGTGCATGCCCTGAGGCGACTGGCACATGTGCAGCGCCCGGCCCGCTTCGGGACCTGGCTAGGCCGGGTCTTGCTGCGCCAGGTGCGGCGGCAGGAGCGGAGGGCGCGGATCCGCCGCTTCCTGCCGGAGCGGATCGTGCTGCAACGGCCCGCGGCCGTGCCCCTTGCCGACGCTGTCGTGCTCACCCGCGGGCGTGACGCCCGGATCAGGCTGGCCCTGGACTGCCTGCCTGCCGAGCAGCGGGTCTTGTGGTGGGCCCACCTGGTCGAGGGCCATCGCCTTCAGGAGCTCTGCGCCTGGGCCGGTCTGGACGAAGGCACGGTGGTCCGCCGCCTGGCCCAGGGCCGGACAGCCCTGGCTCAGGCCTGTGATCGCCTTGGAGTCGGCCCCACGCCTGCTCCGCACCGGGCCGCGCCCCGCCCCGAGCCGTCCGTCGACGCGCTGGCTCTCCATGAGCGGCGGGTCTGGCGGGCCATTCGAGCCCCGACGCGCCCGCGGCGCACCCGCTGGTGTCTCGCCGTGGCGGCTCTGGCGATCAGCCTGGGCGGTGGACTGGCGTGGAGCACCCAGCGACCGTCGCCCCCCGCGACGAACCAGCCGATCAGTCCACAGACCCCTTGAGCCAGCGGCCCACCCGCTCCTGACCCCACAGGGCCGTCGCCCGGGCAAGCAGCTCGCCCTCTGCCCCGCTCTTGAGCAGGACCTGGACGACGGCCCGCAGGACTGCGCCGGCATCGAGGTCGGAACCCCGGGCCAGGGCCAGGTCGACGGCGGGCTGTAGCGCCGCCGAGAGCAGGGACGGGTCGGCGTGCGCCACGCCGAGATCCACGGCCAGTGACAGGTGCTCCCAGGCGGGGTCCGTCGGGTCCTGGGTGCTCTGAATGCGCCCCAGGTGCAGCGCGATGCGTCCGTGGCCGACGCCGAGCTCACCGCCAGCGCGGGCGTCCATGAGGGCCCGTTGGTACGCCTCCACCGCAGCGGAGGGATCGTCCAGCAGCTCCATGGCCTGGCCGAACATCAGGCGGGCCTGGGCCTGCAGAGCCGTGTCCTGGCCCTTGTCCGCGATGGCCAGGGCGTCGTGGGCGCAGACCCGGGCCGAGTCCCGGTGGTCCGGCAGTCGCGCCAGGCACTGGGCCTCCTCCAGGCGGGCGATCACCGCCTGGGGCCGAGCCCCCTGGCGATAGGCCAGGTCCGCCACCTGGTGGGCGATCGCGGCGACGCGACCGAAGTCCTGGTTCGGCAGGGCAGCGGCCTGGAGGCGCTTGCCGGCGACCCAGGCCGCGGGCAGCACGTCGTGCTTCAGGGCCGCCCCGAAGGCCTTGGACCAGCGCGCGATCGCGTCGGCGTGGGCCAGTCCCGCCCGGACCTCCCACACTCGGGCAGCCTGGAGGGCGATGGCTGGCGCGGCGCCATGGTCCCGCGTCAGGGCCAGGTCCGTGGCCTGGTCCAGCAGTCCTGGCAGCGCCTCGAGCATGGGCTTGGTCGCCGCCTGGAGGGCCTGGGCGGCCTGTTCCAAGGCCGCAGCCTCGGAGCCCAGGGCCTGGCCCGTCCGGTCGTCGGCGTGCAGGAGCGGATCCAGGTCGGCGAGCCGCGCCACCAGTCGCTCCGTCCGCTGGAGCAGCGCTGCCGACGCCTGCCACGGCCCCTCGTCGCTGACGGTCGCCGCGGCTTGGGCCAAGAGCGCCGCCAGGTCCGCGTCGCCGGCCGCCAGCCCCTCCAGCTGGCCGAAGCCCTTGTGCAGGGCCCCCCGATGCTCGGCGAGCCCGTCGAGCTGGCGGCGCATCGCCGCCACCCGCTCCCGCAGCGCGGCGGTCCGGGCCTGGAGCGCCTGGTTCACCGCGCCCAGGGACCGGACCAGGACATCGGCCTGGTCGTGGCCCCCGACCAGCCGCGTCAGCACCTCGTCGTCCAGGGTGCCCCCGTCCAGCGCGTCGGCGAGCCCTGTCAGCACGCCCGCCAGCTGGGGCGGAAGGTGTGCCGCGGCCTTGCGCAGCTCGGCCAGAGGCACGTCCTCGAGGGCCGCACGGATCGAGGCCAGGCGGGGGTCTTTCAGGGCCATCCGGCCGCCTCCGAGCGAGTCGGCGTGATCCTATCGGCCCAGGAAGAGGTGAGGGGAAATCGGACCTCGGACCGTGGCCCCAGTCCAACAGCTTGCAGCGGGGGCCGAGGCAGGCCCGGCGGGCCGGTGACCGATTCCCCAATTGGGGAGGGGGGGTCGCCGGTCCGTCGCTGGGCTCGGCCCCCTCGCTCGGATAGAGGCGGCGCCGCCAACCCCGGAGCTGTTGATGTCCCTCGCCGCCGAGCGCTCTGTCGCTGTCGAAGCCGCCCTTGCAGCCTCTCGGGTCTGCGCTACCGTCCAGCAGCGGTTGGTCGCCGGGTCCGCCCTCCAGAAGGGCGACAAGTCCCCCGTCACGGTCGCCGACTACGCCGCCCAGGCCATCGTGAGCCACCTGCTGGCCGACGTCTTCCCCGACGTCCCGCTGGTGGGCGAGGAGGACGCAGAAGCCCTTCGCCAGCCCGAGAACGCGGCCCTGCGCGACAAGGTCCTGGCGTCGGTCGAGACGGTCCTGCCGGGGCTGAGCGCCGACACTGTGCTCGGGGCCATCGACCGGGGGACCTACGCGGGCGGCAGCACCGGGCGCCACTGGGTCCTGGACCCCATCGATGGCACAAAGGGCTTCCTGAGGCTCGACCAATACGCCGTGGCCCTGGCCTTGATCGAGGACGGCCAGGTCGTGCTGGGCGTGCTCGGTTGTCCCAACCTGCCCCACGACGCCGGCGCACCGGACGGGGACCGCGGTTGCCTGTTCATCGGTGTGCAGGGCCAGGGCGCCACCTGGCGCACCCTGGACAGCGACACCGAGACAGCCATCGCCGTCGACGCCGTGGCCCAGGCCTCAGCAGCCAGGTTCTGCGAGTCCGTCGAGAGCGGGCACACGGCCCAGGGCGACAGCGCGAGAGTGGCGCGGGAGCTCGGCATCGATCGCCCGCCCTTCCGCATCGACAGCCAGTGCAAGTACGCCGCAGTCGCCCGGGGTGACGCCTCGATCTACCTGCGCCTGCCCACCCGCAAGGACTACGTCGAGAAGATCTGGGATCACGCCGCCGGGGTGGCCGTGGTCACCGAAGCCGGTGGCACCGTCACCGACGTGCGCGGGGAGCGGCTGGACTTCTCGCTCGGTCGGGGCTTGGCCAAGAACAAAGGGGTCATCGTGACCAACGGCCGCTTTCACGACCAGGTCGTGGCCAGCGTGAGGGGCGTGCTCGGGCTGTGAGGGCGCGGGCCCGCGCTCAGGGAAGGACCACCCGGAGAGGGTGACCCAGCTCGACCAGAGGCTCGAACACCTGGGGTGGGCCGACCACGCCGATGAACTCGTGTCCGGCTGCCCCTTGGAGCGCCTGGTGCAGCGCCGCCGGATCCACGGGGCTGTGGCTCATCAGCACATCCGGATCGTGGCCGTGGAGCCAGGCGGCCTCGAGCAGGTCCAGGGTGCCGTCATCGGAGTGCAGGGTCTGGCTGAGCTGGCGGGCCGCCCGGGCGTCGAGCTGGGCGACGGCGTCGGCGCTCAGGGGTTCCTGGGCCAGCCCTTCCAACACCTCGAGCAGCAAGGTGATGGTGGCCGGCACCCGGTCGTGGGGCACGCTGACCTGCATGGTCAGGTAGGCGCCGCCGTCGGGGGAGACCTGGTGACCGACCGCCGGCGAGTAGGTCCAGCCCCGCTGCCAGCGGATCACGTCGTGCACCCCGTCATTCAGCGCAAGCTGGAGCACCCGCCGGAGCGAGTGCCCGGCGACCGTGTCCGAGGGCATGGGGGCTGCCACCTGGACGATCGTGCGCGGGCCCAGCCCCGGCACGTAGACCGCCTGGCGGTCGAGCGCAGGCACCGGGGGCGGGGGCGGAAGCTCCGCGCGGCCCTGTCCCTGCCACGACCCCAGGTTCTGGCCGACCAGGGTCTCCAGGGCGACCGGGTCGTTGTCGCCCACCACGAAGAGCGCGGAGTTGGTCGGCGCGATCAGACCCTCGAACCAGCGCCGCGCACGGGCCGTCTGGAACAGCGTCGCCGGCAGGGTGCCTTCGCTCCAGGCCCGGGTCAGCGGGTGGCCCGGCAGCATGTGCTGGAGCACGGCGGCCTGGAGAGCCCCCAACGGCGATGGGCGCGGCGGATCGGCCTGGGACTTGAGCACGTCGCGCCGGTCGTCGGTGTGGAAGAGCACGCCGTCGATCAGCTCTCGCAGGCTGGCGAACAGCCGCGGCAGGTGGTCGGTGGGGCCCTCGAACCCGTAGAGCCAGTGACCGGAGCTGCTGTTCAGGTGCCAGATCCCCCCCAGGGGCAGAGGCCGTCTGCGGAGCTCCCAGCGGCCCTGGAACAGGCTCACCATGCGCGACGCCAGCGCCTGCTGGCCGGGCAGGGACTCGTGCTGGGTGCTGCCCCGCACCACCAGGTGCGCGGTGCTGCGGGACGGGTTGCGCCCTTCGATGGCGTAGAGCGGCAGCCCGTTTTCCAGGGTCGCGGCCCGGATCTGGGGAGGCGGCGGTGGATCGAAGGCCGGCGTGGGGGCGAGCGCCAGGCTGGTCCCCACCGGGAGCTCCAGAGCGTCGGTCTCCTCGCGATCCAGCGGCAATAGCTCGTGGCTGACCAGCAACACGCTCACCGCTCGCTCGGGGATGACATAGCGCCGGGCCAGGCCCAGGACGCGCTGGGTCCCGACCAGGTCCAGGGCTGCCAGGCGGCTGGGCAGCGACGCCGCGGTGCCCTCGCGATGCCAGGATCTGGCCTCGCGGGACAAGCCGCTCAGGGTCGCGGCCGCAGACTCGGCGTCCTGGACCCCGACCCAGGCCTGTTGCTCCTCGACCGCCTCGGCGATGAGGTTGTCCAGCGAGATCCGCGCCACGGCGCTGAACAGCACCCCGTCCAGGGTGCCGAGCAGGGTGTCCCGAAGCTGCTCGGGGCCCATGGTGTGCGGGACGGGGACCGAGCACAGGAGCTCCGAGGCCTCGACCCGGCGGAGCACGCTGCACGAGGGGAAGATGCCAGCGCTGCCCAGCCCGGCTTCGTAGATTCCGAAGCGGAGCAACATGGCGGTCGACGTGCCCAGCACGTCCAGGGCAGCGCCGTCGGCGCCGAAGCCGCCGGGCAGGCTCCACGCCACCAGCAGGGTGGGATCAGCCCGGTAGGCGCTGCGCACGATCATCTCGCGGTGCAGCGGATCCGGCGGTGAGCGGGTGACGAAGAGCAGGTTGCAGGGTCGGGTCTGGCCGGTGCCGCGCAAGGAGGGGGGCAAGAGCGCCAGGGCCACGGCGTTGGGATCGCCCTGGGCCGGCAGGTCGCCCACCAGCAGCATGGTCGCGTGCTCCGGCCGATACCAGCGGTCCGCGTAGTCTTGGAGGGCGGAGAGCTCGATCCCCGCCAGGGTCTCCTGTTGCTGGGTCGCGAAGCGACGGCTGGGGTGGCCTTCTGGGTAGAGGGCTTCGCCCAACGCCTCGGTGGCCAGCGAGTGGTCCTCGCCGCCACGCACCGCCAGCTCGTGGCGCACGATCTCCCGCTCCAGGTCCAGGTCGGCCTGTTCGATCCCCGCCAGCGGATCCGCCAGGCGTCGGGCCTCCAGCGACAGCAGAGCGGCGGTGTCTTCGGCGACGCTGCGGGTGACGTAGACCGACTCGTCGATCCGGGTGAAGCCGTTGTTGCCAGCGCCCAGGCCCCGCAGGACGCCTTCGACCGCCGGTCCGTCGCCTTCGTGGGACCGGAACCACAGGTGCTCGACCAGGTGCGCCGCGCCTTCGAACCCTTCGGGATCGCCGGCCCGGCCGCCGTCGATCACGGTGGCCACGCCGAGCTGGGTCGAGCCCGGCACGTGGCGGGTCACCAGCCGCAGGCCACTGGCCAGGCAGGCCTCCTGCCCGGTCGACGCGCTGGCCACGGCGGGGGTCCACCCGACCGAAGCGCTCACCAGGCCTGCAACCGCGGCCCTTGTCCACCATCCCGCCACGGGCGCACGCTACCATTCTGGCCACGGGAGGCAGGATGCTCGTCTGGTGTGCAGCACTGCTGGCCGGCGTGGCGCTGGCCCAGGACTCTGACGACGACGCCGACCCGGGCGAGCCCATCGAGCTGGAGCAGTCTGTGCGCCCCCAGGACGTGCCGGCCGGTCTCAAGCTGCCCCGCCGGGGAGACTTGTTGCAGGACTCCGATCTGCGGCTGGTGTGGGACCAGGGCGCGCCGGTCGACGGCCAGCTGGTCATGGAGACCCTCAGCTTCAAGCAGAAGATCTACAACGGCTACGGCGTGGTCGTGGACACCCGGGACATCCCGGTGGCCCGGGTCGAGGTCAGCGAGCTCGGCGCTCGCCTGTACCTGCCCCTGGGCAAGGCCCCGAATTTCCTGCGGGAGTGGCCCGACGTCGGCGAGCTGGACCAGGTGTTCCTGGACCGCCGGAACGAAGGCGAAGGCACCATCGTGGCGGTGTCGGGCACCGAGGTCTTCATCATCCATCAGACCCAGGACGACCTGGCTGGGCGCTGGTGGGACCTGGGGCAGCTCTACCGTGGGGACCTGACCGGGTACGAGACGCTGGTCACCCTGAGCGGTCAGTCGGACCCCCATGTGCAGGTCTGGCACCTGCCCCCGCCCAAGGACGAGGAGCGGCCGGCGTTCCGCGTTCGCCTGGCCCCGGAGAAGATCGACGGCGAAGACACGTGGACCCCCCGGGTGTCCGCCACCGTGGCCTACAAGGCCACCGACGAGGTCGAGCCCGCGGCCCAGAGCGCCGAGGCCCAGGCGCTGCTGGTCCCGCCCAAGGTGCGCGGGTCGTCGGGGGTGAGGGTGGAGCTGAGCGGCGGCCTGGCCAACCTCTACGACCGCTTCGACGCTGGGGCGACGGTGATGGCGTGGAAGAACATCCTGGGGGTCGAGGCCGGGGTGGATCCCGACAGCGTCGTGGGCTCCGGCTACTTCGGCAAGCGCACGCCGACGGGCTTGTTCTTCGTCGGTCCGGGCCTGCGGTGCCCACTGACGGCGCCCGAGGACTGGGCCACGACCTGCAAGCTCGAGAACACGGTGCGGATCGAGGGACAGTCCTGGCGCGGATGGTTCCTGGCCGGGAACACCCGCTTCAGCGTCGCCCAGGGCTATTTTTCAGCCGACGCCGGGTTGGGCAAGGTCTGGAAGCTGCCAAAGCGGCGCTACGGGGGGGTCGAGGGCTGGGGCGGCTTCTGGGCCGGGAGCTCCGACGACCCCGACGTCGCCGATCCGCTCCGGCTCATCGTCGGCGTGCGGCTGCGCTTCGAGCAGCAGGCCTGGACTGCCCGGGGGCCCCTGTACCCGGACCGTTGATCAGTCCGCGTACCGCTTGCGGAGCCGCCGCGCTTCGGTCGTGACCTGGCTGCCCGGCGACTCTTCCAGGACCTCGAGCACCTGTGTCGCTCGCCGGCTGATGCCTTCTTCGGCCAGGTGAGCGTCGAGAGCGGTGACAAAGGCTCGCTGGGCCGTCGCGCTGTGGTGCTCCACCGCCGCTTCGGCGCCGCGCATGGCCTCGGGGGGCAGGCTTCGACCGAGCGCCTTGAGCGCGTAGAGCGCTGTGCGGTCGCCTTCTTCGGCGTCCTCGATCTGGCGGGCCAGGTGCCGGCCCCAGTCGTCGGTCCCGCCCGTGTCCATGCGCGTGGCGCAGGCGGCGGTGTGCGCGAAGCGGGCCATCAGGGTCGGCCCGGCGTTGTCGAGCAGCCAGTCCAGCCGCTCCACGTGCTCGGGGGGGGGCGGCTTGGGCCGTGAGCTCTCGCAGCTGGTCGTGTAGTTGGCCGCGAGAGGGTCCGGCGTCTCCGCCCGGTCCCGGGTGGACACGCCCATCAGGAGCTGGAGCAGCACGGCGTCTGGTGACCACGCCGGGCGGATGCCCGTGCCGGGATTCCGCAGGGTGTCATAGGGCCGCCCCCGCCTGAGGCGGGGATCCAGCAGCACTTCGGTGGCCCGGTCCAGCTCGGCGGGCTCCAGGACCGCCAGCCGCTCGGACAGAGCGGTCAAGACCTCGGCCGCCAGGATCGGGTCGTCGGCGTGCAGCCAGGTCAGGGCCGTGGCCAGGGCCCGGTCGGACGTGCCCCGGACCAGGGCTCCGACGGCGCGGCGGAACTGGACGTCGTCGGCACCTCGGCCGCCCTGTTGGAGCCACGCCAGCACGGCGTCGCAGCCTTCGGGGCCGGCCTTCAGCAGCCCCTGGACGGCACCGCTGGTCTGCTGACTGCCCAGCCTGGGCACCAGCTCGGCCACCTTCTTCGGGGCGCTCGTTGTCGCGGCACAGATGTTCCCCACCGGCGGTCCGATGGTCGTCACCGCCAGAGCGGAGGGGGTCGCGAGGGCGATCAGCAAGGCACTCAGCACAGCTCAGTTCTCCGCCTCAGGGTCCAGGAGGAACTCGTCCTGGGTCTCGAACATGTCATCGATGCCTCCGGCCACGATCCCGACGATGTTGTCCCAGGTGAGCCCTGGGATCTCGGTCTCCTGCCAGCTGATCTGGTAGCGCAGGGTGCCGCCGTCCAGCGGGATCCAGACGTCGGCCGAGTACCCCTGCCACAGGCTGATCTTGTCGCCGTCGTGGGCGCTCAGCGGCATCCACGAGCGGGCGCAGAAGGCGGTCCGGTCGTCGTCGCCCACGCTGACCCACCGGAATTCCTTGGGGAGATCGTAGGTGACCGCGTAGAGCGCGTTCTCGCGGGTCATGTTGTTGTCGGTCCGCAGCACGTCGCAGCTGCGATCGAAGAAGCACGGGTCGCCTTCGATGAGCGCTCTCAGGTAGTGCTCGGGCGACGTGGGCTCGACGGGGGTCTGGTCAGCCATGGCCTGGAGTGCCAGGAATTCGTCCAGGGCAAAGCTCGAGTGGTGCACCACGCCGACCCCCGGCGCATCTGCCACGTCTCGCCCGTGCTCGATCTTGCCGTCGAGCACCGCCGCCTCCAGGGGCTGTACTTCGTAGGAGCGGTCGGACCAGCCGGCTTCGAAGTCCACGGTCTCGGCGTGGTCCAGCAGGGCAGCGACCGCGGCCTCGAGGTAGGCCGGGTCTTCCTCGGACCACTGCTCGTAGAACCACAGGGTCAGCTCGGCCACGTCTTCGGGGGCCTCGATCGGATCGCTGCAAGCGATCACCAGCGACGTCAGGAACACGGCGGCATCATCGCAGGTCATGTCACCCTTTGTCTCCGCCGGGAACCGTTCGGCCCGCTCCGGCGAACTCCTCGGCGCACCCGTCCCCGGAGTCCCCATGAAGACCCTGTCCGCCCCGACCCTGACCCTGGCGCTGGTCCTGGCCGCCTGTCACACCCAGGGGGCCTCGGCCCAGGACCCCGGCACCGTTGCCGCGACCGACGTGCCGGCGAACCAGGCCGCCGCGGTCTTTGCCGGCGGCTGCTTCTGGTGCATGGAGAAGCCCTTCGATCTCGTCGACGGCGTGCTCAGCACGACCTCTGGCTACACCGGTGGACCCGAGCTTGCGCCGACCTACCGCCAGGTCGCGAACCACCAGACCGCCCACTACGAGGCGCTGCGGGTGGTCTATGACCCCTCGGTCGTGAGCTATGCCGAGCTGCTCCAGGTCTTCTGGCACAACGTCGATCCGACCGACGCCCGAGGGCAGTTCTGCGACAAGGGTGACCAGTACCGCACGGGCATCTTCACCAGCGACCCCACCGAGCGCCGCCTGGCCGAGGAGAGCAAGGTCCAGGCCCAGGCGACCCTGGGTCAGCCGATCGTCACCCAGGTCATGCCCGCCGCGGTGTTCTGGGTGGCCGAGCACTACCACCAGGACTTCTACCTGAAGAACCCCAGCCACTACACCCGGTACCGCCAGGGCTGCGGGCGCGACCGGCGGCTCCAGCAGCTGTGGGGGGACGCCGCGAGCCACTGACCCCTTCGGCAGGTAGACGGGAGCGCCGGATCGGCGCACCATGGGGGGGTCCAGGAGGTCCCGGTGATGGTGTGGTCGTGGGTGTTGGCCTGCGTGCAGGGCGTGACCCTGGAGGCACCGGTCAGCGACAGCGTGGCCGCGCTGGACACCGCGACCGACACCGGGCCGGCGACCGACACGGCCCCCGACGACACCGACACGGTCGAGGACGTGCCCGCCGTGCAGGACCCCGGCGACGCCGTGTTCGCCATCGACGGCGTGCACACGATCGAGATCACCTTGGGGTCGGCCCTCCGCGATCAGCTCGACGCCGATCCCTACACCCACGTCGAGACCGAGATCCGCTTCGACGGGAAGTCGCTGACCGGTGTCGGTCTGCGCCTGAAGGGTCGCTACGGGAGCTTTCGCAGCCTGTCCCAGAAGGCCGGCTTCAAGATCGACCTGAACCGGTTCAACGAGTCCCAGACGCTGTATGGGTTGACCCACCTGAACGTGAACAACCTGGTCCAGGACGGCTCCCAGCTGCACGACCGGGTGGCCTACAACGCCTACCGCTCGGTCGACGTGCCGGCCCCTCGCGTCGGCTATGCCTGGGTCACCGTCGACGGCGAGTCCTACGGGCTCTACGGGCTGGTCGAGGACTACGACGACCAATTCCTGGAACAGCACTTCGCCGACAGCGACGGCAACCTCTACGACGGCGACTACTGGCTGGCCGACGACTGGTCGTCCTATGTCCTGGTGGACTTCAGCCCCAGCAAGTACACCTACTTCGACCTGGACGCGGGCACCGACGTGGGCCTGGCCGACGTGGCGGCCGTCACCGACGCGGTCAGCGCGTCCTGTGGGACCCAGGAGTTCGACGAGACCCTCGAGACCGTCGTGGACTACGGGCACTGGCTGCGGTTCTGGGCGATGGAGATCTGGGTCGGCCAGTGGGACGGCTACAACTACAACTCGAACAACTACCGGATCTACTTCGATCCCGGCCGCGAAGGCCGCATGATCATGATGCCGTGGGACCACGACCAGCCGTTCTACGACGACCTGTGGATCAACCAGCCCGCCGGGCTGTTGGGCAGCTGCTGCAAGCAGGACCTGGGGTGTCGCGACCGGCTCTATGACGAGCTCGATGCGGTGTGTGCTGCCCTGGACACCAGCGCCTTGACCGCCGACCTGGAAGCCACCGCCGAGCTCATCAACCCCTACGTGCGCGAGGACCCCCGACGCGAAGTCGGGTACGACACCGCCCTCTACTACCAGGACCACACCCACGACTGGGTGCTCGACCGGTGCGACGAGCTGGACCGCTGGGCTGGCTTCTGAGCCTGTGGTTGCTGGTCCTGGCGTGCAGGCCGCCCGAACCCGCCGGCGTGCCGCTGCTGGACTTCGGCGAGGACACGCCGACCAACCTGTTGTGGCTGAGCGTCGACACCCTCCGCCGAGACACGGTGGGGCGCTATGCCGGCACCGGGGACACGCCCTTCGTGGACGGGCTGCTTGCCCAGGGGGTGGCCCTGGACGACCACGGCGGGTGCAGCAACTGGACCGCGCCGAGCTTCCACTGCCTCTACACCGGCGCCCGGCCCTTGGAGTTGGGGTTTGTGGTCGAGTCCGGCGACGACGCCGTGCCCGGGTCCCCCCGGCGCCTGGACACCCTGCCCGAGGCCCTCGCCGAGGCGGGGTTCACCGGCCGCCTGGTGACCAGCAACCCCTACCTGGAGCCGTCGTCGTCGTGGCCACTGGGCCAGGGGTTCGAGACCGTGTCGGCCAAGCCCTTCGCCAGCGGCACGGTCGTGACCGATGCGGGCCTGGCGCTGGCCGAGGGACTGACCGAGCCTTGGTTTCTCCAGGTCCACTACCTGGACCCCCACGAGCCCTACGAGGCCCCCGAGGCGTTTCGGGACCCCGCGGAGCCGATCGCCTACGACCTGAACGACCCCGAGCAGATCCGGCAGCTGGAGGCCGACTGGTTCTCCCTGTCCGACGCCGACAAGCTCGCCGTCCAGGCCTGGGCGACCGCCGAGTACCGGGCCGAGGTGCGCAGCTGGGACCACGAGCTCTCCCGCCTGTGGGACGGGCTGGACGAGCTGGGCATGCTCGATGACACGCTGGTGTTGGTGGTCTCGGACCACGGACAGCAGCACCTGGAGCGAGGGCGCTGGGCCCACGGCCACCACCTCCACGTCGAGGAAGCCGCCGCGCTGGCCGGCTTCTGGGCGCCCGGGCTGACCCCGACGGTGTGGTCGGAGCCCACGACCCACCAGGATCTGGCCGTGACCCTGGCGACGCTCTACGGGCTGTCCCTGCCCGACGCGACGGGCCTGGCCGTGGGCGAGGCTCCCGCCGACCGGGCCCGCACGATGTTCCACTTTCGGCTCACGGACACCGGCGCCGACGGTGTGCCACGGCACTCGGTCGAGGCCGACCGCTGGCGGCTGTCCTACAACTGGGACGGGGCGCTGCGCCTACACGATCGCCTGGCCGACCCGGCCGAGGCGAACGACCTCATCGAGACCGCGGACCCCGCAGAGGTCGACGCCCTGTGGGCGCTGCTGGCGCCGGATCTGGCCGCGGCCCAGGCGCTGTTCCCGCACCTGGAGGCCCAGGGGCAGTGGTCCCGCTAGCGGGCGCTAGCAGCGTGCGGTGAATCGGGGGTCGTGAGACGTGGTCGTCCACGTGCACGGGGGTCGTGAAGTCGTCTGACGTGACACGTGGGACGTCTGACGTGGGACGTGGACCGTCCACGTGAACGTGCACATGGGACGGGAGACCCGGGCCGGGCTGGTGTTCATGGTGACCTCCTCCGGCTCGGGGCGCCGCCACCCGCTGGCGCGGG
>Ga0209992_10001562_pt1 | contig 23431 bp, 18 predicted proteins | sample 2SBtaG_2_FD_182564 | JGI IMG/M metagenome (GOLD analysis project Ga0209992, IMG submission 182564) | Deep subsurface microbial communities from Kolumbo volcano to uncover new lineages of life (NeLLi) - 2SBTROV12_ACTIVE470 metaG (SPAdes)... | ecosystem: Environmental > Aquatic > Marine >... | reverse complement strand
ATAACCCAATAAAACAATTGACAATGACATTATTATTATTATCCTTTTGACTTAAAATTAATGCTTTATTAAGTATTTTTTCTGCCTTATCAAATAATTTTTTTTCTAAATAAATTGTACCAATATTAAAATAATAAATATAAATTTCATTCTTGAAATTCGTTTTTTCACTAATATTTATACATTCTTCAAAATATTTTATTGCTGTATCGACATCTCCTAATTTTTGATAAACTGTTGCCAAATTATTTAGAATTATTAACTCAAAGTTAATATCATTTAATGCATGTGCAATTTGTAATGCGTTTTGTAAATAATTTAATGATTTTTTTAATTGGCCTAATTTTATAAATAATGGACCATAAATCCCTAGTAATTCTAAATAACTTTTTGATTGTTTATCTTTAATTAAGATTTTTGCTTTATCTAGATAAATTAATGCCATGTCATTATCTCCTGAATAATAATAGGAGTATGCTAGTCGTTTATTTGCATCTATTAAATTTGCCTCCTTTTTAGATTTTAGTGCATTTTGTAATAATTTTTTAGCAATAGTAATTGAATCATGATATTTACGGGAAATATATTTTTTATTCCATTTTTCTTGTATTCTTTTATATTCATTATTTTTCATTTGATATTCTATTATCTATTAATATATTTGGTTAAATCTAAAATTAAATTATTTTAAAAAATTATAATAAATTTTCTACTTTCTCAATAAAAAAACATAATATATCTGTATATTTTACTAATTAAATTAATATAATCTAATATGAAATTTTCACTTAATTAAATAATATTTTCTAAGTGCAATATGTGAAAAAATTGATAATGTAAAATATTTAAAATAGATAATATATTATATGAATATATTACAATAGTCATATAATGGAGATGAATGAATATTTCAGCAGGAGAGTTTAGGCAAAATATTTGACACTCATGGATAAAGTTAATAAATATCATCATGAAATTATAATCACAAAACATGGAAAAACCGCTGTTAAACTTGCACCAATAAATGAAGCAGAAAAAAGGCCCAATATATGGTTGCATGGTAAAATCAGCCGATATCATAGGGAATATTATTTTAACACCTAATGGAAATTGGGAATGAAAAACCTAAACAAATTAATTTCAAAATGAACTCATTATATACAAAAATTTATTTATTTTTATTAATCCTATCGCTAAATAATTTATTTGCTGAATATTATTTTTATCATAATTATAATTATGGATCAGAATACCAATTTAATCCAATATCTGTAATTATAAATAATGGGTATGATATTAGTCAATTTACTGATAAAAGTAGAGAAATAACTAATTTCCCATATAAATATGCAATTAATAATGTATTTAATTCATTGGTACATCCAATTAAAACAATAGATAACTATGGATTAAAAAGATTTATTAATAATGAAATATTTCCTTTATCTAATGATTTTAGTTTTAATGGAGAACAATGGTATCCCAATTATACAATTCATTTAATTGGAAATGGTATGACATCAAGAAAATTAAAAGAATGGTTTATGTTTCATAATTATAAACATCCAGATTTTTATAGTATATCAACATCAATATTCTTTCATATCTTTAACGAAGTAATGGAAAATGGAAATTATATTGGCTATAATGCGGACTCAGTTGCAGATATATATATCTTTGATATTTTGGGTATTATTCTATTCAGATCAGATAAAGTATGTAATTTCTTTAATAAAAAACTTAATTTAGCTGATTGGTCATTACAACCATCAATAAGAATAAACAATGCTGAAATACATAATCAAGGTCAATATTATTCTATGAAACTTAAATTACCTAAAAAAGATAAAATATATTTATTTGGGTCATTTGGATTGGATGGCTTAATTGGTTTATCATATAAATTAAAGGATAATAAATTTTTATCATTGGGCTATGGTTATATTGGTAGGGAAAATATTATTATAGATGAAGATAAAAATATTCAAGGTGTGCTCCTCGAGAAAAGTTTTGGGTTATTTTATGATAAAAATAATTCGCTTTTAGGTTCGGTCAGATATAGTGAAAAATTCTATTATAAATGGTTGATTAATTTATACCCCGGTATTTATAAAAAAAATAAATGGGGTTGTTTCTTTGGTATTAATCATAAAAATAGGTATATTTTTGGAATTAATTATATTATTCCACTAGGAGTTGTAATCAACTAAATTTTTAACTATTATAATACAAAAGAATGGGACATTGAAGAATAAAATAAATCTTCATAATTATTATTTAGTAAGTTTTAAAGAGAAATAAAATTATAAAATGATTAACATTGATAAACTTTCAATGCTGTAAAATATACCACTTGCTATGGCACGAATTACCGAACAAACAATAGAACAAATTAGAAGTATCGCAGATATTCAAGATGTTATTGGTCGATATGTTCAATTAAAAAAACGCGGGAAAAATTGGTTTGCACCATGTCCATTTCATAATGAAAAAACAGGAAGCTTTTCAGTAAGTCCTGAAAGGCAAATGTATAAATGTTTTGGGTGTGGAGTTGGTGGTTCTGTAATCAATTTTATTCAAAAAATAGAAAACCTTGAATTTGTAGATTCGCTAAAATTTTTAGCAGAAATGTACAATATTAAAATTCAATGGGATGGTAATCCAAATTTAAATCAAAACCTCACTCAACAATTATACGAAATTCATGACATTGCATGGGATTTCTATCGTGAATCACTTAAAAAATCAAAAAAAAATCAACAATATTTGCTTAATGACCGTAAACTTTCTATAGATACAATTCGAACATTTCAGTTAGGTGTTAGCCCAAATAATTGGCAAGGATTATTAGATATATTGAAGGATAAAAAGTTTTCTTCAGACGCAATTAAAGAATCGGGTTTAATAATTTCAGGTGAAAAAGGGTATTTTGATCGATTCAGAAATAGAATAATGTTTTCTCTCGCAAATGAAATGAGTAAAATTATTGGATTTGCTGGTCGTTCATTAGACCCAAATGACAATGCGAAATATATGAATTCACCTGAAAGCCCTATTTATCATAAAAGTAATTTTTTATATGGATTAAATAAATCAAAAAATTATATAACAAAAAAGGACCAAGCATTGGTGGTCGAAGGATACCTTGACTATCTTCAACTTTATCAACATGGGTTTAATAATGGTGTTGCGGTTTCAGGGACTGCTTTTACCCAACAACATGCACGCAAATTAAAACGATATACAGAAAATATTGTGCTTGTCTTTGATGGCGACTCTGCTGGAATAAAAGCAGCAATTCGTTCTGGATATGTTCTTGCACTTGAAGGAGTTTCTCCTAAAATAATTGAAATGCCTGAAGGCCTTGATCCGGATGATATGATGGTAAAAGGAATGCAAAAAGATTTTGAAAATTTACTCCAAAATGCCAGACCATTGATTGAATTTCACTTTACTCATTTTGAAGGTGGAACTGATTCTACACAACAATTAAATGCATTTGCAAGAGAATCTATATTAGAGATTTCAAGAGTGAATGACCCCATTTTCAGAGAATTACTTATAAGAGAATTAGCAGACGTAAGCAAATTTAGAGAAGAAAACTTATATGAAAAACTTTCATTATTAACGAAACGAAATCAAAATAGACAAGCGAAAATACCGATAAAGAAAACGGAAACAATTGTTAAGATTGATAAATCACGACGAGATAAAATTGAAGAGGAAATTACTCAACTTTGCTTTGTAGAAGATACTGAAATACGCACGCTACTCTATGATAATATTCAATCTGATTGGTTTAAAAATACACATACAAAACATATTTTCGATAACGTTTTTATACATCTTCATGGTGAAATTACTCCAGACGCAAATGTAGTTATGGATGGATTAAATGAAATTGATCGAAATAAATTATCTGAATTAATTTTTGAATTAGACGAAAAAAAACCAACACTTAAGCTTGCAAAAGATTGTATTACCGTTTTTGAAACATTGGATTTAAAATCTAAATTAAATATGAAACGAGAAGAGCTAAATAATCAACCTTCTTCAAGTAATGTAATTAAAATATTAAAACAAATTTCTGAAATTCAATCTCAGATTAAAGAAATAAAAATTAAATATAATTAATATTATTTCTTATTGATTTATAGAAATCAATTGGCTATCAATTAAATAAATTGGTTTTGGTTTAATATTTTTTAATGCCCTAAAAACTTCCCATGTATTTTTACTCCGTAATGTTTTTCCAATTGTTAAAATATTTACTTCTGGCAATAAAGAATAATTAAGCATCGTTTTTAACCCGGATTGAATTTGATATTCTTTCTCAAATGGCATCCAATAATGAAAAATTAATTCAACTTTTAGTTTATCTATATTTTTATAATTATCTAAATTAAATTCCCGATTGATAGTTTGATAGGCTGGAATACTTTTATCTATTCCTTTTTTTAAGGCAATTGTTGGGTCTAATACTTCGAAGCCAAAATGTCCAAGGTAACTATTTCTAAAAAGCTCTTTATAAATAATTGATTGATTAATTTCATTTGAAATTCTTAATTCAATTGACGGAGCACTTCCATTTCCTGTAGGTAAGTTATGTCCACAATTATTTGTAATTGAAATTTCTAATACATTTTTATTAAAATTAACTTGAGTATTTAATGTTGCTGAAGTTTTAATAAATTCAGAATTATTTCGTCCCCCACCTAAAAATGTATGCTTCCTTAATTTTCGTTCTGGTACCCAATCTCGACTTGCTGATTTTCCATTATATTCAGGCATGTGACATTGCTTGCATGATTTATCACTCCCAGATTCATTCCATTCTTTCCAAGTCCAATCTATGGGCATATTATTTCGTGGATAAACCGAAAAATGACAACTTGCACATAAATCTGAATTATCATCTGAAAATAATTGATGTTGATTTGATTCATGGAAATGAGAAATTACATCATCAAAAGGTCCATTCATTTTTAATTTTGGATTTAAATAAAAATTTCCTGCATTCGAATCTGGAATAGCATGAACGGTTGTATGGCAAATCATGCAAGTCACTCCTGACCGAGAAATTGGGTCTATTAAATTTAAATCTTTTGGTGAAGTTAATGCCAATGGTGCGTGACATTGATAACACCATTCAACATCTTCCTCTGGAAAGCCTCTCATCGATAGAGATAATTTATGAAATTTAAATTCAAGCATTGAAGAGGTTGTTGCATTTGCCATTGCTGAAGTTTTCCATTGATTATATATTTCTTGATGGCATAACCCACATTCTTCTGCTGAAATAAAATCAATTCGTTGATGAGATTCCCATCGTCCTTTATTTGGGTATTCTAAATCAATTCTATTTACAGGTAACACTAATTTGAATGTAAAAAATATAATGATGATTGAAAAAAATATGATAAAAAATTTACCTATAAACAAAATTAATTTCTTCATGGTCTGGTATTCCAAAATATTATTGGGCCATTTAATGATTTTGAATTTAATTTATAATAATTTAAGGCTGATTCAAATGTTTTTCCTGTATAAGTTGGATCTATACGAAATCCATTTTCTTTTGCCTTTAATGATAAATGATTAAAATTCGATTGAATAACACCATAATCTATAAGACCATAGGTTTCACCAACGAACTTACTTAATAATGTTCCATTTGTAAAATCAATATCTAAATCATAAATAAGATTTGCATTTTCTGCAATTTTTAAAATTCTATATTTTACGGGAATATATTTTGAAACAATATTTGATGCATAAACTGTAATATTTTTATTTAATTTACAAGCACCTAAAAATAATCCTGCAACAGTTGCACATGTACCCGCAGGGGCAAAGATAATAGAATTCTTTAAATTAATTTGGTCATTTAGTTCTAACATTCCATAATAAAATGCATAAGCACCACTATCTTTATCTCCACCTACAGGCACAATTGCATGAGTATCACTTTTTTTCCATACTCTACCTTGATATAACAATGATAAAATAGATGGCATCCAACGAATAGAGGTTGAATATTTTTTAGTACTTACAAAATTTCGCCCTTCTTGAAAATGCCACGGTTGATTCCATAATTTTGCATGAAACTTTATTCCTAAATGATTACACCAATAAGACATTGTTTTTAAATGAAAACTACCAAATGCACCAAAAGATGTAATTTCATTTATGTGAAAATCTGATTTTAAAGAACCTAATAAATACTCAATTTTCCGAAGTTTACTTCCACCAAAATTGGGGATTTCTGTATTTTGACTATCTACTTTTATATAAAAACCATTTAAATTAGATAATTGGATGAGAGGTGAGGGGACTAATCCTAAGTCAATTTTAGAAGAAATATTAATAGTAATATTATTTGACATGGTATAAAATTACCACGAGTCAATAGACTATTAATAATCATGTTATTATTTTATTAAAAATTTTCTTTATGAAAATGAAAATGATATTTATTCCCAACTTTTTCTAATTGTTTACCAACAGCTGGATGGCCACAAAAGAAAATATCAACTTCTTTACCTTTTTGTTCATCTGCAATTTCACCAAATAATTGATTCCAATTTGGGCGACCAAATTTTGTTTTGACTTTCAATCCTGTTATTAAATCAACTTTTGTTTTTTTATGTTTCATATCCATCGCAATATATAACATATTTGATTTCATATCTTTTTGCGATTGTGTACCCGTTAAATAAATATTAAGATTAAAATATTTATTAATGTCTAATTCTTCAATTTCAGACAACAACTCTACAAACCATTCAAATGAATGTTGTCCTCTATTTTGCCAGTAAAAATATATCTTATCTGGATGATTTTTAGATTTATCTGTATAAATTTTATGCAATAAACTTTTTAAAATTGAAGAATATGGCGTAACTCCAATTCCTGTGCCAACTAATATTGCAACTTTTGATTCAAATACTTTATCACTCGGAGTTCCATAAGGACCATCAATTAAAACGGGAATATCTATTTTTCTATCAGCTTCATCTTTATCACGCATATCTTTATAATAATTCAATAGATTTCCTGTCCAACTACCAACTGAACGAATATGGCAACTTACAATTTTATCATCTTCAGGTGCACTACTAATGGTAAAAGGGTGCCATTCAAAATTAGAAATTTCAGGACATTTAATATAAAAATAGTCTCCTGCTTGGTAATTAAATGACTGAGGTTTATTCATAAAAAACCCAAGTACATTTGAAGGAAGTAATGCGACATCATAAACCGTTGTCTCTTGAATTAAGCTATAACTTCTTTTAACTCTCTCATAAATAAATAATAAACCAGGAATAAACAACCATTTCCAATATGATGGACCATGGAGAAGTAAAATGAGAAGCCATAAAATATATCCATAATGAGAAATATAAAATAATTTAAAATACCCACCTTTTCGGATAGAAGGCAATGCTGTTACCCACATTAAAATAAATATTAATATCAATAATATACCGGTTATACCCGGCAATGTATTTATTAAATAAAATGATAGCGGGTTATCTAAAGTTGAAAAATTAAATAAAAATAATCCAATATGAAATATAGCAGAAAAAAACATTAAATGTCCAACGAGCCTATGGAATGTAACCGCATCATCTAATGGAATATAATTATACAACGCTGTTTTTCTTAATTTAGTTATGAAATTCCTAAGCATGGGTAACAAAATAATTGCACCATTAAAATTTAATGTAGCTCCAAACCCCATCGCTAATTGAATAAAAATATTTACACCTGCATGATGATAATACAAATATGAATTATTAAATAATATCATATTTATTAATAAATAAATTGAATAAAAAATGAATGTTTTTTGATCTATTGAATTTTTAAGATTATTTATTACTGAACCAAAAGGATTTTCTTTTAATTTCTTTTCATTTTCAGAAGCCTCTTCTTTAGGTTTTAACCAAGAGACCGGGCTTACCGTCATTCCAGATAATAAATCAGGATATTTTTCAGCAACTTCTTCAAATTCATCAAATGAAATTTCACCACTTCTATCCGTATCAACTTCACTAAATAATAAATTGGTTAAATCACTTACTTGTTCTTCAGAAAATGTCAAATTATTTTCGGACAATCCACTTTTTATGAGTTCGCTTAATTCATTTTCTTCAATTGTTCCACTTCCATCAATATCATAAAGATCGAAAGCAAATTTTAATTTTTGTTTTCCATCTGCATTTTGTAAATAAGTAACTGTTGAAATAAACTCATCTAATTCTAATGTACCACTATTATCTTCATCAAATAAATCAAATAGTCGGTTAGACATTTTTTCATCTTGAATATTTAATGCATTTTTAAATTCATCTCGATCAATAATTTTATCTTCACCTGCAATTTCAGTGAAAATTGATTTTAATTTATCGATACTAATTTCACTCATTTTTTAAAATTCTTCCATAATTGGGATGATAGGTATGACAAACGGAACAATTATTTTCTTTTTCAGATGAATGACAAGATTCACAAGTTTCAATTTGAATAGGTAAGTAAGAATCTTCAGTCTCAATATGGCAATCTTGACATTTATTTTCTTTCAAATGATTTTCATGGTTAAATGTTTTTACTAATTTATGTGGTTGAGTTTCATCCGATTTAATTTTCCAATCAATTATTTCATTTTTCACAGTATGACATTTCAAGCAATTTCCCGGGTTTTCATTTACCAAAACTTCATTTAATGATTGAAAATGGTTTGAAAGTAAATTAACCATTATTGGATTTTGGTGATTCTGAATTTGATAACTTATATTAAAATCAAATGCTGATTTAATGAGTGGTTCAACAACATCATCATCTGTAGAATAATCTTCATATTCCATTGTTTCAGGGAATTCATTATTATTTATTTCATCTAATTCATTTTTTAAATTTGGAAACCAATCATTGATGGATTCAATAATAAAATTAATTTCTTCTTTATCTGTAATACCAATTTGTTTTGAAATTTGTTGAGAACTAGTAAAACTAAATAATACTTTTTTAATCTCCCAAATGACCAAACCAATATCTTCTAAATAATCCTCAGCATCACTTAAATCTATTAATTCAATTTCTTCATCAATTAGTGTATTGACTATAAATTTTACATTATTGGAAAGTAATTTAAATATAAATGGATTTATTGATTCCTCTAAATCAATACCTGCATCTATAGGCCATTCACCAATATTTATTCCTTCATCCATTAAAATTTCATAATCTAATCCAGGGATTTGAATTAGCTTTAATGTCTTTTGTTTAAACTGGTCTTGGTGATGATGGCAAGTCGTACAAGCTGTAGAATATTCAATCGGTTTCATTAAACCATTATCTGAGATTGAATGGCAATCCTGACAATTAAATGTATTTTCACTTTTATCAAAATGAAGGTTTTGATGGTTAGAATGGTTAAATTTCCAATGAATTTCAGTAGTGGATATAGATTCAACTTTATTATGGATTTCTATAAATTTTTCTGTTTTATTCTCGTGACATTTTATACACTCATTCGACTTAGTTAAAATTAAACTATCCTGTTTTCCCTTATGTTCAAAATGGCAATGGCTACAATCAAATTGATTTTGGGATAAATGGGATATTTCTAATTTTAAATTATGTGGTTGAATTGGGTAATCTGAAATTGAAGAATGACAATCGATACACATTTCATTAAATTCATCAATATTAGGAGGATTAAATTGAATTGCTAATTGATTAATTATTGAATTTGTGGTGTCAGAGGTAGAATGACATTGTTGACATGATAAATTTTCATTACCATGTTGATAACATATTTTTATATGTAAAGAATAGTTATCATTATTTGAGCTACTGGAATTATTACAACTAACTAAAATTAAAATAATGAATAAATAAACATAATGAGATAAACTTTTCAAAACCGATTTAATTTTAAGATTCATTAATTAATATCTCTCAAATTAATTTGAGAGATATTAATATTAAAACACTAATTTTAATTTTGAGAATAATTTTGAGCTATAGATTTAACTTTATCTGCAATTGTATTTAATGAACTCGCATTGGTTAATTCAATTTGAACTCCATTCACAGAATTTAATGCCGAAGAAATTATTTTAGAATCATTATCTGCTGTTTTCAGTTCATTTAATTTTGAAATTACAGATTCTATTCTATTTTTCATTGAATTAGAATAATCACCCTCTTCAGTAGATTTTGCAAAACCTCTAAGACTATATTCTAAATCAACTAATAAACCAATAAGTTTACTTTTTTCATTTCTTGTTTTAATCTCAAAATCTCGAGGAGCTTCTCTATTTGAGGCACCATCAGAATATAAAAAATTATGTTTAATTTCTTTATTTAACCATTTTTGGAAATCAATATCAGAGCCAGCCTTATGGCCACCAACATTGACTAATTCTTCATTTGGCACGGTGTGGCATTCAAAACAATTTTCAACAATATTATAAATATCATGAGTTCTTATCATACCTGCATCATCTGCTTTTTTCAATCTATTTAATTTATGTTCGGCAGTTTCAGTTTCTCTTGTTGCTTTAGTTCCATTTGCATCATTACCAAATACACCATGAAATTCAATCCAATTACTTGCAGTACCATGACATGATTCACATGAAGGACCACTAATTGCTTTTGCTCTCTTTTTCCCTTCTTGCTGTTGTAAAGTAAAATGACAATTTGTACATAATCCTCTTTTTGCACTCTTCATTCCCATTTTTTTTAAAATTTCTTTAGATTCAGGTCGTCTGTGCATAGCTACTTGTTCTTCATTACCACTAAATACATTGTAATGAGATGTTGTTTTCCAGTGGTCAACAGCAGATTTATGACAATTTTCACAAGCGTCAGCACCTTTTATCTGGGTTGGGTCATATTCAATTTGACCAAAACTAATAGCTACCAATACCAATAATAATATTTTATTCATTTCTCTTCCTTTTTATTAAAACTAAAGCCATAAAATCAATTATATGACCTCATGGCTTTAAAAAATAATTTGTTTTAAATATTATAGCTTAACTAAAAATTCAGTTCTTGCCCCATAATTATAATCACCTTCATTTGGCTGAATAAAATACCCATCAATATTTAATACATATCTTTGTCCAAATGCTTTCATAAATTTGAAACCTAATCCAAGTTTATTTAAATCTTCATTCATTGCTTGGCGAAAACTAATTTCAGAAATAATTGACTGTCTTCCACCATCCATAAATAATTGATACCCAGAGCTAATACCAAATTCACTTGGAGCTAAAGGAGCTCCCATTGGAGGAGTATGCCCTGTCATACCAGATGGTGCAAATAAAATACCAGTTCTACCAAATGCTCCTTTTCCACCCGCAGGTGTAAATGCTTCATGCTTATAATAAGTATTTACATAAATAATATTTTTATATGGATAATGCTTTCTTGAAAACTCTCCCATAAAAAACATTCCATCACCAATGTCAGATGAATCACCTAATGCTTTAGAATATCCAAACCGTAAGGCTGTATTCCAAAACCCAAATTGCTGTACATTAGATCCTCCAATGACTAATCCATCCGTTTTATTCCCCATATTTTCTTGAACATAAGCAATATCTACATTTACCATATTTTTGTAAAAATCAGCCTCTGAAAACATACCATAAATAGTTTCATCTGTTCCATCTCTATCGATATGATTTTTCCCTGCCATTAATGACACTTTGAAATTTGATGCATAAGGAAGATGTAATCCATTAAAAGAAACTCCGAATGTTTCCAAAATATCATTTAATACAATTCCTTCTTGAAAAAATACGGGTTGGCGACCAATCGTAAATCCAACATCACGAGGTAATCTATCTTCATAATCTAAAAATTGAAATAGTTCGGCAATATCACCTTCAAAAAACCAAGTTGCCGGAAAGAACCATTGCTTAAATAATTCTCCTTCTCCTTTTTCTTCAAAATTATGAACAAATTCAGATTCATCCAATGTTAAATCAACACCCGTCATACCACCTTTATCTAATGGTCTAAATGCCGCAAAGAATCGTTCAGTACCAGATAATTTTAAGTTAAGGAAAAAGTCAAATCTATTGACTACATTATTTAAACTAGGTGAATCAGCTGATTCAGATGTTAAATATTGGTGTGCAATTCTATAATTTCCAAATCCCCATAAACCAGGTTGCCAGTAAGTCCCACTCCATGGATTTATACCATAATGAATATCTCCATTTGAAAAAAACTTATCTCCAATTTCAAAAATCATTGGCGGTCTTTCTGGGAAAGATTCAACTTGAGGAGGTAAAACATCATCAGGAAACATATAAGGTTCTTGCGAAAAAGATAATGCACTAAAAATAATTATTAATAAAATATTCGTTTGTTTCATGAATTCTCCTTATTTCAAATCTTCATATTTAAATGGAGCAGTATCGACTACTGTCCAATCTATATCTGTAAAATCACTATTCAATTTAATTACTCCTGAATACTCCCACACCGTTGTATGCCCTGAAACAACTCTATCTGCAAGTTGCTTTGCGGTCATATTATATTCAAAGCCCATATCTTTAATTGTATTAATTAAATTAACAGGTATCATCGGAGCTATTAACTTTACATTTACGGTGTAATTTTCTCCACCAGTCAATTCTTTACTTTTTACTTTATATTTCGCCCATCTATGGCCACCTGTTTGAATTCCAAATCGCTTAATTCGAAGTCCCTTAGGTCTTCCTGCTAATGTAAAACTCATTGGAAATGGTCTAATAAATGGAAGTGGTGATCCCGAATAATTTACAGGAACCGGTTCTGTACGCTCACCTCCTCTTATATTTCTTACCGTAAATTTAGGTTGTAAATTAAACAGATATGGATCTAAATCCATTTGCCCATGTTGAACATATAAAGAATGTTCATCCCTAAAATCACCATTAGGATCTAAATCACCTGATTTAAAAACAATGTTGCCTGACTCATCAGCAACTTCGACTCTTAAATAAAGTGGTCTAATACTAAACCCTGTTGGTACACTGTGTCCTTCCGTAATATTTTCAACTTTAACCTTGAATTTAATCCCTCTATCAGAAGCTTTTGTTACTTCAATACCGCCAATATTATATCCATTTTTTAACAATGTTAATCGCTGTACCATATATTCATTAATTAAATCTAAATTATTTTGAATAATCTCAGAAGCATCTGCTCGGTCATCATAATTTTCCCATGCTTCAGGAAATTCAAAGCCATCATCAATTTCATCTTCAAAATCATCTGTTCCCCAACCTGATTTCCAATCAAATTTAGTCCAATCATGTACATCTGCTAAATCTTTAGCTTGTGGATTTAGGGGGAAAAGTCCGGGGTGAATTAAAGTATGATCTGGACCAGCCATCATATGATTTGTTAATTTTCTTGTTTTTGTTGGTTTACCATTTACAATTGCGGCGGGGCCAAATTCATAATTTTCAGAATCATCACCTAATGAAATTCCGGGAGTTTTACCCATATGACAATCTTGACAAGATATTCCATCTTTTGCCGATTGAGAATGACGATATTCTGTTAATGTCTCTTGATTTCTTAAACCGACTTGATTATAAAATTCATGGCATGTACCACAAAATGATGGTTCTGACATTTCAAAAAACTTTTCTGCCTTTAAATGAACTGCCATCCCTTTTTTATTTTCAGGTGAAGCCAGTTGAAATTCTGGAAGTCCTTGTACTCGTTCTAATTCTTCACCACCTTCAGGACCATAAACTTCAGTATATACATCGCCAGGTTTTATATGTTGCCGGCCAGAAACTCGACCATAATTTCTATTTACTTTATGACATGCAATACAGGTAATTCCTTCTCTTGAAACTTGTTCTCTATCTGGGTTATCCATAAATACGGGTTCACCCATTGCCATTCCTGCAGGAGTATGACACCTCATACAAAAATCACCATTTGTCCCATTTGTTCCTACACCTACAAACCCCGTCATAGCATTAAAGACTGGACTCATTTGCGTATAAGCATGCGGAGAAACTGACCATTCTCGAGTTTGTTTCGGATGGCAAGTTGCACATTCCATCGCAGAAGGATATTCCATCGCTTTTCGATGCATCTCATCTGGATTCCATTCAGAAATTTGCCCAAATAATGTTGAAAAACTGAATATTAAAAGAAATTATGTCTTAATCATAAAGATTTTCCTTTTTTAAAATTAATTGTTTTATTATAAATATTTAGAATATATAAGAATAATAATTTAAACACTTTTCATAACAAACAAACAAATAAATAAATCACTGATATTAAAAGACTTAATAAATATTAATTGATATTAATATCTTATTATTGAATTGAATTTTAACCTTCATTATACCATATAAACTATCGTATTTTATTTAATAATTTTTTTATAAATATAGGATGAAATATGGCAACAACACCTGAGCAGATGATGAATGCAATGATGAAAAATATTGAAAGCAAAACAGGACATAATATAAATTATTGGGTGGAAATTGCTAAATCATCTGGCGAAACAAAACATATGGCAATTATTAAATATTTAAAATCAAATCATGGAATGAGTCATGGTTATGCTAATTTAATTGCTTTTAAAATTAGAGAAGATGGTGTACCAAAAAAATCAGACAATCAAATTCTTGAAGATCAATATTTAAAAAAACTTGATTTAAAACCTATTTATGATGAATTATCAGAATATATTTTAAATTTAAATCCAGATATTTGCAAAAGGGTCTGTAAAGGATATGTTGCATTTAAAACAACGAAGCAATTTGCTATTCTAAAACCATCTACAAAAACCAGAATGGATGTTGGATTAATGTTAAAAGGAAAAGAATCGACTACACGATTGAAAGATGGTAAAAAATTTAGTGGTATGATGACTCATCATGTTGAAATATTCACAAAAGAAGATATTAATAATGAACTAAAAAACTGGCTAAAGGAAGCTTATAAGCTAACAATGTAAACGATTTTTATAATATCCACTTAAGCATGTTTATTAATCCAATTAATATTAGAGGATTTTATTTTCATGAGATATGATGAATTTTTTCAATCATATTTTATTCAATTGAAGCCCACCTATACTAAATTTAAGTTTCTTAACCTTAAAAAATTAGCTCTAAATTATTAAAAGGATTTGCCTAAAAAATTATATTAGGTGAAAATTAAGATATAATAAGCTAAAAAAATAAAATTCTCTTCAGGTCAAAATAAAAATTTAAACGCATTTTAAATTACTTCTTGCAATAGTACGACCGTTCGTTTTATTTTATTTACATGAGCATTGGTCAAAATACACGGAATTCAATTTTAGATGAAGCAATCTTCATTGCCAGTAAAACAGGCTTTGAAGCATTAACAATAGGAAAGCTTTCAAGATCTGTTGGTATGTCAAAAAGTGGATTATTTGCACATTTCAATTCTAAAGAACAGTTGCAATTGGATTTATTAAAGGCAGTTAAAAAAAAATTTATAGAAATAGTGATTTCTCCCTCCCTGCAAGCACCTAGAGGGGAAGTAAGAATCCAGGTGCTTGCACATAATTTAATAAAATGGGATGATTCTGGTTTTATGCCTGGTGGATGTATGTTGCATACAGCCTCCATAGAATTTGAGGATAGACCTGGACCCCAAAGAGATTTTTTAGTCTTCCATCAAAGATACTGGATAGACTTTATCGCTAATGCTGCCAGTATTGCAATTGATGAAGGACAATTCCGAATCGATCTTGATACCAATTTGTTTGCATTTGAATTCCATGCTATTATGCAATCCTACCACTTTTCATCTCATTTATTAAATGATCCACAGGCTGGGAGCCGTGCCATGAAAATGGTTGATAACCTAATAATGCATGCACGAAAATAATTTAATTAAAGGAAACTATAACATGAAAAAAGGAAACTATAACATGAAAAAAATATTATTAACAATTATTATTACATTTGGCTTTATTCAGGCTGAAGAGTGGATTTATTATAGCAGTAGCGATTATTATAGTGATAATGCTGGCGTTTATAGGACAAATGTGGATGGATCAGAAAATGAATTGGTCATGGAGGGTGTATTTTTGCGTGATGTATCATTTGATGAATCAACGTTATTAGTAACAAATAATACATCGAATTCGGTTTCTATTGTGGATATAGAGACAATGAATGTTCAGACGATGGCATTTGCAGATATTATTCCTAAGAACTTGCATTTTTCCAATGATGAAAATGTAATTATTTTTACAGATAATTATTTTGATTTATATAAATACTCATTTATTGATCATTCATTAACCTTTATAGACACAGGCTCAAATACTGAGAATTATAAACTTAGCATGTCTCCAAATGGTGAGAAGGCGGTATTTTTAAAAGATTCAGTACAAGGATTTTTTCCATTTGAGGAAAATACGGTAGATATTGTTATTGTTGATTTTCTTACCGATGAAGTATCAATTTTACAAACATTATCCACTTCAGAACACGAATGTCTTGATCCATTTCACTTGATGGGAATTAGTTATCGGACCTATTGGGGAGCGGATGATTATATATATATTTCAATTTGTGAAACCAGTGAAAGTTTTCAATTTTTAAAAATACATAGTATCTATGGCTATGCAGTTCAACTACTGGAAAATGATTTTTTTTACAGTTTAGGATTAAAGGGACATGATATAGAAAAGGTTGTTTTTGCGGGTTTCTCATCCACTTCCCCGTACGGCATATTTGATATTGAAACAAATGAAGCTTCATTCCATGAAAATTTATATGTAGAAATTGAATTTGAAGATAGCGTTTTAGGTGGTGACAGGCCTATTTCCTGGTTATATCAGGCATGGTCTCCTGATAATTCAAAAGTTGCACTTAATGGATCCGTATTTCTGGGTGGTATGATTGGTAATGATGCACCTGTTGCCATTCATGTTTTTGATACGGATGCCGGAAGTATAACACAAATTTTGCCGGATGATTTTAGTGATAATTATTCAGTGGGTCCCGTGTTCTGGGTATCCAGTGGTGTGGCCGGTGATGTAAATGATGACGGTATATTGAATATTTCAGATATTGTGATAATCGTAAATATGATTATGGCTGGTGAAACCAATTCCAGTGCAGATTATAATGGTGATGGTAATGTAAATGTAGTAGATGTTGTGGCCATCGTTCAGGTTATTTTGGGTAATTAGTTAGACTTAAAGCGTAATAATATCTACATATATCAAAATAATTTATGTAACATAAAAAATAGTAATTTTAAATAATAAACAATAAATCAAAGGAGTAAGAATATGAAAACACTTATAACACTTATCAGTACAGCACTGCTATTTTCAGCGGTGGAAGTGAAAACCATAAATAGCAAACCCATGCTTTCAGTGAATACAGCGGAAGCAGTGATGGGCATTCAGTTTGATCTGAATTATAATCCAGAGCAGCTTAGTTTTAATGGTGCTGAATCATTGCTTGATGACATTACCTTTGAGTACAAAGTTAATGATGGAGGAATAGTTCGTGGCCTCATGTTCAGTATGGATGGAAGGGTGATCAATGACAATATGAGCGATCTGATTCACTTTGACTTTACTCCTGTAAATGGTTTTAATGGAAAAAGCCAAGTAAACTTCTCTCATCTCATTCTTGCAGGCAATGGTGGCACTCAGATTGAATCAACTTTACCCAGTTTTTTAGTGGACACTAATTCACTACTTCCACAGAAAACACAACTTTCATCTGTTTATCCCAATCCTTTTAATCCATCAACATCTTTGCAGTATGAAATTGCAGTTGATGCCATGGTAAATATCAGTGTATTTGATATTTCTGGGAGATTGGTTGAAACATTGCAAAATGGCAATATTAAGGCAGGCAGTTACCATTTAACTTGGGATGCCTCTACTTTTGCCAGCGGTACTTATTTTATTCACTTTACCGCGGATAATTACAAAGCCAGCCAGAAAGTACTCTTGGTAAAATAGGTATAATGACCACAGAATATTTTCTTCTTGAATGCAGTTAATTGGAGGGGGATGAAATGAGAAAAATACTACTAACCGTTATAATTGCATTTGGATTTATGCAAGCAGAAGAGTGGATTTATTACCAAGCAGACTATTCTGTTAACAGAATAAAACCAGATGGCTCAGAAAATGAAGTAATAACGGACGGTGTCTTTATGTTCGATATGTCGTTAGATAAATCTAAAATATTATCTCTTGGCGAGCATATAATAACGATTATGGATATAGAAACAATGGATACTCAATCTGTTTTTTTTCCAGAGTATGGACTTAGTCCAAAAGATACCCACTTTACATATGATGAAAATACAATTATCTTTACTGATTGGAATGAATTGTATAAATATTCTTTCATAGATAGTTCATTTACACTGATAGTACCTGGTATTGGTGGGAATATTAATATTAGTGATATAACCATGTCTCCTGATAAGCAGAAAGCGGCTTTTTTAAGATATGATAATCCCCTGGGAGATAGTATTGATGTTATGGTTGCTGATATTCAGACTGGTGAAGTATCAATATTAGAATCATTCCCCAGTTTAGGGCATGATTGTCATTCTGGTTTATTTGATTATCAGACATACTGGGGAGCAGATGATTATATTTATTTTACAATTTGTGAATCAAGTATTACACAGCAATTATTAAAAATACACACTTCAAATGGTGAATCCGCTCAACAAGTAGAAAATGAAATACTTTACACATTATCTGCAGTAGATGATTTTTATTTAGAAAAATTAGTGTATCTGAAATTTATAAATGATTCATTAGAATATTGGATGATTGACCTTGAATCAAATGAAACGTCATATCTCGATATCGATTTCGAAGTTGAAGGTTATTTGTTATCTCAAGCATGGTCTCCTGATCAATCAAAGATTGCAATAACCGGTTGGGATTTCACCGGCGGATATTGGGGTTCTCCTGCTGGTCTCAATGTTTATGATACGGTTACAGATAGTATGATAACAATTGTAGATAATGCTAGGGCACCCATGTTTTGGGTGGGTGGAAGTTTAAACGGTGATGTAAATGATGACGGCATATTAAATATTTCGGATATTGTAATTATTGTAAATTTAATTTTAAATAATGTAACAAATTCAGTGGCCGACTTTAATGCTGATGGAAATGTTAATGTCATAGATGTTGTAGCTATGGTGCAGGTTTTATTGGGTTCTTAATTAGAAAAGAATAATAAAATGAAAAAAATAATAGTATTGATAATAATGGGTATGTCGTTATTTTGGACACAATGTGACGAGGAATGTATTGCTGGCGTAACTGATGATTGCTGTGAGCATTCTGATTGCGGTGTAAATGAATACTGTTATACTTATTTGGGTTGGCTTGGCAATGAAAACAAAGCATGTTGGTCAGATAATCTTGAAGATGGTTGTTGTGTTGAGAATGATACAGTAGATATGGACTGTGATGGTGATTCAGATTTGCTTGATTGTCCTGCAGATTGTTTTTCAAATGCCCCAGGTCCATATTCAATTGGAATTATATTAGAAGAAAATGGTTTAAGGGATGGTCCAGATTATCAAGGTGGTATCATTTACTTTCCTGTTGAAGCAGATGGACAACTTCCAACTATTGTTTTGGTACCCGGTTTCATGAGCGAAATTTCAGCAATTGAAAGTTGGGGGCCCTACCTGGCATCACAAGGTATAGTTACCATGTTTGTAAATGCAAATTGGCCTTGGCATTCATCATTAGATAGAGCATATTCATTACTTGATGGCTTAGTTACTATACAGGCAGAAAATGATAGATTAGGTTCGCCATTGTTCGAAAAATTAAATCTTGATCAGCTGGTTGTTGGGGGTTGGTCTCGTGGTGGTGGTGGTGCCATGTTGGCTACGGTTATGGAACCATCCATAAAAGCAGTAATCGCATTATCTCCATGGTTAGATACTGAATATATTTCACCGACTGTATTAGATGATATTGCTAAACCTGTTTTATTTATGAGTGGTGAATTGGATGAAGGTGCACCAAATGATGTGCATACAAATGTCTTCTATAATTACATACCAGAATCAACAGATAAATTATTATATGAAGTTTCTGGAGGTGATCATAATACAGTTACAAGCCCATATAATAATGTATCTCTTGGTCCAAAGACTTTATATTGGATTGAAAAATATGTACTTGATGACCCCATAAATTGTGATTTACTTATTCAAGTTCCACCAATGGCATCTCAATTTATGACAAATGTAGTTTGCAATACGGTGGGAGATATTAATGGTGATGATTTGATTAATGTATTGGATGTAGTTATATTGGTAGATATGATATTAAATACACCAGGTTATAATAGTATTGCAGATTTAAATGGCGATGGTTTTTTAAATGTTGTTGATATTGTTCAATTGGTAGATATTATTCTTAATCAATAAAATAGAAATACATATTATTTCATAAACTCATATTTTGAAATAGAGCCATAATTATTTAGCTCTACTAATATTCAGATATGATATTTATTAATGCACCATCATTATCAACTAATCTATTTTTTGCATCTTCAAAACTTAATTTGAGTTTTTCCATTACTATTGCCGTTTTTACTTCTCCATTTGCATTTTTTAATAACTCTAAAGCACTCTCATGATTTAAACGTGTAAAATGCATAATAATACGAGTGCCTCTATCCCAAAGTTTATCATTTGAGGCATTTAAATCAACCATAACATTACCAAAGGTTTTATTTAGTTTTATCATTGCAGTAGTGGTAATCATATTCAACACCATTTTAGTTGCCGTACCCGCTTTCATTCGAGTTGAACCTGTCACTACTTCTGGTCCAACAATCACTTTTATTAAATGGTCAATAAAAGTTAATTTTTCTGAATTATTACACACGAATAACCCCGTAATTGCACCATTAATTTTAGATTGTTTTAATGCAGATAATACATAGGGTGCAGTTCCAGATGCTGTAATTCCAAGAATGATGTCATTTTCTCCAATATGTAGATCGTTAATAATTTGTTCTCCCAAAACAGGGTCATCCTCTGCCCCTTCAATTGAATTTATTAATGCATCAAATCCACCTGCAATTATGCCCTGCACCATTTCAGAGTTTGTCCGATAAGTTGGTGGGCATTCAGATGCATCTAAAACACCTAATCGACCACTAGTGCCTGCACCAATGTAAAATAATCGGCCACCTTTTTTTAAACATTTAACCGTGCTATGAATAAAATCTGAAATTTCAAAAATTGATTTTTGTACAGCAAGATGAACCGTTGCATCTTCATTATTTATAATTCCAACAATCTCTTGAATTGACTTTTGGTCAATATCCATTGAATTTGGATTTTGTTTTTCAGTTATTTTGTTCGAATACATACTCACTTCTCTGTAAATTTGACATATAAATCACTCTAATTTCGAAAGATATTTGTAATCTATGGAAATCTATTTTTCAATAATCGGGCTAATTTTCTCGATACTTTATTCAGGTTCTGAAATTGCTTTAATTTCTGCTAATCCAATGCAGATAAAAGTTTGGCAAAAGCAAAAAATGTTATTTTCATCGTTTGCTACAAAAATACTCGATGAAAAGCCCACATATATTACGGTAATTTTAATCGGAACTAACCTTGCAAATGTTCTTGCAACTTCATTTTTCACCATTTATTTAACCACAATAATTTCAAACCCAATTTGGGTGGTAGGTATTATTGCAGGTATTATTTTATTATTTGGGGAAGTAATTCCTAAAACAATATCAAGAGAATTTTCAAATACAGGAATTTTATTATTCTCTCCTTTTCTCGTATTTTCCTATTATTTATTCCTTCCTTTTATTTTTCTATTGAATAAAACAAAATGGCTGGATGTTGCTACAGAATCAACTCATACTAGTGATATAGAAAACCAGGAGGATAGAACAGATTTACAACATATGTATGAACAAGTCGATGAGCCTGAAGTATTTGAAAAAGACCAACAGGAAATGATATCCCAAGTTTTTGATTATAGTGAAAAAACAGTAGAAGAGGCAATGACACCTCGCACAGATATTTCTTCAATTTCAATTAATAGTTCTCTAGAGGAAGTATTACATGTTTTTATTGATTCAGGACATTCTAAAATATTAGTTTATGAAAATTCAGTCGATCATATTAAAGGTGTAATTCATTTATATGATTTATTTAAAAGCCCATCAACAATTGAAGAAATAATTAAACCCGTAAAATTTATTCCATATACAAAATCAGTAATGAAACTCATGTCCGAATTTCAAACAGCCAGACATACCATTGCAATAGTGATAGACGAACATGGTGGAACTGCAGGTCTAGTAACGGTGGAAGATTTATTTGAAGAATTATTTGGCGATTTTGAAGATGAATTTGATGTAGATAATACAGAAATAAATCAATTAGAAGATGGCTCTATTATTGCAAATGCTAAAATTGACTGTGAGCTATTTAATACTAAATTTGGAAATATTTTACCGGAAGGAAAATTTGAAACGCTTGGTGGTTATATAATTTCTGAAATTGGAAGAATTCCGAATAAAGGAGAAAATTTATTCCTTCCCATTGGGCAAGTCATAATTAGTAAATCATCAACTCGAAGTATAAATCAGGTGAAAATTATACTTAAAAATGGAATTTAATTTCAATAAATAAAAGGGGAAATAATATGGATGTATTTGGAATTATAGGCTTTATTTTTGGTCTAAGTGCTTTTAGTAAAATTATTATGTTAGAAAAAAAACTTAAAGACTCTGGAATTATTAAAACGGAAACTGAATCAGAAAAAAATACAAATTCAAATAAAAATTAATTTATAAATCCCATTTTATTTATAGTAACTATTTCATAATCATTTTTCTGAACAATTTTGACCACCTACATAAGCATCAATACAATCTGGTAATAAATATTTAGTACATAAACGATTTTGAGATAAAAATGAATCACCCATATCTCTATAATTCAAGTTTAGTTTACATACATTTTCTGGTATTTCCGCTAATTTATTATGGCTTAAATATAACTTTTGTAAGGTTTTAAAATCACTAACCCACTCAGGCATATTATTTATTTTATTATAAGATAAACCTAAATATTTTAAACTTTCTAATAATGTAAGCGATTGTGGTATGGATGAAAAATGATTATACCGTAATTCTAATATTTCTAAATTCTCTAAATCTGTGAATGATTCAGGTAATTGTTTAAGATTATTATACGATAACCATAAATTTTTCAATTGAGTTAATTTCCCAATACTTTCTGGCAAAGTTCTAATTTTAATTCCCCCACCATCACTCCATTTTCCAATACTTAATTCAGTTAATTTTCCATTTGTCCATACCTGCGTACCTAATTCTGA
>Ga0209992_10001557_pt1 | contig 23467 bp, 22 predicted proteins | sample 2SBtaG_2_FD_182564 | JGI IMG/M metagenome (GOLD analysis project Ga0209992, IMG submission 182564) | Deep subsurface microbial communities from Kolumbo volcano to uncover new lineages of life (NeLLi) - 2SBTROV12_ACTIVE470 metaG (SPAdes)... | ecosystem: Environmental > Aquatic > Marine >... | reverse complement strand
CAGAAGCGGCTGAAAAGGAATGTTTATTACTCAGAGATTCCGATGGCGCTTTAGGTCTAGTAATTACCGATCCTTTTAATGTTGAACTACAGGCCTGGGCTGAGAAAACAATTACACGACTTTTTTCTTGGCAATTAGCGCGTCGCGCTAATGTGGCTGCCTATCTAACGCGTCATGAAGACACACTCATGACGATGGATCAATTAGTCAGCGTAGAAGAGCAAGGAACCAGTGAGGATAACGATGTTGAGCATTTATCAGTAAAGTCAATTGAAGAAGATACCAGTCCGGTAGTGAAGCTGGTTCATTCCACTATGTATGATGCACTCAAATCAGAGGCAAGTGACATACACCTTGAAACTAGTCCGGTAGGCTTGGTTATCAGATACCGTATTGATGGCGTTCTAAATACGGTAGGTTCAGTGGCAGGACTAGAGTTGGCAGAACAGGTTATCTCCAGAATAAAAGTCATGTCAGAGCTCGATATTGCCGAGCGGCGCGTCCCACAGGATGGACGATTCAAAATTTCTGTGAGAGGGAATGAAGTAGATTTTCGTGTATCGATCATGCCTAGCCTCTTTGGTGAGGATGCCGTTCTCAGGGTGCTAGACAAAAATTCCTTGTCTGACCACGTTAAAGGGTTGCGCCTCGATCATTTTGGTTTTGATGATCAAAGTCTCGATAAGATACGTAAATTGTCAAACGAACCATACGGCATGGTTTTAGTTACCGGCCCTACAGGCAGTGGAAAGACCACCACTTTGTACGGCGCACTATGTGAGATTAATCTTGGCTTGGACAAAGTAATCACCATTGAAGACCCGGTGGAATATCAGTTGCCGGGTGTATTGCAAATTCCTGTGAATGAAAAGAAAGGACTAACCTTTGTGCGAGGTTTGCGATCGATTCTACGTCACGATCCAGACAAGATAATGGTAGGTGAGATACGCGATCCTGAAACCGCACAAATTGCGGTACAGTCTGCGCTGACTGGACACTTAGTATTTACAACCGTACACGCAAACAATGCATTTGATGTCATTGGGCGGTTCATGCATATGGGTGTTGATCCCTTCAGTTTTGTATCAGCAATGAATGGAATTATTGCTCAGAGGCTGGTTCGTATGAACTGCTCTGCATGCAGTGAAGAGACAAAACCGGATGACCAGTTACTAAGAGATTCCGGCTTGACCACATCAGCAGCAGCAAATATGCGTTTTTATAAAGGTCGCGGTTGCGGGCAATGTCGCGGAACCGGCTACAAGGGACGAAAAGCGATTTGCGAAATACTGTTGTTGAATGATGCTATCCGCGAGTTGATTATTTCACGTCAACCCACAAGATTGGTGCGAGAAGCGGCGCGTAGGAATGGGACGCGCTTCCTGCGAGAAATTGCACTTGATGCCGTTGCAAATGGCGAAACAACTTTACAGGAGATCAATCGTGTCACACTGGTGGACTAATGAATTGTATATTTCACTTAGTCCCTTTCAAGTTGGGGCTGTTCATGTGCGGCGTAGTCCGGGATTGACAGGTGTGAAAAAAAATGTGATCGCAAAGCAGTGCATAGATCGCAAAGCGAATGACTACACCCTTGACTGGGATTGGGCACTACAGGAAATGGATGCGTTGTTGCCTAGATACAGTGATGATCGCCCCAATGTGACTCTGGTACTTTCGAATCATTTTATCCACTATGTGCTCGTGCCATGGAATGGACTTATATCAAGTGACGAAGAGCATTTGACCTTCGCTAGACATCAATTCCAAATGACCTATGGTATGCCCTCGACGACATTGGAGCTGCGCATAAGCCAATCAGATGTTGGTGCAGCTCAGTTAGCAAGCGCAGTTTCTGAGCAATTACTAATGGCTTGTAGTGAAATAGTCAAACGCCATGATATGAAAATTGAGTCAGTACAGCCTTATTTCATGAGTGCTTTTAACCAGTATAAAAGTCAAATTCGACATACTGAGGCATGGTTCGCCCTTGTTGAGCCGGGAGCGATATGCCTTGGTCGTATTCATCAAGGGCAGTGGATGCGATTTAGGACAGCGAGATTAGACAATGGGTGGCATGCGCTTGCACGTTTTATGGAGCGAGAAGCTTTTCTGGAAGAGAGTGAGGCGGGTGCTGATGAACCACAACTGTACGTTTTTGCACCTCATATGGGTAGCTTTCAGACAATAAATGGGTGGAAGGTTCATGAAATACCTGCCAACCTGCCAGTTGAAATGGAAGAGAACCAAGACAATAGTCTGGTCATGGCACTCAGCGGGTAACTATATGCGTAAATTAGAACTGGATTATCAACGCAAGCCAAGTAGCATTACCCTGCTAGGGGTGTTTATTTGTTTGTTGGCGATTAGCGTGCTGGCATTGATGGTTATTAAATATACACAAGTGAATCAAGAGAGCCAGATTGCTGAGAATGAATTACATCAGATTGAAAGCAGAGTAAATCGTAAAACTGATACTACTGGATTGAATGAAACACGAGATCCCCGTGCCTTAGCAAAAGAAATTAAGCAGGCAAACAAAGTGCTAAAAATGTTGGGCATGAGATGGGATGGTGTCTTTAGCGCTGTGTCTGCCGCACAGAGAAAAGGTGTGGCGTTATTGTCTTTGGCGCCTAAGCCAGAAAAACGTATCGTTAAAATCAGTGCCGAAGCGAAAAACTTTTCGGTAATGCTTGACTATATAAAACGCTTGGAGCAGCAGTCTGCGTTTGGTGATGTAAACCTGCAAAGTCACAAAATACGAAAACAAGATCCACAAAAACCCGTGCGTTTCGTAGTTATGGCAGATTGGATCGAAGAGTAATTATGAACACTACTCAATACAAGCAAATTGAACTGAATCAATCGTCACAAGGCATGATGCGTGCAAGAATCCGCGCAGGCGCGCAGCAATTAAGCTGGATGGGAATTATAGGGATCGGGATATTTGTGATGTGCGGTGCTTTTTATTTTTCAGCGCTGATGCCGGGTGAGAAAAGATTGCAATCATTGAATGACACCATTTTTCAGCTCCAAGAGACTGTCAGTCGGTCAGGTGGCCGCGCTGAAACCAAGCTAACCAAAGTGGAGCAATTGGCTGTTTTTTACAAATCGTTTCCAACAAAAGACAGCATTCCTGAATCACTTAAAAAAATATACAGAGCCGCTGCTGCCGAGCGTCTGAAGTTAGATCAGGCCAATTACAAGTCTATTCAACGTAGCTCAGAAAAAATGAGTCGCTATCAAATTACTCTACCAATCAGAGGGCGCTATTCCAGCGTCCATAAATTTCTGGTGAGAGTATTGAAAGATGTGCCGAATGCATCTTTAGATCAAGTCCTGTTTGAGCGAAGGAAAATTGGTGATTCATTTGTTAATGCGAACGTTGTAATCGTGCTTCATTTGGTGCCAGCGCTATGAGCCGGTTGAGTGTGCGAACATGGCTGTTATTGTTGGCGTTAATGGCAACAGTTTGGTTGGTTATTACTGATGAAACGCAAGATATTGAATCTGAGATTGATAAATCTAATCAGCGGATGGCAAATAATTCGGGTAGTAGACTGTCCATGAATGGTTCAGCGATCAAAAGCGAGGAGCCACTTGAAGACTTGCGGTTAGAATATTTGGTGAGAGATAAAGTGAGTGTGGAAGCGACAAATGCTTTCTCTCCATCCACTTGGTATCGTGCGCCACCTCGACCTAAGCCAGCGCCACCACCGCCTCCTCCTCCCGCACCTGCCCCGTATGTAGCGCCTGCGCCAAGCGCACCACCTTTGCCATTTAAGTATTTTGGTAGTTACGAAGACGGGTCAAAGCAAATTGTGCTGTTGCTAAAAGGTAGCAAGATCTATCCTGTGATTAAAGGCGATACAATTGATGGTATCTATCGTGTTCAAAACATTGCAGGAAGTAGAATTGAAATTATTTATTTGCCGTTGGGTACTATGCAGAGTATTAACACAGGCGTAAAAGGATTTACAGCCAAATGAAAAAGGGCGTATGAAAATGATGAATATACAAAAGGTGCAGACTTTAACCACTAGGAGTGGCATGTTGCTCTTGTTGTTAATGGTAACGGGTTGTGCAAACTATCTGTTGAACCAAGAAGGTTTAGAGATGATGGAGGAAGGCAACTACAAGGTAGGCTTATCCAAATTGGCAGAAGCAAGTGCTGCCCAACCCAGAAATGCCACTTATAGAGCTGACTATCTGCGCAGTCTTGAAGTGACCGTCAACCAAATAAATGATCAAGCAAGAAGAGAGAATAACGCAGGACGACCGGATGCTTCAAAAGAGCTTTATCAAAAAGTGATCAGTATTGATCCTGATAATTACAGAGCAAAATTAGGCTTGGAGGAGTTGGCCGTTGCACAACAACATGCTGCTGCGATCAAATCAATCGAAGATCTATTGAGAAGCGGTAATATTGAGGCTGCCCAGTTGGCACTTAAACCAGTGTTACTAGAAAATCCTGATGATGAAAAAGCGATAATGTTGCAAAGGTATATTGCTAAGAAAGTCAGCAGTAGTCAGGAGTATTCGATTGCTTTGCAGTCAAAGTTCAAGAAACCTATTAATCTGCAATTTAGTAATGCAAGTGTGAAACTGGTTTTTGAGGCGTTATCTCGTACCAGTGGCATCAATATTCTTTTAGATCGGGATGTCAAAGGCAGTCTTAAGACTACAGTTAATGTGCAAGATGTATCAGTCGAAGACACTATTGATATCATCCTGATGCAAAACAAATTAGAAAAAAGGATACTCAACGAAAATAGTGTCTTTATTTACCCCAAGACCCCGGCAAAGCTAAAAGAGTATCAGGAATTAAAAATCCGGAGTTTTCATCTGGTAAATGCAGATGCCAAACAAATGCTAGTGATGATCAAAACTTTGCTTAAATCCAAAGATCTTTACGTGCATGAAAAAACTAACTCATTAATAATGCGAGACACGCCAGAAGCAATACGCTTGGCAGAAAAGATAATCGCTGATCAGGATGGCACCAACCCTGAAGTGATGCTTGAAGTTGAAGTGCTTGAAGTGAGTAGTTCGCGTTTGTCAGAACTTGGAATCAAGCTCCCCGATCAAATTTCCTTTGCGCCGATTCCATCCAATTCTGTGAAAGGATTGACTGTGGATGATTTAAAGCGGGGATTGGGTGGAGGTGAATTCTCAGTCAGCTCTATTAGTACAATACTGAATATGCAGTTACAAGATAGTGACGTGAATATGCTGGCTAGCCCCCGCATTAGAGTTAGAAATCGTGAAAAGGCGAAGATATTGATAGGTGATCGCGTACCCGTAATTACAGAAACAACTGTCTCATCCACTGGCGGTGCTACCCCCACAACTAATGTCAATTATCTGGATGTAGGACTTAAACTGGAGGTAGAGCCAGACATCCATGCAGACCTTGAAGTCGGCATCAAACTTAATCTCGAAGTGAGTAACATCACTCGCGATATTATTGTCGGTAACACGCTTGCCTATCAAGTTGGGACACGCAAAGTGTCAACAACGCTTCGCTTGCGCGATGGAGAAACGCAAGTATTAGCGGGTTTAATCAACAACGAAGACCGTAATGTATCCAACAAAATACCGGGATTAGGACAAATGCCGGTATTGGGCAGGTTATTTTCCAGTCAAAGAGATGATGGCAAAAAAACCGAGATTATTCTATCAATTACCCCACGCATTATTGGAAATGTACGCTTGCCGGAATATGGTGAAATGGAATTTTGGAGTGGTACTTCCTCATCCTTACGAAGCAAGGCAATTAATCTCATGACTGTCGACGCTGAGTCCGCTGAAGAGATTGATTTTGGCATGGGGAGACCATATCCAGGCCAACTCCAGAGCAATAAGGCTGTCCCTGTTACGAACGCTAAAGCACCTATTGTAGTCTCAGGAGAGCCAATTCTTGAGATGTCTTGGCTTGGCCCTATGCAAGCAAAGAAAGGGGCTAAAGTGAACCTGACTTTGAATGGGCAGTCAGAAAAAGGATTCCACGGATTATCATTTGTCGTAAATTACGATCCTAATGCCCTTAAGATAAATGAAGTGAAGGAAGGCAACTACTGGAAAAACAGTAATGTAGTACCGAAATTTACAAAGTTCATCAATTCGAAAAAGGGCCAGATCGTAGTTGATGTGACTCAACCGGTAGGTCAGGGCAACACCAAAGGGAAGGGTAGTCTCACTACACTGAACTTTGAGGTGATTGATAGTTATGCGCAATCTGCTATCACTGTCACAAGCGTTATGCCTATTGATGATTCAGGCACTGGATATACAGCAACTGCACCTAAACCGCACAATTTACGATTGAGAAAATGAACGACAGAGCCCAGTCTAATGCGGGCTTCACGCTCGTAGAGATTTTAGTGACTGTAGCCATAATAGGGGTGTTAGCAAGTGTGGTATTGCCGATGACCGAATTGGCAGTGCAGCGTGGTAAGGATCAAGAGTTGAGATCGGCATTGCGGGAGATTCGAGGTGCCTTGGATGCATACCGGGCAGCGGTAAAGGAGGGACGGATTGCACACTCGGAGACCATGTCTGGTTACCCGCCTAATTTAAACGTGCTCGTGGAGGGCGTTGAAGATGCAAAAAGCGCAAATAGAGGCACTATGATCTATCTATTGCGGCGCATTCCTCGAGATCCCATGTCACAGAATAGTGACATATCTCCCGAAGAACAATGGGGGTTACGCAGTTACAGCAGCAGTGCGGACGAACCTGAAGAAGGTGATGACGTTTTCGACGTTTATTCGCGTTCACCAGGTGTGGGTTTGAACGGCATTCCCTATCGTGATTGGTGATTAAATGCGAATGAATGTACAGAAAAATGGATTTACACTGATTGAGTTACTGGTCGTCATGGCGGTGATTGCCCTGTTGTTAACGATTGCGACACCTCGTTATTTTGGCAGCGTAGACAAATCTAAAGAGGCGGTGTTACGGCAAAATCTCGCATTAACCCGTCAGGCTTTGGATAACTATTATGGTGATAATGGCAAGTATCCAGATACGTTAGAAGAATTAGTAAGTAAAAAGTACTTGCGTAGCTTGCCAATGGACCCGATTACCGAAAGCAACGCTTCATGGGTCATCCAAGCACCAGAGGATCAAGATAAAGGGGGCGTGTTCAATATAAAGAGTAGTGCGCCTGGTAACGCGACTAACGGTGTTGCATATAGTGAATGGTGATTTTTGAAGTCGTATGAGAGAAACAATAGATCACAATTCGCCCTTGCATAAGGTTCAGTGTGATGGACGTACACATGAGGAGGGGGCTGCTTACTTAATGCTAATGCTGACCATCTTAATCATGGGGATTGGATTAGTTGCTGTAAGTTCTGTCTGGCATACAGCAGCTAGGAGGGATAAAGAACAGGAATTGCTTTTTTACGGAGCACAATTCCAACAAGCAATAGGGCAATATTATGCTAATAGTGCTAGAGGGCAACGTTTTCCCAAAGAATTAGCAGATTTATTGAAAGACCCACGCGTCCCGGGAGTCAAACGCTATCTTAGAAAAATATATACCGATCCTATGACCGGAAAGAAAGATTGGGGGCTGGTGCGTAGTAAAAGCGGAGGTATTGTGGGGGTTTATAGCAAGTCCGAAGAACAGCCAATTAAGGTTGCAAACTTTAGCGTCGCAAACAAACATTTTAATGGTATGAAGCAGTATTCGGATTGGGAATTCATCTATAGGAGTGGCTACAAATAGAATTCTCCCTAAAATCAATTTATATTTGACAGCATTTCACCAAAACTCCAGACACTTTACCACCGGGTATTCAGGATTTTAAAAATGGTGGGTGAATAGGCAACAAAGGGAAATCATAATGCAAACTGAATTACGCCAAGCTAAACGAACAGTACTCTCGACGCAACCGAAAGGTGAATTTTACTTGTATAACCATGATGAAACCTACTCAGTAGATTGTGTCCAAAATATTTCGGCAGAAGGTATCAGCATACAACTCAAGAACTTTGTGGATATATCAACAGAAGTTGAAATCCAATACAAACACAAAGATATTAACTTACGAGTTAACGGCACTGTGGTTTGGAGTCGGAAAACAAACGAACCAGCAGCAACTGAAGTAACCGAACAGTCGTATGATATTGGTATTAATCTAATCAGTCCGCACCTTCTTATTTCGCAGATATTGACAGTGTAATTTGTACGTTAGTCTTGGCACTCAAAATCTAAAATGAAGCGCTCATTAGCGAAGGGATTGAGGGTTTTGCTTACAAAGAATTGGAAAATAGGATAGTTTATACATGCTTCCAACGCTCTTTGCGGGTTAAGCTTATCCGCCAGTAGTCTGCCGCCAATTGGATAATGATATTGCTTGGCGTGGTCGATCATATTGGCAAGATTAACAACAGGAGTGAAACTTTTCCTTTATTTTGCCATCACTTATTTATTCCATATTGAAAACTTTTGAATCTAATTTAATGCTGTATCTTGTGGGGCATGATCAGGATAATCAATATCTGTAAAACGTCGATACCATGGAAATTACTTGCTACCGCGATAAGGAGTTAGCGCGGGAACATTGTTTACTTCCTGCAGCAACTTATAACTTGGCTCAGATTTTGTTGTCACGCGCAAATGCTGAGTGTGTGTTTGTACCTGTTCGTTCCATTCAATACCTAGCTATCATTGACGCTGAAGAGATTGTTTTCATTGATAGCGCACAAAAGGAGCTAGTGAAAATCTCATGGCAAGAATTTCGCCCCCAAGAGCGAGAATCGCTAGATCAACCTGTTTCCTACGAAGCAGTCTATTATTGTGAAAAATCGGCCAGCGTTCTAGACAGGCTGCAACAAGAATTTTTACACGCACTGCAAATAATATCCAGCAAAGACGCACCCAGCAGTAAAGCTTCTGTCAGTAGGCTGATTATTCGCGATAAGTAAAAGAAGACGTACCGCTACTGTCTGATTATCCGGTCAGACTTGCAAACAGCGTTGGCAACTTCTCAGGCAACTTGTCCACATTGTCGATGACCGTATAGTTGTTTTCACCGAAAATGCGCTTTACATAGTCGTCAGCATGAGGATCTAACGTCAGACAGTAAGTCAGCACGCCCGTACTGTACAGCTCTTCTACCGCCTTTTTGGTGTCATGACGCAAATGCTGTGGGTCACGTTCATCGATATCTGCCGGCTCACCATCGGTGACTAAAAGAATCAATTTACGTTTTTCTTGCTGCTTTAAAAGATGGTGGCCTGCATGGCGCAGGGCTGCGCCCATGCGTGTGGATAAGCCGCCCTTCATACCCGCTAATCGCGTTTTGGCATCATCATCAAAGTGCTGATTGAAATCCTTAAAGCGGTAATACTGCACATCATGGCGCCCATCTGAAGAAAAGCCATGAATCGCAAAAGGGTCACCAATGCCTTCTATTGCAGTTGCAACCAAGGTCGCTGCCTCACGTGTTAATTGCAAAACAGTTTTATCCGAACCATCCATTGCCTCATTGGTGGATTCGGATAAGTCCATCAGCAATACGACTGATAAATCACGGTTATTCAACACGTTACGCATCGTAATACGCGGGTTCGGCTGCTCTCCGATACGAATGGCAATCATCGCATCAATAGCGGCATTGATATCAATCTCATCGCCATCTTCCATATTGCGGATGCGCTGCACACCTTCCGGGGTCAGCAGGTCGATAATCTGTTTAATACGATGAGCGATCGGACGATATTCATCCATGATGGTCTGAATATCTTTGATATAACCACGCGGCTGACGACGCTCATAGACCGTAGCCCAATCAGGTCGGTGCAACTGAATCTGGTAATCCCATTCCTGATAGTGGAACGGATCAGAAATCGGCTCCTTGCCCCACATATCATTGAAGCTGACTTGCTCGTCCGTCAGGTCATCTTCATAAGGCCGCATATTGGTGGAGCATGTCCAAATTTCCTGTGCATCATCGCCGGCAAGCTCACAATCAACTTCATTCGCCATTTCGATGACACTCACTTGCTTGCGAACCTGCCGCTGGCTAGCGGGCATGTATTCCACTTCAGAATCCCAATCAAACTCTTCAAATACCCAGACATAACGGTTGTCATCGCGGTAGGGGATATCAATACGCTCCAATATACGCAGACTGGGCACCTCTTTACGAGCAGAAAAGATATTGAATAACTCCAAGCCCATGTGCCAACTAAATTGGTTATCGTCCTGCTTGGCTTCAATTTGATCGTGGAAGTTTTGCACAAATGCTGATAGCTCAGCATCTTGCGTGCTAACCGAAATATCCAGCAGCATTAACGCCACATGCTCCAGAATTGGCATGGTAGGGTGTTCTGGCCCGTCTTCATGCGGTACTTCGATCAACGACTTCCACAAGCGCTTTAAGCCAGGGAAATCCTGTACAGCTTTATATTCGACCCGTGCATCTTCTAGTAATCCGATAAAGAACATTTGCGCAGGACTGAGTTCTTCTGCAGAAATAGGTGCACTGGAATACATCATATGTGCTGCCATATGCGCAGATGTCGCTCGATATACTTCCAAGCCAGGTACATCGGCTATGTCATCCAGTGCATCGGGCAAATGCAGTATGCGATGTTCAATGAAAGGACGGAAATCTGAAAAATCAGCACCCGTCGGTCTGAGGAAGAAATCTCTGCCCCATAAAGCACGCAAATAAAAATTGAGCTTACGCTGGGTTTTAACGAACAAGGTACCGCGTCGCTCCTTCTGCAATACAGCACGACTGTCTGCCGATTCCAGATTAAAGTAAGCGGTTAGATTATCGTAATCACGGCGATAGGCTTGAGCACCAAAATGCGCCCAACGTCGCAAGCCACTCAAGGTGAGTTTGGATAGCAGCTCATCGATGTGATTGAGCATTGGTTTGACACCACGCGAGGCAGTTGAAGCTAGCTGATGTACCAAGGTCAAATAACCACGGAAGAGTTCTGCATCCCCCAAATTGCGCGCTGCAGTTGGCATGCTGCTAAACAATAAGGAAACCACCGCACCGGAAGTCATGGAGGACAATTTCATGGCTGCCGCAAGGCAGTCACCGATAACGTCTTCGCCACATTCCTTGGCGACTTGCGGCATCTCTTCCAGATAAGAGATTACCAAATCGTTACCGCGCCCCAAATTCAGCAGACTTTTTGCACCATCCAAATAGGTCTGCAAGCCTGATGGAGACATCACGCGTGAGGCATCCTGAAAAATACCTTTCAGAACGCCTTGAATCTCAGGTGCCGCATCTTTCAATACGGCTTCATAGTCTTCAAATTTTATCGACATCAGCTTACAACCGTCCTTGAAATACAGAACCTATCGGCCCTGTTTACTTTAGAAATGGCGCAATACAAATTACATTTGAGAATGCATCACTGTCTGAAGCCAGCATTAACCAAAGAAAGTTTCAACCGCCGCATTCAATGTATCGCACATATCTGGATCATCCGTTAAAGGCGTTACCATCGTCATGGTACAAGCGGCCATGGGATCAACACCTTTACTGCTGATCAACTGGCCAGCGTACACAAGCAATCGTGTGGAAATACCCTCATCTAAACCATGCCCTTTCAGGTTGCGAGCACGTTGGGCAATATGCACCAACTTTTCAGCAATCTCTGGCGAAACACCAGACTCCTTAGAAACAATACTGATTTCAGTTTTCTCTTCAGGATAATCAAAACTCATCGCACCAAAGCGCTGCTTGGTAGATTGCTTAAGGTCCTTCATCAAGCTTTGGTAGCCGGGGTTGTAAGAAATCACCAACTGAAAGTCAGGGTGTGCCTCAACCAGCTCACCTTTCTTGTCCAAGGGCAGACTACGACGATGATCGGTCAAAGGATGGATCACTACGGTGGTGTCCTGACGTGCTTCAACCACTTCATCAAGATAACAAATCGCGCCGATACGTGCGGCGGTCGTCAATGGACCATCCTGCCACTTGGTGCCATCCTTATCCAACAGGAATCGACCGACCAGATCAGATGCGGTCATATCTTCATTACATGCGACGGTAATGAGTGGCTTACCAAGCTTCCATGCCATATGTTCGACGAATCGTGACTTACCGCAGCCGGTAGGTCCTTTGATCATCAAAGGCATTCTGACGCTATAAGCCGATTCATAAAGCGACACCTCATCACCCACAGGCTCATAATATGGCTCTGCCGCAATTTTGTATTGTTCAGAATCTACTGTGTATTCACTCACCGACATAAGCTACCTCTTTTATTAAATTAGTACTGAGTTCATCAAAATTTATATTCATCACCAAGCAAAACGAATTGTGACTTAAGAATTTCACGAGGCTTCGTCGCCTGTTTCAGAGTTTCCTGACCAGCCTGCGGCTTTCGCTTCAGTAAAGGCCAGACTATGAATCTTTTGGTGTCGCGCAAAAAGTTCAGGTGGTAGGTTGCTGACCATGCAACCATATTTGTCCCACTCAATATTGACTTTATCAAGTAGGACATCAATTTGAGCACCATTCCATCCTTCGCAGGTTTCAGTCTCATCCAGGAGACCGAAAACCCAAGCATCTCGGATGATTTTGCCAATGACGGTCATGCCGCCGTTCAAATCGTTTTGTATTCCTATGTACGTCTTTGGTTTTGACATTTAACCCACACTCCGAGGGGTTGCAGCAGTCTGTAATTGTATTGATAAATTAAAAAATCCCCGACCGAAATTAACGTCGGGCGGGGATTCTTTGTTGTTGCTGCAAATACCGCCTAAGCGTTAAACAGCTGTACCGCGATAGATAACCATTGAAGTACCTGCACATTGTGCAAAGTTATCCAGACCCATCAAACGTACGTGGTTCTTTGGGTGGGCTTTATGACAAGCTTCAAGCTCAGCTAAAATCGCGTCGATATCAGTCTCACCGAACAATGGTAGTTTCCACATATACCAGTAGTTGCTAATGGCATTTTCTGGCTCTGTATGTTCAATCGCTGGATTCCAGCCCTTGTCAATGATGTACTGAATTTGAGAACGAGTAGAATCTTTGCTCAATGCTGGCAAATAAGAAAAAGTTTCAAACTTACGGCTCTGCGCCGCGTCGCTCAAGCTAGAGTTGTAATCTTGCATATCACTCATTGTGATGATCTCCTGTGTTTAGTAGTTAGGTTAGGGGGAGGCTATGCAGCAGCCCCTTCCCACCAAGGTAATGGTTCTTACTTATGCGCAACGTCGATCTTATCAACTGTATCAAACTCAAACTTGATCTCTTTCCAAGTTTCCATAGCGATCTTGAGTTCTGGACTGCTTTTCGCAGCTTTAGTAAGAACATCCTTGCCTTCTTTTTCAACTTCAACACCTGCGTTACGTGCCTCAACACATGCTTCAACTGCAACACGGTTAGCAGCAGCACCCGCAGCATTGCCCCAAGGATGGCCCAATGTACCGCCACCAAACTGCAAGCAAGAGTCATCACCAAAGATGTTAACCAGTGCTGGCATGTGCCAAACGTGGATACCACCTGAAGCAACTGGGATAACGCCAGGCATAGAGCCCCAGTCTTGATCGAAGAAGAGACCACGGGAACGATCTTCTTTGATGAAGGAGTCACGCATGGTGTCGATCCAACCCAATGTTGCATCACGATCACCTTCCAACTTACCAACAACGGTACCGGAGTGCAGATGATCACCACCAGACAAACGCAGAATCTTAGTCAATACGCGGAAGTGGATACCATGGTGCGGATTACGATCCAACACAGCATGCATCGCGCGGTGAATGTGCAGCAACATGCCATTGTTTTGACACCATTGTGCCAATTGAGTATTAGCAGACAAACCACCAGTCAGATAGTCATGCATGATAATGGGTGCGCCAATTTCTTTAGCGTACTCAGCACGACGCATCATTTCATCTGCAGTTGGTGCAGTGACGTTCAGATAGTGACCCTTACGCTCGCCAGTCTCAGCTTCCGCTTTATGAATTGCTTCCATCACGAAGTCAAAGCGATGTCTCCAGCGCATGAACGGTTGAGAGTTAACGTTCTCGTCGTCCTTGGTGAAATCCAATCCGCCACGCAGGCCTTCATAGCATGCACGGCCATAGTTTTTCGCAGATAGACCCAATTTAGGCTTAATGGTGCAGCCCAGCAGAGGACGGCCATACTTGTTCAACAAGTCACGCTCAACCTGGATACCTTGAGGAGGGCCATTACATGTCATCACATAAGCGATTGGAAAACGGATATCTTCCAAACGCAAAGCACGCAGTGCCTTAAAGCCAAATACGTTACCAACCAATGAAGTCAGGATGTTTACAACAGAACCTTCTTCAAACAAATCGATTGGATATGCAACAAAAGCGTAGAAACATGTGTCGTCACCCGGTACGTCTTCAATCGCATAAGCACGACCTTTGTAGTAATCCAAGTCTGTCAACAAATCAGTCCAAACTGTTGTCCAAGTACCTGTAGATGACTCAGCAGCAACCGCCGCCGCAACCTCTTCACGAGGAACACCTTCTTGAGGTGTGATTTTGAAACATGCCAAAATATCTGTCTCTTTAATCGTATAGTTTGGCTCCCAGTAGGTCTCGCGATACTCTTTTACACCAGCGCTATATTTCTTCACTGCCATGATTGCACTCCCTTTCAAAAATTGCGCCTTAAAACTGCGACGCGGTTAAAACGGTTACTGCATGGAACACATCGTACTCACCCGAATGCATAAGTGCAACTCATAGTTTTTTATGGTTATAATAAGAATTGCTTATGGTTGTTTGTGCTGACGAAACTGCTGTTCGGATGCGAGGAAATTGAGCAGTCAGACAACTCGGCACTCATTACTCATTATATCGGGCGGATAGCTATGTTACACCTCACATTGCGACAGTTGCAGGTTTTTGAACAAGTTTCTCATCATCTCAATTACTCACGGGCAGCTGAAGCACTTTATTTATCGCAGCCAGCCGTCTCTATGCAGATCAAACAGTTAGAGAGCCACATAGGTTTGCCACTGTTCGAGCAAATGGGGAAAAAAATATTTTTAACCGAGGCCGGACAGGAATTACGTCACTATAGCCATGCCATTCTTGAGCAACTCAGCGAAATGCAAACCGTATTTGAGGAATTGAAAGGGCTCGAACAAGGAAAACTCACCCTAGCGGTGGTCAATACGGCGAATTACTTCATGCCACAATTATTGGCAACGTTCTGCCAACAGTATCCCAATATCACCGTCAATCTACATGTTGCCAACCGGGACGCAGTGCTCAAACAACTGGCCGACAACAGTACCGACCTTGCCATCACCGGACAGCCACCAGATGGACTCGAACTGGCTGCGGAATCGTTTCTTGATAATCCGCTGGTTGTCATTGCGGCACCACACCACTCATTGGCGAAACTCAAGCGGGTTAAATTTTCACAGTTGGCGAAGGAAGCATTCTTAACCCGGGAAAGTGGCTCCGGGACACGTAGTGCAATGGAGCGGATTTTTGCAGAGCATAAAATTCGGCCTCATATCAGCATGGAGATGGAAGCCAATGAGGCCATCAAGCAAGCCGTACAAGCTGGTATGGGGCTCGGTATATTGTCACGTCACAGTATTGAGCTGGAACTCGAAACTAAACGGCTAGTTGTGCTTAATGTAGAACATTTTCCGTTGATCCGACACTGGTATGTTGCCCATCGTAGCAGCAAGCGACTTTCCACCTCAGCGCAGGCATTCAAGCAATATTTACTTTCCCAAGATGAATAGCGGCCTGATAGAAATTGCAAGCGGTGGATCAAATTAGTGTATTGGTCATACCACTTTAATAAGCATCGGATTCAGCTAGGAACATAAATGGACATTTCTTGATTAATTTACTCGTATTTGCGTAAAACTAGAAATGTAACTATAGTGGTTACATATGTCGAAGAGTACACGATTCTCCATGGCCGTCCATCTCATGACGGCGTTAGCACATCTGAAGCAGCAGATATCCTCAGAGCTATTGGCAGGATCGGTCAATACTAATCCGGTCGTTGTGCGCCGTTTGCTAGGCTCGCTCAATCGCGCAGGATTGATTAAAGCGGAACGTGGCATCGCCGGTGGGTTTTCACTGGCGCGTTCACCTGAAGATATATCGTTGTTCGACATCTATCGTGCGGTGCTCGATGAAAATGAGTTAGTGTCTCTTCACGATAATCCTGAGAACAGGGTTTGTCCGGTCAGCTGCAAAGTGCGAAGTATATTGGCAAGATATTTGAATAGGGCACAAAATACTTACGAGCGCGAGCTGGAAAAAGTAATGCTTGCAGATATTGAAAAAGGGGTGTGATTCTGTGCTTTTTCATAACACTGGATTATATGGTAGAACATTAACTTACGGAGTTTAAGGGGAGCAATATGTCAATAAATACACCAGTCACTCGCTACGGATGGTGGATAGTCAAACATCCCTGGGGTGTAATTTTGATTGCACTGATATGTATCATGGCTGCTGCCAGCGGTGGACGCCTACTCTCATTTTCAACTTCTTACAGTGTCTTCTTCAGCGAAGATAACCCGCAGCTGACTGCATTTGAGGAACTGGAGAATACCTACACCAAAAATGACAATGTGATTTTCATTCTCACCCCGAAAGAGGGTGATGTGTTTACCGAACAGAATTTGCAAGTGGTGCAGTCAGTTACTGAGCAGGCCTGGCAGGTTCCTTATTCGATCCGGGTCGATTCCATCAGCAATTTCCAGTATACCGAGGCGGTAGAGGATGATCTGACCGTGATGGATCTGGTGCCTGAAGATGCCTCTCTGGACCAGCCAGCGCTGGATAAAATCCGTGAAGTTGCCATCAATGAGCCGCTCTTGTTACAGCGTCTAATTTCCGAACAAGGGCATGTGACCGGGGTCAATGTCACCATCCAACTGCCGGGCATCAACCCGGTGGCAGAAGTACCCGAGGTGGTGACTTTTGTTCGCAATATGGCAGATGAGATTCGCAATCAGCATCCCAATATGGAGGTTAGGCTGAGCGGGATGGTGATGATGAATAATGCGTTTGCCGAAGCATCACAGTCAGACATGAAAAATCTGGTTCCGATCAGTTTTCTGCTGATGGTGATTATGCTCGGATTGATGATTCGTGGCTTCACGGGTACTGCGGTCACAGTGGTGGTGATTTTCGGCTCGATTCTGGTTGCGATGGGTTCAGGTGGTTATATTGGCTATCCCATCACCCCGCCTTCAGCTTCGGCACCGACGATTATCCTGACGGTGGCTATCGCCAATTGTGTGCACCTGCTGGTTAGTTTCATGCACCAGATGCGTAGAGGGATGGATAAACTTGAAGCGATGGTGGAAAGCATGCGTATCAACATGCAGCCGGTATTTCTCGCCAGCGCAACGACTGCGATCGGCTTTTTGAGCATGAATTTCTCAGATGTCCCGCCCTTTAATCATCTTGGCAATATGGCATCGATCGGTGTGTTCACTTCATTCCTGCTATCGGTAACGCTATTGCCAGCATTGATTTCGATTCTGCCGGTGCGGGTCAAAGTCTCGAAAACAGAAGATGGTAGTGAAATGATGGCTCGCTTCGGTGCTTTCGTCGTGCGTAAACGTCGTAGCCTGATTTGGATTATGACTGCAGTGGGGTTGATCCTGATCACCAGCATACCCCGCAATGAATTGAATGATGTGTTCGTTCATTATTTTGATCAGAGCGTCCAGTTTCGTGCTGACTCTGATTATCTGGAGCAGAATCTCGGCGGTCTGTACACCATCGATTACTCTTTGGCGTCAGCTGAGAGCGGCGGCGTGAACAAACCTGATTTTCTTCTGCAACTATCGGACTTCAGTACATGGTTGAGAGCGCAGCCAGAAGTGGTGCATGTCAACTCCATCAGTGACACCATGGCCAGACTCAACAAGAATATGCATGGCGATGATTCCGAATATTATCGCCAGCCAAGGGAGCGTGAACTGGCTGCTCAATATTTATTGCTTTATGAGATGTCCTTACCCTATGGCTTGGACTTGAACAATCAACTCAACGTGGATAAATCAGCAACCCGTTTGACGGTGACGCTGAAAGTCATGTCTAGCAATGAACTGCTTGCATTTGAACAAGCCTCCAGTAAATGGCTTACCGAAAACGCACCGAAAATTACAACGGCAGGTGGCAGTGGCCCTACCATCATGTTTGCAAACATCGGCAAACGTAATATCAACAGTATGTTGATCGGTACGACACTGGCGTTGATCATGATATCAATCATACTGATCTTTGCATTACGCTCACTTAAAATGGGGCTGACCAGCTTGATCCCGAATTTGGTACCTGCTGCTATGGGCTTTGGCTTATGGGGGTTGTTAGTGGGCGAGGTGGGTCTTGGCCTTTCCATCGTGGCAGGCATGACGCTGGGTATCGTCGTGGATGATACTGTTCACTTTCTCAGTAAATATCTACGCGCACGAAGGGAAAAAGGACTGTCCCCGGAAGATTCGGTACACTATGCTTTTGCCAATGTTGGCTATGCGTTATTAACGACGTCAGTCGTGCTGATAGTAGGCTTTTTGGTGTTGGCGATGTCTAACTTCTATCTGAATTCAGGCATGGGCATGCTTACTGCGATCGTTATCGCTTTTGCACTGCTCGCCGATTTCTTACTGCTACCCCCGTTGTTGATGAAATTTGAGGAGAAAAAGCATGCGTAAATGGATACTACCAATACTGCTACTGCTGTCATTCAATGTATTGGCCGAAACTCCTGAAGAAAAGGGAATGGCGATCGCTGTCAAGGCAGATAAAGCCGATACCGGCTGGCAGGATATGAAGTCTGAGATGACAATGATTTTGCGTAATCGTCAAGGGCAAGAGACCTCTCGCAAAATTCGTAACCGTCAACTGGAAGTGATTGGGGATGGTGATAAGGCTTTGAGCATCTTTGACAGTCCAAACGATGTTAAGGGGACCGCATTTCTCAGTCATACTCATTCCAAGAAAGCGGATGATCAATGGCTATATCTCCCCGCCCTTAAGCGAGTGAAAAGAATTGCCTCCAATAATAAATCCGGCCCTTTTATGGGTAGTGAATTTGCTTTTGAGGATATTACCTCTCAGGAGGTCGAAAAATATACCTACAAGTGGCTACGAGATGAGACTTTTTCTGGACATGAAACCCATGTTGTAGAGCGCTATCCTACCTATAAACATTCGGGGTACACCAAGCAGGTGGCATGGGTGGATAAGGAGAGACTTCAAGCATTGAAGATCGATTTTTACGATCGTAAAGGAAAGCTGTTGAAGACTCTGGAGGCGCAGGGATTTAAGCAATATCTCAACAAATACTGGCGTCCTGCAAAAATGGAGATGGTCAACCATGTCACCAAGAAAAGCACCACGCTGAATTGGAATAACTACCAGTTCAAAAATGGCTACAGTGACCGGGACTTTGATAAGAATACCTTGAAGCGTTCACGCTAACTGAAATGGTCGCGGTGTCTGCAAAAAAATATTTGGCATTTTTGCTGTTAAGTAGCGGGCTATTCGCCAACGCTTCTGCCGTTGAGTTGTCCGGAAGTATTTCGGCAGAATACCGCAACTTCACCCAGCAAGCGCTATACCCCCAACAGGGAGGAAACAGTCTGTCAGGAGCGGCGCAAATCAGCTTGGTCCATGAGTGGAATGACGGGGATCAAATCTTTGCCTTTGTTCCCTTTGTGCGGCGAGATCAACATGATGATGAGCGTAGCCATGCTGATATTCGTGAGCTTACATGGGTCAACGTGGCGGATGATTGGGAGTTGCGCCTAGGAATTCGTAAAGTATTCTGGGGCGTAACAGAGTCCCAGCATTTAGTTGATATCATCAACCAGCCCGACTTGGTTGAGAGCGCCGATGGTGAGGAGAAGTTAGGCCAACCAATGCTAAATCTTGCGCTAATCCGCGACTGGGGTACTGTGGATATGTTTATCCTGCCTTATTTCCGTGAGCGCACATTTCCCGGCGCAAGTGGCAGGTTACGCACGCCATTACCAATTGATGCTACGCAGGCGCAATATGCCTCTGATGATAAGCAGCGTCATATCGACTATGCACTGCGCTGGTCTCACTACATAGGTGATCTGGATATCGGGCTGAGTTATTTTAACGGTACCAGTCGTGCGCCCGGTTTCATCAATACTGGCACGACGTTGATTCCTTTTTATGACCAAATCAGACAGTGGGGGCTTGACCTGCAAGCTACCAAGGAAAGCTGGTTGTGGAAGCTGGAGGCAATCCAACATTCGGGGACCATGCCCGTGAATGACTATAAGGCCGCTACGGGTGGCTTCGAATACTCCTTCTACAGCCTGTTCGGAAGCAGCGACCTTGGTTTGGTAATGGAATATCTCTACGATGATCGCGGGAATTCAGCTCCTACACCATTTCAAGACGACCTAATGCTAGGCATGCGCTGGGCGATGAATGATGAGCAGAGTACTGAGGCCTTGTTGGGGGTAATTACTGATTTAGACACCAATGGTCATGTCTACAGTCTGGAGGCCAGCCGCCGCTTGGGTGAGGATTGGAAGGTGAATCTGGAAGGGCGGTTCTATCAACCGAAGGAAGCGACCGACCCTCTATACATCTACCGTAACGATGACAACATTCAGTTGGAGTTGAATTACTATTTTTAACCTATTTTGAATTTTCCACCTTGGAATCGAGAGTGACTTCTACTTAAGGAAATAACATGAGGCGATGGATAAATCGGACAGTATATGCAACCGTGGCGATCTTTTTTTCATTAAACGCTGCCTATGCCGGCCAAGTGGCGGGAACAATCAAAACGATCAAAGGTGATGTGAAGATCGTTCGGGATGGCTCAACCATCAAAGCCGCAAACAGAATGAAGCTGAATACTTCAGACAAGATCGTTACCGGTATGAAGAGCTCGGTAGGTATTATCCTGCAGGATGATACACTTATTGCTTTAGGCCCTAAGACAGTCTCAACCCTAGATAAATTTCGTTACGACCCGGTGAAACGGGATGGAAATCTACTTATATCGATGCTCAAGGGATCTATGCGCTTTGTGACAGGTTGGTTAGGGAAACGCAAACCAGAATTTGTGTCCATCAATCTCCCTGCCGCCACAATAGGCGTGCGCGGAACTGATTTCATTGTATCTGTTGAATAGAAAGTATTAGTTATGGAATTAATTACAGCATTGCTGGCATCAGCGCTGGCCTACTTGATATTCACAACCCAGCCTGAACCACACAAGGAAGTTGCCATTCTGTTACCTGAGGCGGACGGGAAGAGTTCTGGGATTGTGTTTAAAAGTCACGGGCAACAAGCGGTTGTGACAGAACCATATCAAGCAGTTGAAATGACTGGTGAGAGTATTCAGAGCAAGCAGTATACGGCCGAAGAAATTCAACGCTTATATCCGGGTTTAATGCAAGCACTACCGGCAAAGCCACGTTCGTTTACTTTACGTTTTGTGAAGGGTAGCCCGACACTCACGCCAGATTCCGAAGCAATGATGGCCGATATCCTCAAAGATGTAAGTCATCGGGATTCACCTGACGTTACTGTAATCGGGCATACCGACCGCAGAGGGACTGAGGAAGATAATCTTGCTTTATCACTTGATAGAGCAATGGCCATACGGGACATCCTAGTGAAAGGTGGTATTTCGGAAAAAATGATCCAAGTATCCGGGCGAGGTGAAAGTGAACCTGAAGTCGAAACCGAAGATGAAGTGGAAGAAGAGCTCAATCGCCGTGTTGTCGTGGGCGTACGCTAGCAAGTTTCTCTTGCTTGAAACGAAGGAGTCCATACCTTCCAAGGCTATGAAAATTAGCTGCATCGTCGGATATCGAGCCATAAATATTATGACCCCCAACGGGAGTTTCTCAATTATTCCTACATCATCCATTCAAACAAAAGGGCTCTTAGGATGCCTAATTGCGATAAAATTTCTGATTGGGTGTATGGGAGAGGCATTCTTCCCTCAGCACAGAACATTCCATTAATTTTCACTTATTAAAAAAAGACTCATGGCATACAGGCAAGTAACGATCAGCATACTTAAAAAAACTATTACAGCAGTGAAACCTTTGGGGATGAATTCCACTAGTATCGCCAGTGATTTTCGCAGATATTTCAATCATACCCTTGGCCGAGATAGAAACTGCAAGTCAATCCACTATCTATACACAGCATTAGCCTACACCCAGCGTGACAGACTGATGGAGCGCTGGAAAAATACAAATTACGCCTACGATGAAGCTGATTGCAAAAGAGCGTTTTATCTTTCTTTGGAATTTCTGATGGGCAGGGCGCTGGGCAATGCGATGCTCAACCTTAATACTCAGAATGAAACCACGCGTGCCATGCATGACCTCGGCATTGTGCAGGAAGAGATTGCTGAGAGTGAACAGGATGCGGGCCTTGGAAATGGTGGCTTAGGTCGCTTGGCGGCTTGCTTTCTAGATAGTTGCGCAACTTTACAACTGCCGGTAAAAGGTTACGGTATCCGGTACCAATACGGGATGTTCCACCAACATATTGAAAATGGAAATCAGATTGAAAAGCCGGATGACTGGTTGCGAGATGGCAATCCTTGGGAATTAGAGCGTCCAGAATTTACGCAACGTGTCAATTATGGTGGTCGCACTGAGCGCTACCAGAACGATGCAGGTGAATTCAGTTTCCGTTGGGTGGAGACGACCTCCGTGCTGGCAGTACCTTATGATGTGCCGATCCCCGGCTATCGCAATGGTACGGTGAATACCTTGCGTCTTTGGCATTCTGCCGCTACGGATGAGTTCAATCTAGGTGAGTTCAATGCGGGAAGCTATACGGAATCTGTCGCATCGAAAAATGATGCTGAGCACATCACCATGGTGCTTTATCCAAACGATGCGAGTGAAAATGGTAAGGAGCTACGACTGCGCCAGCAATACTTCCTAGCCTCAGCCAGTCTGCAGGACATCATCAGGAGCTGGATAAGTCGGCACGGAAAGGACTTCACTCATTTCGCAGAGAAGAACCATTTTCAGCTCAATGATACCCATCCTACCTGCGTCGTCCCAGAGCTGATGCGCCTCCTGATGGATGAGCATGGAATGACATGGAATCAGGCTTGGGACATCACCAGTAGCACGGTTGCCTACACTAACCATACTTTGCTTCCTGAGGCACTGGAGAAATGGCCCGTACGGATGTTTAGCAGCCTACTGCCACGTTTGCTGGAGATCATTCTTGAGATCAATGCGCGTTATCTGAAGCAGGTGTCACAGAAATGGCCGGGAGATACTGACCGACTGAGACGTATGTCTATCATAGAAGAGGGTGGTGAGCCGCAAATTAGAATGGCATATCTGGCGATCGTCGCGAGCTTTTCAGTGAATGGTGTCGCAGCATTACACTCTGAACTGCTGGTGCAGACATTGTTCCGCGACTTTCACGAATTGTGGCCGAACAAATTCAACAACAAGACCAATGGTGTTA
>Ga0209992_10001556_pt1 | contig 23485 bp, 20 predicted proteins | sample 2SBtaG_2_FD_182564 | JGI IMG/M metagenome (GOLD analysis project Ga0209992, IMG submission 182564) | Deep subsurface microbial communities from Kolumbo volcano to uncover new lineages of life (NeLLi) - 2SBTROV12_ACTIVE470 metaG (SPAdes)... | ecosystem: Environmental > Aquatic > Marine >... | reverse complement strand
CGTTCTCGGGCGACAAGCTTCTCGGAGGGCCGCAGGCCGGCGTCATCGCGGGTCGCGCCGATCTGGTCGCGGCGTGTGCCAAACATCCGCTGATGCGCGCGTTCCGGCCAGGTGGTCTGGTCCTGGGGGCGCTGCAGAACACCCTTCTCGCCTACCTCCGCCGAGACGGTGATGCGATCCCGTTCTGGCGGATGGCCCAGGTGTCGCCAGACGATCTCCTCGACCGAGCCAAGGCGATGAACGTCGGCCGCGCCACAGAGACGACCGCGATGGCGGGTGGCGGATCGCTTCCCGGCGAGGCCATTCCATCTGCGGGAATCGAGATCGCGGGCGATCACACGACGACCCTTCGACGCCACGATCCGCCGATCGTCGCCCGGGTGCGGGAGCAGACCACCACGATCGACCTTCGCACGATCGACCCGGCCGACGACGAGATCGTGGCCACGGCGGTACGCAAGTGCATGTGATCGCCACAGCGGGACACGTCGACCACGGCAAGTCGACGCTCGTCCGGGTGCTCACAGGAACCGACCCCGACCGCCTCGAAGAGGAGAAGGCGCGGGGTCTCACGATCGACCTGGGATTCGCGTTCACCGAACTGCCCAGCCGCCGGCGGGTCTCGTTCATCGATGTGCCAGGCCACGTCCGTTTCCTGAAGAACATGCTGGCCGGCGTCGGCGGTGTCGACGCGTGCATGTTCGTGGTGGCCGCGCCCGAAGGTTGGAAGCCCCAGTCCGAGGAGCATCTGCGCATCCTCGAACTCCTCGGCATCCGCCACGGTCTCGTCGCGCTCACCCAGGTCGGTCTGGTCGACGACGAGCTGCGCGAGCTCGCCGAACTCGACATCGAGGAACGGACCGAGGGCTCGTTCCTCGAGGGTGCGCCGATCATCCCGGTCGACTCCATCGACGGCACGGGGCTCGACGATCTGCGAGCCGCGCTCGACGAGCTCACCGAGACCGCACCAACCGCAGTCGACCACGGTCGGCCGCGCCTGTGGATCGACAGAGCATTCGCGGCGACCGGAGCAGGCTCGGTCATCACCGGCACCCTCACGGGGGGTCGAGTCCGGGCCGAGGACGAGCTGACCCTCGTTCCCGGCGAGGGGACGGCGCGGATCCGGGGCATTCAGACCCAGGGCGAGCAGCGCACGAAGATCGGGCCGGGCCATCGGGTCGCGCTCAACCTCAGTGGCGTCGGCCTCGACGACCTCGGTCGAGGTGTCGCGCTCGTGAAGGGCGACCAATGGCACCGCACCGATCGGGTCGATGCCGAGCTCACCGTCCTGCCGAACCTGGACCACGAGATCTCGCGCCGAGGCGCGTATGCGATCTACCTGGGTTCGGGCGAGTGGCCGGTGCGCCTCCGCGTCCTGGGACCGGATCAGCTTGCGCCCGGAACCACGGGCAACGTCCGGATGTTCTTCGGCGAACATCTTCCGCTGCTCCCTGGAGACAGGTTCGTGCTACGGGAGTTCGGTCGCGACGAAACGGTCGGGGGTGGACAGATCCTCGACGTCGATCCACAACTCAAGGCCGCAGAGTCCATCCCTGATCGGAGCGTCGACCGGGTGATCGCCGAGCGCGGTTGGGTCGACGTCGACGATCTCGAAAGGCTCACTGGCGAAAGGCGCGACCCGGTGGTCGGCCGGTGGGTCGCGCTTCTCGACACCGTCGACGCTGCCCGCGCCGAAGTGCGCGACCTCGTGGAGACGGCGGACGGCCTCGGCCTCGACCTCGCCCAGCTCGACGAGCGCCAACGGCTGCTTCTCGACACGCTCGACGACGTGCACGTCGCCGAGGGAAGGGCGCGCCCGATCGACCAAGCGGACGTGCTCGCCGATCACCCGCTCCTCTCCGAGCTCGAGGCCGAGCCCTTCGCTCCACCAGAGCCCGTCGACGTGTCGCGAGACGAGCTGCGCGGGCTCGTGCAGCGCGGTCAGGTCGTGCAGGTCGACGGGATCTACTTCGCAGCGGGTGCGATCGACCTCGCAGCGAGGCGGGTCGCCGAGCTCCTCGCCGACAAGCCAGAAGGAGCCACTGTCGCAGAGATCCGCGACGCGCTCGGCACCACCCGCAAGTACGCACTTCCCTTGCTGGCTCAGCTCGACAGCACGGGCGTCACCCGTAGGCGCGGCGACTACCGGGTCGGCGGCCCGCGTCTCCCCGAGATCTGACCTTCAGGAGCCTCGCGAAGCGAACGTCACGGGAAGGTGCCGCGGTCCGCGCACCTGACCGCCGGCCCAGGTGACCGCGCCGGGGTCGGCCAGTTCGAAGTCGGGGATCATCTTCAGGAACTCCTCGATCGCCACGGCCATCTCCATCCGCGCGAGGTTGGAGCCCGCGCAGCGGTGAACGCCAACACCGAAGGCGACGTGGCGGTTCTCCTCCCGGTCGAAGTCGACGGTGTCGGGGTTCTCGAACATCTCGGGGTCGCGGTTGGCCGAGGGGAACGACAGGAGCACCCGCTCGCCGGCCTTGACCTCGCGGCCGTTGATCTCGGTGGCCTCGGCCGCGATGCGAGCCATGGTGACGGGCGAATAGGCGCGGAGGAGTTCCTCGACGGCCACCGGAATCAGCTCGGGCTCGTCGACCAGTCGCTGGCGATCCTCCGTGTGGCTCGCGAGATGCCAGAGTGCCGACCCGATCGAACTCCAGGTCGTGTCGATACCGGCGATCAACATGAGCGTGATGTTCGATCGAACGACATGCATCGGCACCGGCTCGCCGTCGATCTCGGCGTTGAGCAGGAAAGAGATGAGATCGTCGCCGGGGTCCTCTTGCCTGCGGGCGATCTCACCGAGGAAGAACTGCTCGATGATCACTCGATACTTCTCGCGGACCTCGGGATCCTGGAGCCCGAGCTCGAGGACTCCCTGCACCCACTCCGTGAAGTCGTCGCTCATCTCGGGATCGATTCCGAGAATCTCCGCGATCACCCGCGGCGGGATCTGCCGCGCGTACTCGCCTGCGGCATCCACCTCGCCGTCCTCGATGAAGGACCGGAGCAGCTTGCGGCAGAGCTCTCGGGTCGGCTCTCTGAACCGTTCGACAGCCTTCGGGGAGAAGAACGGCAGCATCAGGCGCCGTTCGGCGGTGTGATTCGGGGGATCGGACACGATGATCGAACGCATGCGGTTGCCATCGTCGTCGTAGCTGATCGGGACGGGCGCGACGCTCACCTCGAAGGACGAGAACCGCTGGGAGTCACGCGCTGTCTCGGTGACGTCTTCGAAGGTGGCGGGCATGTGCGAACCACCCCACCGATCGGTGTGGGCGACAGGACATCCTCCGGTACGCACCTCGGAGAAGATCGGATAGGGGTCGCGGACGAAGTCCGGGGAGAAGATGTCGAAGTCTTCCCTCCAGTCCTCAACCGGATCGGTCGTGCTCATGTTGTGCCCCCTCACGCAGCCGCGCGCTAACGCAAGCGTAGTCAGGAGGTGAAGGACGCCGGCCCGCGCTGCGGGCTCGGGGTCAGGAAGCCTCGGCTTCGAGCACGGCGAGCATTTGTCGCCGCTCGGCTTCGTTCACTCCGCCCCAGATCCCGTGGGGCTCGCGAATCGAGAGCGCGTACTCGAGGCAGTCCTCGGCGACGCTGCATTGTTCGCAGATCGCCTTGGCTCGCTGCTCGCGCTCGAGTTTCTCGTCCTTGCGCTCAAAGCGCGGAGGCGGGAAGAACACCGCCGCCTGTGGTCCCCGGCACGCCGCTTTGAGCTGCCAGCTGTCATCCAGCAACGCAGACACCCCAGCTCCCCCCCTTCAGAGAGCCAACCTACGCGCGCCGCAATAACCGAATCAAGGTTTGAAACGAAATTCGATTCAATTTTCGGAGGAAGGGTCCTCGGATTCGTCTGAGCCCTTCTTTCCGCGCATTTCGCGGTAGTCGACGGCTCCTCCTTCCTCGGGTTCGACCTCGACCACGAGCCCTTCGAGAGCAACGATGCGCGCCCGATCACCGGCCTCCAGCGGCGTCAGCCTGTTCACCCTCGCTCGCCAGTTCGCGCCCTCGAGGACGACCAGACCCTCGGGATCGATGTCGGTCGCCGCGAGCGCCATCTTGCCGATCATCCACTCGCGGCCGAGGGTGGACGTGCCATAGCGGGTCCGGATGAGCGCAGGCATTCCGGAGAACATGAAGGCCAGGGTGAGCCCGATCCCCGCGACGAGGGTGATCCAGCTCATGTCGTGCGCCCCGTACAGCGACCATGAGCCGACGATGAGCAGAACGGTTCCCGCGACCGTCCAGAACCGGGGCACGCCCGTCTGCAGATCGATCGCGAAGCCGAGCATCGCGACGATGAGTGCGACAAGGGCCCACACCCGGATGTCGAGCACGCCGAGTCCGTATGCGCTGAGGAGAAGACACACGAGACCGACACCGCCGGCCACGCCGATTCCGCCGGTGAAGAAGTCGAGCATGATCATCGACAGCCCGACCAGGAGAAGCAGATAGGCAACAGCAGGGCTGGCGACAGTGTGGAAGAGCTGGTCGGTCAAGGGCAGCTTGGTGAACTGCACCTGCACGTCTGCCGCGATCGAGAGCAGGCCGTCTTCCCCTTCGACCGGTACCGAAATGTCGGAGAGGATGCCCTCTCGCTCCATGATGAGGAGCAGCTCCCCGACGGTCGGTGCGAGTTCGTCGACGAGTCCTGCCGCGATCGCCTCGTCCTGTCCGGCGGCACGATCGGCGTACGCGGCGGACGCGGCGGACGCTCCGAGACGGGGGTTGGCGATGTCGCCGAACTCACCCACCCGGCCACGTGTGGAGATCGCCGAGAAGTCGGCGACGGTCACGAGGTGCGCGGCCCCACCCAGGGCCTTGGCCCCGGATTGGCCCACCCACACCACGACGGGGATCGGCGCTGCGTCGAGCTCGTCGAGAAGCTCGAGCAGCTCGTCGGTGTCCACAGCGTGGCCAGGGCTGTTGACCTGCAAGATGATCGCCATCGCACCGTCGGCGACCGCATCGCTCGTTCGAGAGGAGATGTAGGACAGCTCGATCGGATCGAGAAGACCACTGACTTCGATCACGACGACTGTCCGTGGAGCGGACTCTTGCGCTGCGGCTGGCAGGCTGAAGGCGACGACCGCGCCGAGGAGTGTCAACGCTGCCGCAACGAATCTCAACACGCGAGTCCTCCGGGGACGCTGGGACGGGGTGGTTGACCTCATCACGTCTGGTCATCGTGGCCGGGAAGGGAGGCGTCGGCAAGACGACGACCGCGGCCGCGCTCGCACGGGTCGCGGTCGCAGGGGGCCACCGCGTGGTGGCGGTCGCCGTGGGCGACGGTCCCCTCGCCGACCTCCTCGAGCGGGAGCCCACGCCGGTGGAGTCGGTTCTCGCGGGTGAGGAGCTCGACGCGCTGATCCTTGTGCGCATAGATCCCGAGGAGGCGCTCGCTGCCTACCTGCAGGACAACGGGCTGAGCGTGATCGGACGACGCATGGCGCGCACCGGAATGCTCGAGCTCGTGGCGACGGCAACTCCCGCGATCAAAGAGCTGCTGATCCTCGGTCGGCTCAGACAGTTGGAGCAGTCCGAGCACATCGACCTGGTCATCGTCGACGGACCCGCATCTGGTCACGCGCTCGAGCTCGTGAAGGCACCGGCGAGCATGGCGAGCATCGCCAAGGCCGGTCGGCTGCGATCCCAGGCGGAGCAGGCGCGCAACCTGCTCTGCGATTCCGCCCGAACGCAGGTCGTGCTCGTGACGCTTCCCGAGCACACACCAATCCAGGAGACCGTCGAAGCGGCGTTCGACCTCGAAGACGAGGTCGGCATCGCGCTCGGGCCGATCATCGTGAACGGCTGCGCATCACCTTCGCCGGCTGTCGAACCGCCGACTGCGCAGCTGGCGGCCGACGTTCCCAGAGCAGTGACCGACGCAATGGATGCTGCGCTCGAGGAGGCTCACCTACGCCACCAAGCCGAGCGCGAGCTGCTTGCCGAACTCCGTTCCGCGATCGGCGTTCCCCGGATCGAGCTCCCCGATGCTCCGACCCCGAGTGGCGGTGTCGACCTGGTGGCGCTGATCGGCGCCCTCTGGGGTGCAGCGTGACGGGCGGAGCCGGGCTCGCCGGTGCGCTCGAGCACCGGGATGTCGTGCTCGCCGTCGGCGCAGGCGGAGTGGGAAAGACGACGACTGCAGCGGCGATCGGACTCGCAGCGGCTCTTCGGGGCCGCCGAGTGTGCGTGGTCACGGTCGACCCCGCCCGGCGGCTGGCGGACGCGCTCGGCGGCACCGTTCTCGGCGACGAACCGCGACGGGTCGGACCGGACTCCAGAGGCGAGCTGTGGGCCATGATGCTCGACCCCAAATCGACCTTCGACGCCGTCGTGAGCGACCACGCAGGGTCGCCCGAACAGGCAGCGGAGATCCTCGCCAATCCGTTCTACCAGCGACTGTCGACGAGCCTTCCAGGCGTGCACGAGTACATGGCGACCGAAACGCTCCATCGCCTGGCGGTCGATGACCGGTTCGATCTCGTCGTGGTCGACACTCCCCCGTCGCGGCACGTCCTCGACCTCGTCGACGCGCCTGACCGTCTGACCCGCTTCCTCGACAACCGGATGTACCGCACGCTGGTGCGACCGGCAGGCGGGGTCGCGCGGCTCGCGGCGGCGCCCGCGCGGGCGCTGAGTCGGCGGCTCGCGGCGGTCGTTGGTGGACAGATCGTCGACGACGCCATCGGGTTCTTCGAAGCGTTTCAAGGGATGGAGGAAGGATTCGTCGAACGGGCCCGCGCGGTGCGAGCACTCCTCGCCGCGGACACCACCCTCGTTCTCGCGGTCGCCACACCCAAGCGGGACACAGTCGCGACCGGACTCGAGATCACAGGGGCTCTCGCCGAGCGAGGCATTCGGACCTCCGCCGCGGTCGCCAACATGACGACGTTCGACCCGTGGCCCGAGATTGCCGAGTGGGGAGAGCAACTGTCGGTCACACCCGAGCTCTCGCTTCGCCTCGACGGGCTGCGCGACCGCCACGTACGCGCCGACGCCGAGCGAGCGGTGCTCGAGCCACTGTTCGATGCGGTCGCGGCCACGATTCAGATCCACCGACGGGCAACCGAGCTCGGCGATCACGCTGCCCTGGCGGCACTCGGCGGGGCGATTCTCGAGGGAACCGATCGTTACGACGTCGGCGACGGCGAGCGCTAGCCTCGACACCCGTGACGGACGTGCTTGTGGCCAGCGACGCCGACTGGGTGATCGAGGAGGTCGCCGCAGCTCTCAGCGACCCCGACACCTCGTTGCGGGTGGTCCGCGCAGGGTCGGACGTTCGGGGTGCCGTCGGCGCCCAGACCCCTGACCTGGTGATCCTCGACCTCCAGATCGGCAACATGGGCGGAATGGCGACCTGCATCGATCTCCGGCTCGAAGAGTCGGGCGGTCGGCTGCCCCACGTTCCTGTCCTGATGCTGCTCGACCGCCAAGCGGATCTCTTCCTCGCTCGCCGCTCTGACGCGGAGGGGTGGCTGGTCAAGCCGCTCGATGCCTTCCGCCTCAAGATGGCGGCGATGAAGCTGCTCGCCGGTGAGACCATGTACGAGGAGCCGGAACCGCCTGCGCCCGAGCCCGCTGCCACCGACGCAGCTGAGGATGCCGGCGAGCAGAGCGGGGAGCCCGAGGGGGACGATTCCGAAGTGGCCTGATCGCAGGTGATCGGTCACAATGGCTTGTCTCACATCCACCCGAGGCCGATAGCTTCGGGGAACACAACGGGCAGTGGCGCAGGTTGGTAGCGCGCTTCGTTCGGGACGAAGAGGTCGTGGGTTCAAATCCCGCCTGCCCGACTCCTTGCGGCCGTAGGCCGCCCCCGCGTCGGGCCCCCGACTCGCGGGAGCCGAAGGCTCCCCTCACCTCGGGCACCCCGACCATCCTTGCGGCCGTAGGCCGCCCCACCTCGGGCACCCCGACTCGCGGGAGCCGAAGGCCTCCTTCGGGTGATGAACAAAGTCTGAACAGAGCTCCAGAACGGAACCGGCGACCCTCGGCACGCGTTGCTTGCGTGGCCGGATCCTCCGGCTGCATGCGATCTCGCATGACTGCAGAGGGAGTTCACGATGAAGAAACGGACACGCCTGATTCGCTCGGCGGCCGCGCTGGGCCTGGCGGCGACAGCAGTCGCCGGCACGGCGAGCGGCGCCGCTGCGCACGACGACGACGACGAGAGCCAGCGGTTCCGGGTCACGATCACCAACCGGTCCGATCGCAGGGCACCGAGCCAGGTCGGGACCTTCACGACACCGATCGGCGGTATGGGCGATGCGCCCGCGTTCCCCGGCGAGGCGTACGAGTTCAGCTTCACCGCAGCCCCCGGCGACCGCCTCAGCCTCGCGACGATGTTCGTGCAGTCGAACGACTGGCTGTTCGCGACCCGCCAGGCGGGCATTCCCCTCTACCCGGGCGGCAGCCCGCTCAGCGGCGACATCACCGGCCAGATCCGAATCATCGACGCGGGCACGGAGATCGATCAGCCGATCGGATCCGGACCAGACCAGGCACCGCGGCAAGCGGGCCCCAACACTGGAGCGGACGACCCTGACGATGACGTTCGCCGGGTGCGCGGCCGCAACGTGGCCAACTACCTCACCGTCACGGTGACGCCGGGAGCCGATGGGCTGTTCACCGTTCGCCTCGACAACGTGTCGGGCGTGAGCACGATCGCCAACCCGATCTCGCCGGGCGTCTACGCGGTGCACGACAACACTCGTCCGATCTACCGGGTCAACACCGACGACAAGGCCCCCGGTCTCGAGTCCCTCGCCGAGGACGGCGACCCATCCGCGCTCGCGGCCTACCTCGAGAGCCAGCTGGTTGTGACCACTCCGCTGGCACCCGGCGTTTTCGCGATCGATCAGACCGGCGACGCACTGTTCACTCCCGGCACCCCCGACCGCGGCGACGGCCTCGAAGGCCTCGCCGAGGACGGAACTGCCGGACCGCTCGGCACCCACCTCGCTGCGACCCTGAGCGGCGACAGTGGCGTGTTCGCCGTACCCCAGGGTGCAGCCGGACCGGGTCCCGCGTTCCCTGGTGACCGCTACGTGTTCGAGTTCGAGGCGTCGCCGGGCGACGAGCTCAACTTCGCCACCATGCTCGTGCAGTCGAACGACTGGATCTTCTCGCCCGCAGGCGGTGGGATCGAACTCTTCGACGACGACGGAGACCCGATCCGCGGCAACATCTCCGATGACATCGCCGTGTACGACGCTGGGACCGAGGTCGACCAGCCGCTCGGCTGGGGCGCCGACCAAGCACCCCGTCAGGCAGGCCCAGACACCGGCGCATCCGAAGGCGGACTCGTCGAGCAGGAGTCGATCGACGCCAGCGACTACGTGCGGGTGCGAATCCGCCCGATCGGCTGATCCCCCGAGTTGAGCAACTCGGTGTCAGGCACCGAGTTGCTCAACTTGCAGTGGGTCGAGTTTGCAGAGCCGGCCGTGCTCGGGCTCTAGCCTCCGGGCATGGCCGGCTACTTCATCCTCCACACGACCTGGCACACCCTCGAGCACCTGAACGAGTACCAGGCAGGTGCGCAGACCACGCTGCAGGAATACGGAGCCGAATCGGTCGTGTACGACGTGAAGACCGAGGTGGTCGAGGGCGAATCAGACCATCGAGCCACGGTCATCATCCGGTTCGAGGACCTGGAAACGGCAAAGGCCTGGTACCACTCGCCGGGGTACCAGGCCGTGCTGCCGCTGCGGTTGAAGTCGTCTGAGGGCGTCGCTCGCTTCGCCAGCTCCTGAGCGTGTGCTCGCCTATCGAGCGGGCAGCCCGAAGGTCGGGTACCCGGGCTTCACCATGGCCACGTACACCCAGATTTTGAAGTACTGGTTGGTGACTCGGACGATGAAGGAGCGCATGCCCTCCGGCCAGCGGCCGGTGAAGAGCACGGCGAACCAGGCGATGATCGCCACGACGAGAGCCGCGATCGCGTAGACCGCAAGCACCAGGTAGTGCGGGATGGCGAGGAACCAGTTGAACAACCCGGCCCGCGACACCTCGTCGCTCGGCTCCGGAAGGTCGAGCCGCATCGCCTCGTAGGCGCCGTCGTCCGTTGCACCCTGGCTCAACTGGATCGGTGCGTAGCGTTCGGAGAACCCGATCAGGAACGAGTCCGCCCGGACCTGGTAGCGCTCGTGCATCGTCATCACGCCGTACAGCCCGCGGTGAAGCCGGCCCGTGAAGAGGCGGACGAACCAGTAGAACACCGCCGCGATGAACGCCAGCATTCCGAGGGCCCGCTGAATGATGTGGTGAGGGATGTAGAGGATCCAATTCACCAGGGGTCGCCAGCGGGCGACCTCGTGGGGTGAGTCGACGACGAAGTACTGGTCGTCGTTCATGGCTTCGGTCACGATCTCGTCTCCTTCGGGCCCACGGCGGGCCCACCCACGACGGTAAGAAGTCCCGCAGTCGCCGACATCGGCCGAAAGTCCCGTTCGGGTCGGTCGAAGGTCTGATCAGAGACGGCTGATGCCGTCGATGACCGGGCGCCACGTGTCTGCATCGGCCGCGTAATCGGCGTTGACGAAGACCCTGTCGATCACGTCTCCGAAGCGGGCGTCGAGCACAGATGCGACCTGCGTGGGCTCGGCGACGATGGCGAAGGCGTCGAGCACCTCGTCGGGGACCGCATCGATCATGTCGTTCCAGCGGCCGGCCTTCGACAGGGCGTTGAGCTCGCCGGAGAGCTCACCCCAGCCATGGAGATCGAGGACGTCTCGGTAGGCGGGCGTCGAGCCGTAGAACGACACTTGTTCTCGCCGCCCGCGCACGGCTGCGGCGAGCCCTTCTTCGGTCGCTCCCGTGGCGATGAAAGCGGGACTGACCACGTCGATCTCGGACAGGTCGCGACCGGCACGATCGGCGCCGATCTGCAGGTTGGGGATCGTCACCTCACGAACCCAGCGCTCGGTGGTGAACCCGTGAAGGATGATCCCGTCGCAGACCTCGCCCGCCACCTGGGTCATGAGCGGGTTGACCGCGGAGATGTAGATCTTCGGCTGTCCATGCGGATTGGGACCTGGCGAGAAGAACGGCGTCATCAGCGTGTGGGAGTAGAAGTCACCGCGGAAGTCGAGCCGGTCTCCGGTCTCCCACGAGTGCCAGATGGCCTTCAGCGCGAGCACGTACTCCCGCATCCGGTCCGCCGGTTTGGACCACGGCATCGAGAACCGCTTCGTGATGTGTGCACTCACCTGGCTGCCGAGCCCGAGCAGGAAACGTCCCCCTGAGTAATTTTGCAGGTCCCAACCGACGTTGGCGACCGTCATCGGGGTCCGTGCGAACGCCACGGCGATGCTCGTTCCCAACTCGACCCTCTCTGTGTGTTCGGCCGCGAGCACGAGAGGGAAGAAGGGGTCATACGTCGTCTCCGCCGACCACAGGCCGTCGAAGCCCGCCTCCTCTCCCCGACGCGCCAACTCGGGCACGTCCGACAGCAGCTCGATGATCCCCGTGTCGACCTTCATGACCCGTCCCCCTGCGTTGTGGCGGCGAGCCTATGCCCGGCGGAACGGTGCGCAATCAGGTGGCGAGGCTTGGGGCGAACCGGCCGTGTCGCACGATGCTTCGCGTCTGCGTGCTGGCCACCGCCGCAGCCATGAACACGGCAGTCCACAGAACGCCGGGGACGATCAGAAGGACGCGTACGTCGACGACTTCGGCGACTCGACCGAACCCGAGGTTCATCATCGCCATGTGACCGGCGGCGATCATGATGTACAGCGACATGACCCGGCCCCGGTAGTCGTCACTCACGACTTGCTGAACGAAGGTGGCGGACATGGTCATGTAACTCGCCTGGGTGAAGCCGGCGAGCGCTCCGCCTGCGATCACCATCGCCGGGGTCGTCGCGGTTCCGAGCACCACCATGGCAAGCCCGGAGCCGACCCCAGTGAGAGTGAACAGCCACGCGCGTGGCGCATCCCCACGAATCTGCGAGATCCCCAGCGTGCCCAACAGCGCGCCGCTCCCCAGACCCACCAGAATCGAGCTGTAGAGACCGGACCCTCCCCCGACGTCCTCCGCGAGGGTCGGCATCATGGCGTCGAACGCCATCGTGAAGCTGCAGTGCACGCCGACGAGGACGATGATCGTCAAGATCCGAGGGTCACGCCGGACGTAGCGACCGGCGAACGCCAGATCACTCCCGACCCGCGCGATGGCCCCTCCGACCCCGAGCTCTTCGTTGTCCGTCCGAGCCTCGGGTCGGAGCCGCATCCGGATCACGTCGACGAGGCCCAGGGACAACAGCACGGCCGACAGCACGAACACCGAACCGGTGCCATAGCTCTCGAGGAAGGCAGCTCCGAAGAGCGGCCCCACCACTCGGGAGCCGTGCTGGGAGATCCCGCTGAGCGCGATCGCGTTCGTCAGATGCTCAGCCGGGACGACGTTTGCGATCAGCGCCTGACGAGTCGGAACGGTGGCCGCCTGAGCCGACCCGGTGGCGAAGGCCAACAGGATCACGTGCCACACCTCGACGAGGTCGGCGATCGTGATCGCCGCGAGGATGGTCGCTCCCACCACTCCGAACATCGTGGAGAAGATCAGCAGTCGCCGTCTGTCGAACCGATCGGCGAGGGTGCCGACAACTGGGCCAACCACGACGAAGGGAAGGAAGCTCGCGAAGGTCACCCAGCCGACGGCTGCGGTCGACCCGTCGGTGAGGTTGTGGACGAGCCACCCTCTGGCGAGCACCTGCGCCCAGCGCGATCCCGTGCTGAAGAATCCGTTGAGAAACAGGCGTCTGAAGTCATAGGACTGAAAGGCTGGAAAGCGCTCGGCGAGGCCACTCGCCGCGCCACTCACGCGTGGGCCAGTGTGGTCACGTGCGTCGGTCGATCATCTTCTGGAAGTGCTGCGCACCGTTCATCGCAGGAACCCGACCCTCGCCGGGACCCATGTCGGCAAGCACGGGGAAGGCAGCCTCGACGGTGAAGCTGAACTCCTTCGATTGAGGCAGGAAGCACTCCACGTCGTTGCACGCCTGCCACCTCACGGTCCCGCTGACGGTGACGAAGCGACCCTCGGCGGTCTTGGTGGTGTTGCGCGAATTCTGGGTGACGGGAAGCCGCAGAACGACATCTCCGTCGTACACCTCCAGCGTTTCGCCGCTGCCCGACAAGGTGAGGGGTGAGGTCGGCGGCGCGATGGGTGTGTAGGACAGGATCCCGGGGGTGTCGTCGAGCTCGATCGTCGCGACCACGAGACCTTCGGGAACGGGCTCGCCGTAGAGGTGCTGGCCGTCGGGGACCCGGAACGTCGCGACGAGTTCGCGCGTCACGCCCGAGGGGAGTCGATCACCGTCGAGCGACACTTCGACGGACACCTCGTCGACAGCCTGGGCCTCCTGGCCGAAGTCCGCCTCGTTGCCCAGGGCCGCGGCGAGCAGCTGTTCGGGGCCCGGCCGGACCGCGAAGTTGTGCTCGAACACCTTCGCCAGAATCGTTCCGTCGGCCCCGATCGCGTAGGCGCCAGGAAACGGAATCCCGTACCAGGGATGGTCGTCCTCGGGAATCGTGGTGTTGAGGATTCCGAAGCGATTGATGATCTCGCTGTCGGGGTCCGAGAGCATCGTGTAGCTGACGCCGCCGGCTTCGGCGTAGTCGGCGAGCGCGTCCTGCTCGTCGTAGCTGAGCGCGTAGAGCTTGACGCCGGCTTCGTCGTAGGCGGCCATTCCTCGTTGCAGCTCGACCAGCTGCGTGCGGCATGGCGGTCACCACACTGCCGAGCGGTAGAAGACCAGCACGGCGGGAGCGCCGGCCCGATCCTGGTGGAGGTCGACTGTTCGACCGTTCTGGTCGACGGCGACGACGTCCGGCAAAACCTCGCCCACATCGGGCCCCGTCGGAAAGTCGTGGCGGGGGATGCGTCGCGGACCGCTCGCCGGGGGCAGCGGCATGATGTAGCCCTCTGCGTCCTCCCACTGATGCTCTTTGACCTGTCCCCCGCGCGTGTCGAGCTCGATCTCCATGGCTCCGCAGCCTACGGGAGGACGTCGGGTCCGATCCTGACGAGTCGCTTTCCGACGTTGTCGCCGGCGAGCATCCCGAGGAACGCTTCTGGCAGCGCGTCGATGCCCTCGACGATGTCCTCGTAGTAGACGATCGACCCCTCGGCCAGCCATCGCCCCATCTTCGGGACGAACCACGGCAGGCGGTGGACGTGGTCGTAGATGCTGAAGCCGGTGATGGTCAGCCGGTTAGCGAGCACGCTGATGAGATTGCGAACGCCGGGATCGTCTGCGCTCTCGTAGCGACTGATCATGCCGCAGACGGCGATTCGGGCATGCGGGTTGGCCTTGGCGAGGACGGCCTCGAGGGTGTCGCCGCCGACATTGTCGAAGTAGACGTCGATGCCGTCGGGGCAGTGCTCTCTCAGCGCGTCTCGTGGCGACCTGTCGCGGTAGTTGAAGGCTGCGTCGTAGCCGAGGCGGTCGACGGCATGGGCGACCTTGGCGTCGGTTCCTCCCGAACCGACGACTCGGGCCCCGGCACGCTTGGCGAGCTGCCCCACCACCTGGCCGACGGCGCCGGTGGCCGAGGAGACGAACGCGGTCTCGCCGGGCTGGGGCTTGCCGATGTCGACCAGGCCGACCCACGCCGTGAGCCCCGGCATGCCCCGGACGCTGATGGCGTGGGACAGCGGACCGAGCCCGGAGTCGACCTTCGTCAGCTCGGCGCCGCGCACGATCGAGTACTGCTCCCAGCCGAGGAACCCCCACACATGCTCACCGGGTGCGAACGCAGGGTCAGCAGACGCTTCGACCTGGCCGACGACGCGAGCGGTGATCGGCGCGCCGAGTTCGAACGCGCCGTCCATGCGACCGCGGAGGTAGGGGTCGCAGGACAGGTAGATGTTGCGGACGAGTACCTCGCCGGGGCGCGGCTCGCCCACGGGCTGGTGGTCGACCTCGAAGCTGGACTCGTCCACCGCGCCCGCGGGCCGCTTCACGAACAGAACACGACGGTTGCTGGTCATCCCCCCAGCCTGGCCCACCCTTCTGCCAGCTTCCACGGACACCGGAGTCACCGCGCGAGCTGGCAGAACGGGGATCGGGTTCAGCGGGCAGTGGCTTCGCCGAGACCGGGTGAGATCTCGCCGATGGAGCCGGCGACGAAGAGTGCCGCCGGGACGACCTGGGGCTCCAGGGGCTCCGGGTCCTCCGCCGCCGCGCCGGCCCCTGAGATCAGGGCGCCGGCTCCGCTGAAGAGCGCTCCGACGGCGAGGATGGATGCAAGGGTGATGCGAAGTCGCATGTGATCGTTCCTTTCGATCGGGTTCGTCAGGAACATGCGAAGCGACGACTTCGAGAAGGTTTCACGACCCCGGGTCGATGGGGCGACGCCAGGCAAAACGACGACGCGTTCAGTCGTGTTCAGGCTGGTCAGGGTGTTGTAGGGATTTTGAAACACCGTTCGGCCCACTATGGCCCCATGCCAAATCAGCTGCAGATCGGCCTGCTGGGGCCGGTGGACATCCGAGTCGACGAAGAGTCGGTGGATGTCGGCGGTCCCCAGCAACGTCGCCTCGTCGCGGTCTTGGCAACGGCGCGCGGGGCTGTCGCCGCTGACCGACTCGTTTCCATTCTCTGGCCGGACGACGATCTTCCGGCGGACCCCAACCGCACCTTGAGCGTGTACGTCTCCCGCCTGCGGGGGGTTCTCGACGAGCACATCGTCCGAGACGGCGCGGGCTATCGGTTGGCGGACGCCGAGGTCGACATCGACGCCTTCGTTGCGGCGGCCGAGACCGGCGCCGCGAGCGAGGACCCAGAGCGCCGCCGCGGCGACCTCGAACGAGGTCTCGACATGTGGCGAGGCGACGCGTTCGGCGAATTCGCCCACGAGGCGTGGGCGCAAGCAGCGGCCGTCGAGCTGGTCGAGCGGCGCAACGCGGCCGAGGACGAACTCCTCGATCTGCTTGTGGAGGAAGGTCGCGACGGTGACGCCGTTCGTCGCGCGGGAGTGGCGGTCGAGCGGGACCCGCTTCGGGAAACACCCCGGCGGGTGCTGATGCTCGCTCTCCACCGCTCCGGCCGTCAGCCCGAGGCGCTGCGGGCCTTTCAGACCTACAGGGCCTATCTGGCGGACGAGCTGGGGCTCGAGCCGTCCGCGACCCTCATCGACCTGGATCAGCGCATCGCCACCGGCGACCGCTCGCTCAAGGCCGCTCCCATCGGCCGGCGGCTCAAGAGCTACGAGGTCCTCGAGGAGATCGGGCGGGGTGCGTTCGCGATCGTGTGGCGTGCTCGCCAGCCCGGTCTCGGACGCGACGTCGCCCTCAAGCAGATCCGGTCGGAGTTCGCGAACCGCCCCGAGTTCATTCGCCGATTCGAGGTAGAGGCTCAGCTGATCGCCCAGCTCGAGCATCCCTACGTCGTGCCGCTCTACGACTACTGGCGCGAGCCCGACTCCGCCTACCTCGCCATGCGCCTCCTCGATGGCGGATCCCTCGAAGAACAGGTCGCCGAGCAGCCACTGACGCTCGACGACACCTTGCGGCTCGTCGAGCAGGTCGGATCGGCGCTCGCCGCGGCACACCGCGTCGGTGTGGTCCACCGCGACGTCAAGCCCGCCAACGTGTTCGTCGACTCCGATCGCCACTACTACCTCGGCGACTTCGGCATCGCACTCGCGGTCACCGACGAGCCGAACCCGGAGGGCCAGCTCTCCCTCGGCTCGCCGGCCTATGCCGCACCGGAACAGCTTCGACGGGAGTCGGTCGACGCCAGTGCCGACATCTACTCGTTCGGGATCCTGCTGTACGAGGCCCTCACCGGACGCCTACCGTTCTGGGAGGAGACGACCCAGTCAGCGCTGCTCGAGCGTCAACTGCGCGACCGCGTGCCGTCGGTGCTCGAAACGCGACCTGAGCTCCCGGTGGCACTGGACGGGGTGATCCAGCGAGCGACCGCGAAGGACGCCGCAGACCGCTACATCAGAATCGAAGAGCTGATCGCGGAGGTGCGGGCGATCGGCGACCGGGAGGCACCGACAGCGACGCCTGTCGGGTCGCTCACCGTGATCGCCGAGGAGCGCAACCCGTACAAAGGCCTGCGCGCCTTCGGTGAGGCGGACACCTCCGACTTCTTCGGGCGAGACCGTCTGGTCGACCGGCTCATCGAACAACTTCAGGAGCCAGGACCGAACGGCCGGCTCGTAGCAGCGGTCGGACCCTCCGGTTCGGGCAAATCGAGCGGTGTACGCGCCGGGCTCGTTCCCGCGCTGCGCCGCGGCGAGATGACGGGATCGGACTCCTGGTTCTTCACGTCGATGCTGCCGGGAGCGCAGCCGTTCGAGGAACTCGAGTCGGCGCTGTCTCGGGTGGCCTCGGCGCCGCTGACCGGGCTCGTCGAGGTGATGGCGTCTGACGACAGGGGAATCGCCCGCGCGGTCAAGTCGGTGCTACCCGAAGAAGAGTCAGAGCTCTTCCTCGTGATCGATCAGTTCGAAGAGCTGTTCACGCTCGTCGAGGACGAGAACCTCCGACGCCGATTCCTCGACGGGTTGGTCGCCGCCGTGGACGACCCACGCTCGCGACTGCGGGTTGCCGTCACGATCCGAGCGGACTTCTGGGACCGCCCGCTCCGCGTACCCGAGCTGGCAGCGATCCTCGAACACTCGGCGGTCACCGTGCCTCCCCTCGCCGCCGACGAACTCGAACGGGCCATCGTCGATCCTGCGCGCCGCGTCGGTGCCGAGTTCGAACCGGGGTTGGTGTCCGAGATCGTCGCAAACGTCGCAGACCAGCCAGGCGCGCTACCGCTTCTGCAGTATGCGCTCACCGAGCTCTACGAGCGTCGGGTCTCCAACGTGCTCACGATCCAGGCCTATCACGAGCTCGGCGGGGTCTCGGGTGCGCTGAGCCGTCGGGCCGAAGAACTCTTCGGTCAGGCGACAGACCAGCGACGAGAACAAATCCAGCGGATGTTCGAGCGACTCGTCTCGCCAGGTGAGGGCACCGAAGACACCAGACGTCGAGCCCTCCTCGGTGAGCTCGCGGGTGTCGATCGCGAAACCGTCGACGTCTATGGATCCGCTCGGCTGCTTTCGTTCGACCGCGACCCGGCCACGCGTGAACCCACGATCGAGGTCGCTCACGAGGCCCTGCTTCGTGAGTGGCCGAGGCTCCGCAGGTGGCTCGAGGACAACCGCGACGGCCTGCGCGTGCTGCGGCATCTCGGCGGCGCGGCCGCCTCGTGGGAGGCGGCCGGCTGCGACCCCGACGAGCTCTACCGCGGCGGGCGTCTGGAGAGCGCACTGGAACTCGCGGCCACGCGCCCCGACGCACTCAACGACGACGAGACACGCTTCCTGACGGCGAGCCACCAAGCCCACGAGCACGAGATGGCCAAGGCACGACGACGCTTTCGTCGCGTGGTGATGACTGCGGTTGCAACCGCAGTGGTCGCGGCCATCGCACTCGTCGCCGGAATCGCCGCCTTCGTCCAGAGCTCCCGAGCCGACGACGAGGCTGCGGAGGCCCGCCGCCAAGCTGTGATCGCTGACGGCGAGGCGGCTCGGGCCGAGGAGCAGTCGCAGCTCGCCACTGACCGGGCCGTCGAGGCCGACCAGCAGCGCGAGATCGCTGCAGAACAGGCCGAGGTCGCGGCAAGCGAGCGCGACCGAGCCGACATCGCTGCCCGCGACGCGGAAACTCGCCGGCTGCTCGCCGCCGCAGAGCTGCGCGCCGAGACGGACAGGACAGCTTCGATGCTTCTCGCCATCGAAGCCGCTCGGCGGGACGGTGTCGATCGGCTCGACGCCCTGGGCGCGCTCCAGCGCTCACTGAGCAGCACGCCCGGCTTCTTGGGCCACCTCATTCCGGACAGCGGGTCCGTGTTCGCGGCAGTCTTCTCCGCCGACGGCGAGTCGATCTTTGTGTTCAGCGGGAGTGAGCTCGAGGAGTGGGACCTCGAATCTCGGACGTTCGTGGGAAGTGTCCCCTTCGACACGACAGCGTTCTCGACGATCTTCGCGACGCTCCCAGACGGCACGGTCATGGCACAAACCGATGACCGAGTCGTCCGAACGCTCGATCCCCGCACCGGAGAAGAAGTCAGGCCCGCGATCGAGGCGCCGGCGCGGGCGCACATCTTCGTCTCGCCAACGGGCGACACCGTCGCCTTGGCCCTGAACCAGGCGGACGAAGTCTGGCTGTGGGACGTCGACTCGTGGAGCCTGCGAGCCGTGTTGCCCCATGAGGGACGCCCTCGCTATGCCGGCTTCAGCGGGGACGGAGCTGTGGTCGCAACCGGCGCCGAGAACGCGACATCCTTCGTGTGGTCAGCCGAGTCAGGCGAACAGCTCGCCGGGCCCTTCGCCCCCGCGACCGCGTCTTTCGCACAATCGACGGAGAGCGTCCTCCTCAACGAGGACGGCACGCTCCTCACTACGACCACGCGCAGCCCAGTCGAGGTCGTCACGTGGCGAGTCGCGAGCGGCGAGATCCTGAGCCAAACGGAGCCCGCCGATGGTCTGCACGGGACAGCGGTCCGCCTTCCCGACGGGCGGCTGGCCATCGGAGGTTTCGGCGTCACCATCCTCGATCCAGTCACAGGCCACTCGGATCTCTACTCCGGGCAGACTGGGCCCGCGTTCGTGCTCAGGCTGTCTGCGGACGGTTCGCTGATCGCCAGCGTCGGCGATCAGGGTGTGAGCTTCTGGTCGACCGGTGCAGAGGAACTGCTGGCGACGGCGACCCCCACTCCCCCCGGCATCGTCTCGTTGTTGAGCGGGCTGACGGTTTCGGCCGATGGCCGTTGGGCCGCCTACACCACACCGGGCGGCGGAGCAGTCATGGACCTCAGCGACGGATCGATCGTCCTCGACGCACCGGGTGGAGCGGTGGACATCAGCCCCGATGGGGCGACACTTGTCCGACGCATGCCCGACTTCAGTTCCGAGCTGCTGGATTGGCCCAGTGGCGAACTGCGCGCCATTCGTCCCCCGGCAGTTCCTGCAGCATCGGCCGGAGCATGGGACCCCGACGGCCAGTGGGTCGCCTACGGCGATTTCGCCGGAGGGGTCGTCGTCATCGATCTGGACGATGGATCGACGATTGCCCACCTTACGGAGCTTGGTGGCCTCGCCACGGAGTCGACAGAGATCGCTCAGGCCGTATTCCGGGTCAGCGTCTCCGGCGACGGTCTACAGCTGCTGGCTGCGACGTTCGGCGGGGCCGCCGCACAATGGAACACTTCCGGCTGGGAGCTACTCGGCGACGAGCTGATCTCTGAGGGCGGATTCGCCTTCACATGGCCGACGGTCCATCCGACCAGACCGCTCGTGGCTTTCGGCGCTGATCTAACAGGAACGATCCAGGTGGCGGACTCCCGTACTCTGGAGCGGTCCGGTGCTCCACTGATCGGGCACCGAAGCAGCACCGGCGCGAAGACCTTCAGCGAATCCGGCACCTTGCTGGTGTCCACGTCCGGTGAGCTTCCCGCCATCCTCTGGGACTTCGAGCAGCGCCGACCGATCGGCGTGCCGTATCGAAACGAGGCCGCGACCGCCGCGCACATCATCGGCGACCACACCCTCATCACCAGCTCGACGAAGTACCTCTACCGCTGGAACATCGATTTCGACACGTGGGAAGACATCGCGTGTCGGGCAGCAGGTCGCAACCTCACCGAGGCCGAGTGGGCCGATTTCGGCCCCGTCGACCAGCCGTACGCCCCGACGTGCGAGATGTGGGTCCGCTGACCCTTCTGCCAGCTTCCAGAGACACCAGGTCCGCGCCACAAGCTGGCAGAAGGGAGTCAGCCCGTCAGCTCATGCCCTTCATGAACGTGCCCATGTCGAAGTAGTCCCGCCACACCTTGATCTTGCCGTCCTCCATCTCGAAGACTCCGGTGCACGGCAGATCAACGCCTTTGTCGCCCGCCTCGGTTCGGTCGAGCCGCTCGGCGATCACCACGTCCCCGTCGCCCACGATGTGAAGGATGTCCCACGTTGTGGCGGTCCAGTCCTTCGTGAACCCGGCGATCATCCGGCGGACATTGTCGCGCCCACTGACCGGACCCACCGGCATGTTGTGGTAGCAGCCATCGTCGGCGAAGTACCCCGCCAGCTCGTCGGCGTCGAGCCGTTCCCAGGCCTCGATGAACTCGGTGATGATCCCGACGTTGTCCTGGTCGGCCATGGTCGTCCTCCTGTGGCAATGCTGCCATCGTCCCACGACCTCGACCCGTCGATGGCCGATCCGCAATAGATTCGGCCCCGATGGTCGACGCGTGGGGCGTGATCGCCTCCCTGAGCCTGGTTGCCGTCGCCATCGCGCTGTCGCTGTGGTGGCGGCTCGGCCTGCACGTCCCGCTGGTGGTGGCGGCCGCGCGAGCCATCGGTCAGCTGCTGCTCGTGGGGCTCGTGCTGATCCCCGTGCTTCGAAGCGACGCAGAGCTGTGGTGGTCGTGGGTCTGGGTGGGGGCGATGTTGCTGATCGCGCTCGCCGTTGTCCGGCGCAGAACGAGGTCGGCAGGAGAGCATCGACCCGGGATGTGGGCGACCCTGTTCGGCGTTGGCGCGCCGGTGGCTGTGTGCCTCGCCATCGTGTTCGGCCTCGGCGTGTTCGAGCTCCGGCCGGCCACGCTCGTCCCCATCGCGGGCATCATTCTCGGCAACAGCCTCCCCGCCACGGTGGCCGGCGCGCTGCGCTACGAAGCCCAACTCCTCACGGACCGACCACAGGTCGAGGCGATGCTCGCACTCGGCTTCGAGCCGAGCGCCGCGATTCGACGAACTGTCCAAACGACCATTCGCGACGCACTCGTTCCCCAGATCGAACGCACGAACCTCGTCGGCCTGGTCGCCCTCCCGGGCGCGATGACCGGTCTGATCCTCGCCGGGGTCGACCCCATCGAAGCGGTCCTCGCTCAGATCGTCGTGATGTTCCTGGTTCTCGGTGCCGTGGCGGTCACAGCGACCCTGATGACCCTGGCCGGCGCTCGCACCACCTTCACCCTCGACCGCCGCCTCGCCCGCTGACCACACCCACGCACTCCCAAACGTCGAGTGGGAGCGCGCCACCCCTGGCGCGCTCAGACTCGGCGAAGACCAGACCCGCCACGAGCCCGCACCAACGTGGGACGCGTAGGCTCGGCGGCGGTTCGATCACCTGGAGGGGCGATGAGCGACGACCTGGCGGCCCGGCTCGACGTGATGGAGAGCAAGGACGCGATTCGTGAACTCACCGCGGCCTATTGCTTCGCAGTGGCCGAAGGACGAGGGGCCGACATCATCGAGATGTTCACCACAGACGGCGTGTTCAAGATGCGCGGTCGCGAGTGGCGCGGCACCAGCGCGCTCACCGATATGTACGGAACGATCGGCGACGCGGTGACGCCGAAGCCCTACATCCAGAACCACGTGATCGACGTCGACGGCGACAACGCAACGGGCCGCTGTGGTGTGGAGATCCGCCTCGTTCACAAAGGCGAGGCCTACACCGCCGCCGGTCACTACTTCGACAGCTACCGACGGCTGGACGGTCGGTGGCTGTTCGCGGAGCGTGATTTCCACACCTTCCACTGGGTGCCGCTCGCACGCGGCTGGGCCGAGCAGTAGCCCGCTTTCACCCCAGACCGACCCCGTCCAGGACTGGAGTCGGCCTCACCCTCACACCGTGAAGGGTTCGCCGTCGGCCCGCTCGCGCGTGACGAACTCTTCGACTGTGTTGCGCGTCAGCTTGGTGAGCTGTTTGACCGGCTTGCCGATGGGAAGCATGGCCGCGATGGCCATGTGCTTCTCGAGACCCAACAGCTCCTGGACTTCCGCTTCGGCGGAGGCGATGAGAGTGGTGAGAACGCCGCCATATCCCTCGTTGCGCGCACCCATGAGAATGCTCCACGCCATCGGGTACACGGACCCGCCGCTCACCACGCCGACCCGGTCGAGATACTGATCCATCGACGCGACCACGGAGAGGTCGACCGCGATCAGCAGCACCACGGGAACGTCCGCGAGGTTCTCGAACAGCGGCAACATGATGGGGATGCTCTCGTCGTGAGCAACCTCGTCGAAGTCGACACTCGAGGGGTGCACCGTCTGCCAGTAGACCTCGCCCGCGCGGATCTGCGACAACGCGTACCGCATCGCCGGGAAACACAGCTGGCCGAGCTTGGTCTTCGTCTCGTCGTCACGGATCACGATGACGCGCCCACCCTGGCGATTGCCACCGCTGGGAGCGAACCGTGCGCTGTCGAGAATGCGGTACAGCACCTCGTCGGGAACGTCGTCGTCGGTGAAATCCCGACAGGCGAACGTGGTGCGCATGACGTCGTAGAGCTCCATGGAGCAACTATTCCACGCGGCCCGAAGCGGCGCTCGCCTGAGGGTTCGCCGCGGGATAGGTCGCGCGGTTATGACGGGGTGATTGTGTAGTTCCACTCGCCGTGCCAGTCGTGGGGGTGGAGGGGCAGTTCGGCCATCTGGGCGTTGGTGATCTTGACGCCTTTCTC
>Ga0209992_10001554_pt1 | contig 23541 bp, 10 predicted proteins | sample 2SBtaG_2_FD_182564 | JGI IMG/M metagenome (GOLD analysis project Ga0209992, IMG submission 182564) | Deep subsurface microbial communities from Kolumbo volcano to uncover new lineages of life (NeLLi) - 2SBTROV12_ACTIVE470 metaG (SPAdes)... | ecosystem: Environmental > Aquatic > Marine >... | reverse complement strand
GACCCGACGCACCGGGTCCACCGACGGGGTGACCCTGCGGGCGGCACGCACCGATGGGCCCGGCTGGCTCAGGTTCCGGGTCTGCGAGCTCTCCAGCCAGGGTCTGGGCGTGGGTCTGGGGCGCAACACCCGCCTCTTGCGGCCTGGCGAGCGGCGCAAGGCCATCGTGGACCTGATGGGCCGCGAGTACGCGGCGCTCCAGGTCGAGGTCCGCTACGTCGACCGGGACGCCAGGCTGGCGGGTCTGCAGGTGGTCGGGGTCGAGGATCCCGACGCACTCGCGCGACTGTGCGACGTCATCCAGGGGTCCCAGGCGGCCGCCTGACTCAGGGCTTCGGCCGCTGTCCCACCGGCGCGACCACCAGCTCCAGGGCGTCCATGCCGTAGACGGCCATCGGGTGACCCCAGTGCTCGAAGGCCTGGCCCGACGTGAAGGCGATCTCGTCGCTCTGCTCGCCGCGCTCGAACCGCAGCGTGCCGGTGGTCACGTGGTGGCTGAAGCGGCCCTGCTCGTCCATCACGGTGTCCTTGCTGCCGGCGACCAGGGTGACCGTGCCGCGCAGGCCCTCGACCGTCCGCGGCTTGCCAAAGGGAATGCGCACGTGCACGGACTCGGTCAGGGCGGCGGTCTGCACAGGCTCGGGCTCGGGCTCGGGGGGCGGGGCGGCGCTGCTCTCCGGGCCGGCACAGGCCAGGGCCAGCAGCAGCAGAGCGGTCACAGGGCGGGCATCCGCAGGACCTGGTCAGGCTCGATGTGGTTCGGATCCGCGCCGATCACGTCCTTGTTCAGGTCGTAGATCTCCCGCCAGCGGCTGGTGTCGCTCAGGTAGCGGTCGGCGATGGCCGACAGAGTGTCACCCCTGACCACCGTGACGGTCTCCTGGTAGGGGCCGTTGGGAGAGCCATTTCCGTCGATGTAGGCCCCCACCATGATGGCCTGCATCATGGTCAGGTCACGGTCCACCTGGTCCCAGAACGGCTGCGACGCCGCGCGATCCCGCAGGTAGCCGATGTCCAGGTCGTCCAGGTCCTGGAGCGCGTCCCAGGGGTCTCCGGCCTTGACGGCCTCGGACAGCGCCTGGATGCGCGGGGAGTTGATCAGGTTGCCGCTGGCGGGCTGGGTGTAGCCGTCGACCATGGTCTTGAAGGCCGGGTCGAGGGCGTAGTAGTGCCCCAGGTAGGCATAGGACTTGGTCCAGTTGCCCGCGGCGTCCAGGTAGATGTTGTCGGCCCGGGCGGGCAGGTGCATGTGGTTGAAGATGTCCTGCTGCCGCTCGTTGGTGAACGCGGTGGACACGGTCTTGGTGATGTCGTCGGCGTTGCCCAGGGTGTTGTCCGGACCGTCGTCGATGGCGGTGATGTTGTAGTTGGTCACCGCCACGTCGGTGGAGGGGCTGAACCAGTCGGGTCCGGAGCCCTCGGGGTTCATCATCCAGTAGGCGCGGAACTCGCTCTGGTACTGGTTGTAGGCCCAGCCCGGGGCCCGGTCGGTCATGTTCGGGTCGGCGGCCGGCTGGGCGACCTCCCACTCGCCGCCGTTGTGCTGGTCGGCGTCGTGCTGGACCTCGTGGATGAAGAACGTGACGATGTCGCCCTCGGAGAAGCTGACCGGGTCGACGAGCATCATCGTCACGCCGTCCAGGCCCATGCTGCCGGCCACGGTGCTGAACTTGGCTTCGACACCGGCGTCGTTGGTGGCCTGGCCGGCGGCGTCGAGGGTGTCGTCGTAGGTCGCGCCGTCGCTGTCGTACTGGACCCGGGTGTCGAAGTACGACTGCTGGTCCGCGGGGATGCTCGGCCGCAGGTGGGCGTCGTGGGTGGGGGTCATCACGAACAGGTTCGCCTCGCCCTCGTCGATCCACTGACAGGTGTTGCGCAACAGGTTGACCCGCGAATTGGCCCCAGCGCTGGGGTCGACCTGTTGGGCCAGACCGGAGCGGATGATGCGATCGATCTTGGTCCGGTTGCGGCGATGGCGGGACAGGGCCGCCCGCTTGGTGGTCGGGGCATCGGCTCGGACCGCACCCACGGCCGGGTTCGGGGCCCCGTGGTCGTGGTCCTCGCAGCTCTCGGGCGCCGGCTCGCCGGCGCGGAGCTGGTCTTGGACGAAGCTGTTGCCCCGGGCCTGGCTGAACCCGGCGGACGTCGCTCCTGGGCCCGCCGCCGTGGTGTCGGAGCTGGTGTCGTGAGCGTGCTCGTGTCCCTGCGGCATGATCGACCCCGTGCGGGGCCTATCGTGCCATGGCCGAGGGGGGCTCCGCGGCGCCGAGGACTCGGGGGGACACCGGCGCCGGGTCAAGTCCCTTCGTACTGCCGGTTTCTGTCCCGATCGTGGCGTCAGGCCCCCTTTTTGGGCCCGGAATGGGGCCTCAGCGCCTGACTCGGGCCCAGGAGCGGCAGTTCGGGGGGACTTGACCGGACCGGGCGGCAGTTCAAGTCGACTTGACCGACGTGCTCGCCCCGGACCCAATTGACGCGAGATCGCCAGTGCGGGTCCGAAGAGAACCCTTGGAGGCATGGATGGCAAGACTCGAAGCGGTCTCCCTGGGGCTGTTCCTGGTGGGCTGTGCGCCCAAGAGCGACCCGGCCGAGCCGGCCGCTGCGCCGGTCGACGAACCCCAGGCCCAAGCCCAGGCCCAGGCCGCGCCGGAAGCCGATCCCGCCGCCGCCGCCGCAGCGGCAGAGCTGGCGGCGCGACGGGCAGCGGGCCTGCCCGACGGCGTCACGCCGCTGGTGCCAGGTGGCTGCGCGACGCTGCCGCCACCAGACATGACCGCCATCCCCCCAGCCCCGGGCCCCTTCCCCTGGAAGACCCCTGCGCGAAGCCCGGGCCTGACCTGCGAAGGCGGGGACTGGCACCTACAAGCGAGCATCAAGGACGGAGATCGCACCGTGCAGGAGCTCGCCTTCCAGGCCTGGGACCTGAGCCAGCGCACGGTGATCGGCGAGTGGCCGGTGGGGGAGCTCGACGACCAGCTGGAGGCGACCCTTGTGCTGACCGCGGACCAGGTCGGACACCCCTGCGGAGCCTCTCCGGTCGTGATGGTGATGCATGGACGGGTCGACGACCACCTGGTGCCGCCCAGGGGCTCCGGCTTGCCCGATGGTGGAGACATCTCGTCCCTGGGCAGCCTGGGCACCACGGACGGCTGGCGTTTCCAGTCCGGTAGCCACCACGGGGACGCCATCTGGCTGTGGCTGCTCTACCCCTACGCGGGCGAGGTCCGCGGGCCCTGGCCGGTGCCGCTCCAAGACCCGGCGCAGCTCTCGCCGTGGTGGACCACGGTCGATCTCGATGACCTGGGCCTGCCGGCCGACTCGGCCGTCGCGGCGCTGACGAGCTGCATGGGAGAAGACCTGCTGGGGGTCGGGGCCCGCTGAGGGATCCCCTCGGGCGACCGCGTCCTACTCCACCCGCAGCGTCGTCTGGGGCGCCGGGTCCAGGACCACGGACGTGCCGTCGACGCGCCACGCGGAGCTCTCCACCCCGTCTACCCACACTGCGGTAGGCGTCCAGGCGTGAGGCCAGCCCACCGTCAGGCTGCACGCGCCCTCGTCCCGCGCGACCCACCCCTGGAGACCGGCGTCGTCGGCCTCCAGGGAGACCGCTCCCAGCGCACAGCTCGCCTCGCCGCCCAGGCCGTCCTCGTGCCAGGCCAGGGACCCGTCGGCCCAGAAGAGCCAGGTCGCGCCGTCGGAGACGCACAGCGCCGCGTCGGTCTCCAGCTCACCCAGGCTCTGGTGTCCGTCCGCGGCCCCGATCAGCAGGTCCCCGGTGCGGGCGAGGCGGCGGCCGTCCTCGGCGGTCAGGATCTGTACCTCGGGCGGCTGCTCGGTCCAGGGCAGCAGCAGCGTCACGAAGGTCGCGGCGTCGGTGGTCTCGCCGCCCCGCACCCAGGTGTGGTCCCAGGTATACGGGTAGTGGAAGTTGGTGCCCCCGGTGCCGGTCTCCCAGGACAGCCCATCGGGTCCGGTGAGCGCCCGCACGTCCAGGGCCACCGGATCGCCCGCGTCGTTGGTGGTCTCCCACCGAAAAGCGTCGTCGTCGAGCCAGCTCAGATCGCCGTCGCCGTGGGTGGTGGGACCGCCCAGGTGCCACTGAACCCGCCAGTCCCGGGGCTCCGGGCCGGCGACCTGGTCGACGACCACGAAGAGGGCCTCGTCGGGGAAGGCCACGTGACGGGTGTGGTCCAGCTCGCCGTCGGCCAGCATCCCGGCCACGACGGCCCAGGGCACCGGGCCCTCGGTGAGCATCGCCTCGACCCGGGCCGGATCGACCACGTCGACGTAGTCGTAGACCACGCTCGGCCCCTGGCCATCGGCGACGACGCTGTTGTGGCCCTCGGGGGACTGGAGCCAGGCCTCTTCGGCGGCGTCTGCCGTGCCTTGGTAGTTGCGGCCGTCGCCGGGGTCGATGAGCAGCAGGGCCCCGGCGTGCATGAGGCTCAGGCTGAGCTGGTCGGCCTGGGCGTGGCCCGATGCGCAGGGGCTGTCCTTGCCCAGCAGCCCAAGCCACGTGTCGTCGACGTCCCACCCAGTGCGGAACACCGCGAGCTCGGCTCCCGGGCTCGCGTGGGTCCACGACGGCGGGTCGAGCCCCACGTCGTCCTGGCCCTGGCGGTGGTGGAACCAGGTGTAGAGGTCCGCCTGGTCGAGCACGTAGCGGGCGGCGAGGTTCGCCCCGGGCAGGGTCTGGAGCCAGCCCGTGCCGTAGAGCATCGTGTGGCCGCTGGGCATCATCATGGCCACGTCGGCGTCGAGCATGCCCCGCAGGCGCCCCTGGGTGACGCGGTCCTCGCCGCCGAGCTGCCACCAGTCGATGAGGGTGGGGGTCAGGATGCTGAAGACGTCGGACTGATAGCCGGGGCCTTCGCAGTACAGCCCGCTCTCCCCCAGGTAGCGGAGCAGCTGAGCACCGAGCGCCTCGCCGCCGAGGTTCCGGTCGTAGAACAGGTCGTCGACGACGAAGTCCAGCGCGTCGCCGCCGCCCCACCACAGGGGCTCGGCCTGCTCGGGCAGGACCAGGGCCAGGCTGAGCAACCCGGCGAGGTCCCGCAGGCGACCGTTCGCAGCGGTCCAGCCGGGGTCCGGGTGGATGAGGCCGTAGTCGTAGTACCCGCTCTCATCCAGGCCGCCGCGGGTGATCTCCTGGTGCACCAGCGCCTGGAGCGCGTGGCGGATGGCGCGATGGCGGGGCGCCCAGGTCGCCGGGTCGTCCGCCTCGCGCGCGACCAGCTCGGGCACCAGCAGGTCATAGGCCTGGGCGTAGTTGCGCAGGGTGCCACCCCGGTACCAGGACCAGTTCCAGGCCCCCTGCCCCACCCCCTCGAGCAGGGCCAGGGCCTGGTCGAAGGCGTCGTCGTCGCCGTCGTGCCAGGCGAGCCAGGCCAGCAGCGAGGCGGCGTGGGCCGCGTCGTAGTGGGCCTGGTCCTCGCTGGTCGGATCGGTGGTGTCCCGCTCCGCGTCGGCCCAGCCCCTGAACGCGTCGACGCCGTAGAGATCGACGTAGTCGTGAAGCGTGACCAGCGCCGGGTGGGCCTCCAGGTGCCAGGGCGCGTGCCGGGCCTGGGCGTCGGTCGGGGTCCAGGCGGACCCGTGCAGCCGGGCCTCGCCGATGCGCCCGGTGGCCTCCAGCATGAGCGGGCCCGAGCCCAGGGAGGTGCGGCGGGTGGTGGCCCCGGGAATGTCGAAGGCCACTTCGTCGGCCAGCCGACCGTCGACGTGGAGCGCCAGCCCCGTGGCCGAGACAGCGAGCGCGGCCCGGGTCCAGCCCTCGGCGCGGGCGGCCTCGAGGGTGTGCTCGCCAAAGGTGGCCCGCACCATCTCCCCCTCGAGGGCGAGCCAGGGCCCGTCGGGCCAGCCGTAGCCGCCCTCCCGCCCCGAGAGCTCCAGGGTGAGGGGGGCCAGGGCCTCGAGCTCCGGGCCGACGAGGGTGCCCGTGAGGTGGGGACAGACCGCCGCGTGCTGGGGCTCGATGTAGAGGCAGGCCTGCTCCGCATCCGACTCCCAGCTGGCCGTTCCACCGCTGGCCGCCAGGCCCAGGGGCCCGCCGTCCGCGAGGCCATCGACCTGGGCGGAGCGGTCCATCGGGGTCCAGGCCGACCACAGGGCGGCGTCCCGGCGGGTGGCAGCCAGGCGCTGGGGGACGGGCGAGAGCACGACTTCGTCCAGGGCCCCGGTCCAGCCCTCGCCGACGGTGAGCACGGTGCCGGAGGGGGCCAGGCGGTGGAAGTCGCTGACGGCTTCGGCGACCTCGGCGCCGTCGAGGGACAGGTGGGCCCTCACGCCGTCGAAGGTGGCCGTGACGTGGGTCCAGAGGCCCCGGACCGCGGGCGACTCCAGGGTCGTGACCGTGCCGTCGGCCCCGTCCAGCGCCAGGATCCAGGTGTCGTCCTGGACAGCCAGGGACCAGGCTTCATTGGTGACCAGGGTGCCGTCGCCGTCGGGCCGGGCCCAGGCCGAGAGCCCGAGGCGGGTGCCGCCGTCCAGGGCCGGCGCGTCGAGCACGAGCGGGGGGTCCTCGGCCGCCCGCAGCCAGGCGTTGCCCACCGGGCCGCAGGTGCGGTCGCCCTCGCCCTCGAAGCCCAGCTCGGCGGTGGTCAGCACGAAGCGCCGCAGCTCGGCCTGGGTCAAGGCCCGGTCGTAGAGCCGCAGGTCGTCGAGGTCCCCAGCGTAGCGGTAGTGCTCGGCGTTCTGGTAGGCCCCGACCGTGAAGGCGTAGCCCCCGTCGACCACGCCGCCGAAGTCGTCGGGCAGCGGCACCCGCTCGCGCAGCTCCCCGTCGACGTAGAGGGCGATGACCTCTCCGTCCCAGGTGGCGGCGACGTGGATCCAGCTCTCCAAGGGCGCCGGGACCGTGGCCTGGGCCAGGTCGACGCCGTCGGCCAAGCGAAGGCTCACCCTGCCCCAGCTGTAGTCGAAGGACAGGCCTCGGGGATCGGAGTCCCACAGGCTGCCCAGGACGATGGTCCGGGCGTCGCCGATCTCGGGCCGGATCCAGGCGGTGACCGTGCCGTGGGTCACCGTGAAGTCTCGGGTGATCACCAGGTGGTCGGCGTCGGTGAGGGACAGGGCGGTGCCGAGGGGGCCGTCGGTCCAGCTCCCGCCCACCGCGGTGATGCCGACCGTCTCGGAGCCGGACGAGACCAGGCCGTCGCCGGTGTCGAAGTCCAGCTGCAGCAGCGGCACCGGAGCCTCGGGCGTGTCGCCGAGGGGGCAGGGATCGGCGTCCAGGAGGCACCAGGGCGCCACCAGGCCCTCGTCGACCGCGTCGTCACAGTCCTGGTCCGCACCGTCGCAGAGCTCGTCGGCGTCCGGGTGCACCGTGGGGTCGGTGTCGTCGCAGTCCGTGCTGGCCGGGGCCCCGTCGCCGTCGGCGTCGGGGTCGGTCGCTCCGCTGTCGCCGGACGGCAGCGAAGCGGTGTCGTCGACGCCCAGAGTATGCGTCGGCGGCGTGTCTGCCGGGCAGCCGAGGAGCAGGAGGAGGAGGACTGGCACCCATCATCATAGGACCAGCAGTCCCTGGACGGGCCGACGGACTCAGCGCACCCCGTCCAGCTCCACCGCGATCATCTCGTCGCCGTCCGGGGTGATGTTGTACATGCGCAGCAGCAAGCGGTCGGGGTCCTCGAGATCGAGCACGATGCGCCAGCCCCAGTCCGGGCCGTCGCCCGCAGGGTAGGTGCCGAAGACGTCGATCGCGTCTGCAAAGGCTTCCCCGGTGAAGTCCATGCCCTCGCCGGCGTGCCAGGAGTCGGTCCACGACACGGAGACACTGTCTTCGATCTGCGCCACCGTGAGCACACCCTGCTGGGCCGCGCCGCGGAAGGCCCACGTGACCTGGATCTGGTTCCCGGCGACACACAGCGTGCCCGGGGACTCCTCGGCCTTGTCCGGGTCCTCGAACCACAGCTTGTTGGTCCCGCTCCAGTCGCCCTGGTGTTGGGCCAACACGTCGAGGGTGCTCATCCGTCGATCCTCTCGTTGACCAGATCGGCCAGGTCCATGAGGTTTTCACAGGCCAGCAGGTCGTCGACCTGGAGCTGGATGCCCAGCTCCTTCTCCACCAGCGCGGCGAACTCGACCGCGACCAGGGAGTCCTGGTCCTCGAGCGGGGTCTCGGGGTCGATCTCGTCGTCCTCGGTCACCGTGGCCATGCAGGCGGTCAGGTAGTCGACCACCGACTCGTAGCGATCGCCGGGGTCTTCGCAGTCCTCGATCTCCTGGCGGAGCTCCAGGCGCTCGGCAGCCCGCTCGTCCTGGCCCTCCTGGGACTCCAGCAGCTCCAGCATGAGCGGCGGCACGGGCCCCAGGCTGAGCCCGCGGGCCATGCGAGCGCGGTCGATGCGTAGCACAGCCGGCGTCGCGGCCGTGTCCTGGAGCAGGGCGCCCAGGATCTCCAGGGACTGGCTGGCCGTCAGCGGCGAGATGCCGACCCGGCTCCAGCGGCTCTGGCCCTCGACCTGGGCGGCCATGCCGGCGTCGGCCCAGGGGCCCCAGGCGACACTCACGCCCGGCAGGCCGCGGGCCTGGCGCCAGCTGGCCAGCCCATCGAGCCAAGCATTGGCCGCCGCATAGGAGGCCTGGCCCGGCGAACCGAGCACGCCGGACGCGGAGCTGTAGAGCACGAAGTGGTCCAGTTCCAGGTGCTGGGTGATCTGGTGCAGGGTCCAGCCGCCGTTCACCTTGGGGTGCAAGACGCGGGCGACGCGGGCCGGGTCCTGATCGGCGATCAGGGCATCGTCGACGATGCCGGCGCAGTGGAACACGCCCTTGAGCGGGGCGGGTAGGTCCGAGTGCACCGCACTCATCGCACCTCGATCGGTCACGTCGGCAGCGGCCACCTGGACCGCGACACCCCGGGCCCGCAGGCCGGTCAGCACGGCGTGGGCCGCGGGTGAAGGCGCCGAGCGCCCGAGCAAGGTCAGGTGGTCCGCGCCCTGCTCCACCAGCCAGCTGGCGAGCTCGAGACCGAGCGCACCGAGACCGCCGGTCACCAGGTAGCTGACGCCGCCGGTGATCTCGCGATGGCGCGGGGCCGACGGCCAGTCGACCACGACCTTGCCCACGTGGCGGGCCCGGGCCATGTGCCGGAAGGCGCCGATGCTGTCGGCGACGGGGAAGGCCCGCAGAGGCAGCGGGCCCCAGGGGCCGTCGGCGCAGCGAGCCAGGCACTCGACCAGCAGCTCCTGGACCAGGGCCGGGGTCTCCTGGCTCATGGTGACAAGGTCGAAGTGGAAGTACTGCAGGTCGCGGCCCAGGGCGGCGACGCGCTCGGCGTCGTACACGTCGGCCTTGCCGATCTCGACGAAGCGACCACCGGTCCGCAGCAGCTTGAAGCTCTCGACGATGTGCTCGACGCCCAGGGAGTTGAGCACCACGTCGATGCCCTCTCCACCAGTGTTCGCCCGGATCTCGTCGGCGAAGGCCAGGTCCCGGGAGTGGTAGACGTGCTCCACACCCAGCTCTGTGAGCACCCGACGCTTGGCAGGCGTGCCCGCGGTCGCGTGGATCTCGGCGCCCGCGGCCTGGGCCAGCATGACCGCGGCCATGCCGACACCGCCGGACGCGGCGTGGATCAGCACCCGCTCACCGGCCTGGAGCTTGGCCAGGCTCTCCAGCCCGTACAGCGCCGTCACGAAGGCGGCGGGCACCGTGGCGCCCTGGGCGAAGTCCAGGGTCGGCGGCAGCTGGGCGGTGAAGCGCACGTCGGCGATCACGTGGCTGCGGAAGCAGCCCTGGGTCGAGAGCATCGTGACGACCCGGTCTCCGACAGCGAAGTCGCTGACGCCGGGACCGACCGCGGTGACCCGTCCGGTGCACTCGCCGCCGAGCGGCCCCGGATCCCCAGGGTAGGCGCCCAGGGCTCCGAGCACGTCGCGGAAGTTCAGGCCCACGCTGCGGACCTGGAGCTCGAGCTCGCCGGCGGCCGGGGCCTGGCGGTTCGCGGGCACCAGGGCCAGGCTCTCCAGGGAGCCGCGGGCGCCCAGGTTCAGGCGCTGGCTGGCCACCGAGGTGGCCGTGCGGTGCTCGACCAGACGGGCCACGGAGCGACCGGACTGGCGCAGCCTGACCTGGTCCGCCGGGGAGTCCGCCAGGACCTCGTCGACCAGGGCCGCCACGGCTGTGTCGGGCAGGCGGGGGTCCAGGTCCACGCTGGTGCAGCGCAGGGCCGCGGTCTCCATCGAGACCGCCCGCTGCAGGCCGTTCAGCGCCGTGCCGGCGAGCACGCTGGCCGGCCCGGCCGGGTCCACGGCGCCCCGGGTGATGAAGTAGAGACGGCCCTTGGACAGGGCGCGCACGGCGTCGAGCGCCCCGTTCACCGCGTCCGGCGCAGTCGCGCCCAGGCCCCGCAGGTCCAGCGCCGCCACGCGGCCGCTCGCTGCAGCGAGCTCTTCGAGGCTCGCGGATCGTGCGGCCAGGCCGCCCGAAGTCAGGGCGGCGATGAGCGCCTCACCGGTCGCGCCGCCCCCGAGCACCAGCGCCTCGCTGAAGCCACGGCCGGTCTCCTCCTCGTCCTCGAGCAGCTCGGAGAACCAGCGGGTGGTGTAGACGTCGTCGGGGCTCAGGCGTCCGCCACCGAGCACCGCTCGCGGAATCCGAGCGATCTGCAGGCCCTGGATGCGGGCACACAGGGAGCCGTCGGCGTAGCGCAGGTCGATGTCGGCCATCGTCTCGTCGCGCACGACCGCGTGGGCCCAGAGCTCGTCGGCGAAGGCACCGACCAGGTGGAAGCGCTCCACCCCGACCGGCACGAAAAGCGCCGAGCCGTCGAGCAGCTCGTTGACCTTGTCCTGGGGCAGGGCCCGGGTCAGGACCTGGAAGCAGGAGTCGATGAGCCCCGGGTGCAGGGGCGCATCGTCCAGGCCGATGTCGTCGGCGGGGACGCGCATGCGCACGAGGGCCTCGCCGTCCTGGCGCCAGGTGTCGGACATCCAGCGGAACGCGGCGCCCAGTGTGTAGCCCACGTCGTGGAAGCCCTGGTAGAAGCTGTCGCTGCTGCCGGAGCTCTCGAGCCGCTCGCGGAGGGCGTCGAGAGACTCGCTGGGTGCCGCCAGCTCGTCGGTCGCGTCGAAGACCCTGCCGGTGGCGTGCACCACCGGGTGGCCGCTCTCCAGCAGGCTGGCGATCTTCAGATCCGCGTCGCCCTGTTCGCTGCCCAGGACGATCTGCACCCGACGGCGCTCGTCGTCGCCCAGCACCAGGGCCCGGGGGAACGCCAGGTCGCCGACGGTGACGCGGGTGGTGCCGCGGCTGGCTTGGACCGCCGCCAGAGACAGGGCCACGTGGGCCGCGCCCGGCGTCACGACCCGACCGAATAGACGGTGGTGGTCCAGCCACACCGGGCTCGCCGGCTCGTGGTGGGCCTGGAACACGACCTGGTCGAGCAGAGGCAGGACCAGGCGCTCGCCCAGGAGTGCCGTTCCGGGGGCGGCGACCGGGGCCGCGGCGACCGGGGCCTTGGCCACCACGTCCAGCCAGTGACGCTTGGACTGGAGCGGTGTGTTCGGCATGCCGATCCGAGCGGCGCCCGTGTTCGCGAACAGGGGGGCCCAGTCGATGTCGACGCCGGACTCGAACAGACGGACCGCTTCCGTGACCCCTGTGTTCGGGTCGTCCGGCCAGGTGAACGTGGTCTCGGCGTCACTCCGGATGGGGGCCACGTCGGTCTCTGCCAGGGCCTGCAGGCCCGCGACCAGCGCCGCTGTGTCGGCGCCCGTGACCGTCGCGCGACAGGCCAGCTGCGCCCGACCCACCGCCATGGAGTACGCCACGTCGGCGGGGCTCAGTTCCAGGTGACAGCCCACGCGCTCGGCCAGATCCGCCGCCAGCTGCTTGAGGGCGTCCGGGTTCTGGGCGCTCAGGGGCAGGGTCCAGCTGGCGCGTTCGGTGCGGTCCTCGGAAGCGGCGCCCGGCGCCTGGCCCAGCACCACGTGGGCGTTGGTGCCGCTGAGGCCGAACGCGCTGACGCCGGCGATGCGCTCGTCGCGGCCCTCGGGCCACGGGGTGGTCTCCGTGGGCACCAGCAGGGGGATCGACGCGTCGATGTGCGGGTTCAGGGACTCGAAGTGCAGGTTGGGGGGAATCGCACCCCGCTCCACACACATGACGGCCTTGATGAGCCCCGCCATGCCGGCGGCGGCCTCGAGGTGGCCGATGTTGCTCTTGAGCGTGCCGACGACCAAGGGCTCAGTCGGCTGGAGCACCGCGTTCAGGGCCCCGATCTCGATCGGGTCGCCCAGCCCGGTGCCGGTGCCGTGGGCCTCGATGTAGCCGACGCTCGCCGGGTCTACGCCGGCCGCGTCCAGGGCTCGCTGCAGGACCTCCTGCTGGGCCGGTCCGTTCGGCACGGTGATGCCGCTGCTGCGGCCATCGTGATTGACCGCCGTGCCGCGGATGACGGCGTGGATGTGGTCGCCATCGCGCTCGGCGTCGCTGAGCCGCTTGAGCACGACCACGCCGCAGCCTTCGCCGCGCACGTAGCCGTCGGCCCGGCTGTCGAAGGCCTTGCACTTGCCGTCGGCCGCGAGGGCACGCGCCCGGGACAGGTAGACGCTGACCTCGGGGTCCAGGATGACGTTTACGCCGCCCGCCAGGGCGATGCCGCACTCGCCGGCCCTGAGCGACTGGACCGCCAGGTGGGTCGCGACCAGCGACGAGCTGCACGCGGTGTCCAGGGCCATCGCCGGGCCCTGCAGGCCCAGGTGGAAGGCCAGTCGGCCGGCGGCAAAGGCCATGGCGTTGCCGGTGCCGGTCCAGGCGTCGACCTCGTCGGGGCCTCGGGCGCCGGCGACCTTTTGCAGGTAGTCCCCGCTGCCGATGCCGATGAACACGCCGCCGCTGCGGGTGCTGCCGCCCTGGGCGCGAGACGGCGCCGCGCCTGCGTTCTCCAGGGCCTGCCAGGCCGTCTCCAGCAGCAGCCTGTGCTGGGGATCCATCCGCGCGGCTTCACGCGGGATGATGCCGAAGAAGCTGGCCGCGAACTCGTCGACGCCGTCGATGAAGCCGCCGCGGCGGGCGTACATCTTGCCGGCGGCGTCCGGCGCCGGGTCGTACCAGGCGTCGATGTCCCAGCGGTCGGCGGGGACTTGGTCCACGGCGTCGCGGCCGCTGGTGAGCAGCTGCCACAACAGGCCTGGCGTGCTGGCGCCGCCGGGGTAGCGGCAGGCCATGCCGACCACCGCGACGGGCTCGTCGGTGGCGATGGCGACCGCGGAGGCTGCGGCCTGGGCCCGGGCGTCGCCCAGATCCAGGTCCTCGAGCAGCCAGTCCACCAGCCGGGCGATGTCCGGGCGGTCGATCAGCAGGGTCGCCGGCAGGGAGCGGCCGAGCCGGCCCTCCAGGTGGCCCTTCATCTCCACGACCATGATCGAGTCCAGGCCGATGTCGAAGAAGCCCTTGTCCAGCGGCACGAAGTGGTCGCTGTCGAGCTCGGCGACCCGGCGGACCTCGCCGCGGATGGCGTCGATGAGCACCGCGCGGCGCTCGGCCGAAGGGGTGGCCGCCAGCAGGGTGGTGAGCTCGGCGTCGCCGACGGACACGCCGTTGTCCGGCACCCCCAGCTTGGAGAACAGCGGCGCCGGCTTGCGCACCTCGAGCACCGGGCGCAGCCGCTCCCAGTCCACGTCGGCCACCGCGTAGTGGCCGTTGTGGCCCAGCAAGGCCCCCATGCGACCCAGGGCCGAGTCGGGCTTGAGCGCGTAGAGACCGAGTCGGGCCAGGTCCTTCTGTTCGTCCGCCGTGGCCATGCCGCCGTCGGCCCAGACGCCCCAGCCCAGGGACAGGGCCGGTCGCCCAGCGGCGGTGCGAGCGTGGGCGATGCCGTCCTCGAACGCGTTGGCCGTGGCGTAGGCGGTCAGGCCCCGGCCGCCCCACAGGGCAGACACCGAGCTGAACAGCACGAAGAAGTCCAGGTCCATGTCGCGGGTGAGGGCGTCGAGCACCCGGGAGCCGGCGACCTTGGCCTGGAGCTGGCCCTGGAGGGAGTCGTCGCTGAGCTCGTCGAGCCCGATGCGCTCGACCACGCCCGCGGCGTGCACCACGCCCTTAAGGTCCTCGAGCTGGACGAACACGGCCTGCATGGCGATGGGGTCGCCCACGTCGGCGGCAAAGACCTGGACCTCGGCCCCGGCGCTCTGCAGGCGCTCGACGGACTCGGGCCGGCCGCCCCGACGACTCGTCAGCGCCAGCTTGCGGGCGCCCTGGGCGAACAGCCACTCGGCCACGCGCATGCCCAGACCGCCCAGGCCGCCGGTCACCAGGTAGGTGCCTCCGGGGTCGATCTGGATGTGCGAGATGGAGAGCTCGGTCTCCTCGAGGCGAGCCACGTGGCGGGCGCCGCCGCGCCAGGCGGCCTGTTCGCCTTCGGGCACGGCCAGCTCGGCCAGGATGGCGGCGATTTCGTTGCCGCCGCCCAGGTCGACCAGCCCGCCCCAGCGGTCGGGCCGCTCCTGGGCGAAGCCGCGGCCCAGGCCCCACAGGGCGGCCTGGGTCGGGTCGACGGTGTCGGTGTCGTTGACCTGGCAGGCGCCGCGGGTGACCACGTAGATCGGGGTCTCGGGCCGGGCCAGGAGCCCCTGCACGGTCTGCATCGCGTCGGAGATGACCGCCTCGGGCTCCCCGCCGTCCAGGCCGCGCATGTAGATCACGCCCCGACAGTCCAGCCCCGGCTCGCTCACGATGGAGCCGCCGTGGGCCCGCAAGCCGGCGCTGACCAGGTTGCCCAGCCCCGCCCGGTCCGGGATGACGACCCACTCGCCGCCCAGCTCACCGGTGGGGGCCGCGACCTCGTCCCAGTTGATCTCCAGCACCCGGGTGCCGCTGGCCGCTTGGGGCGCGTGGTCGACCCAGTGGCGGGTGCGGGTCCAGGGGGTGGTGGGCAGGTCCAACCGGCGCCGGTCCCGGTCGCCCTCGAAGCCGTCCCAGTCCAAGGACAGCCCGGCGACCAGGCCGCTGGCCACCGAGCCGAGCAGGATCGTGTGGTCGCTGCGGCCCTTGCGCAGGCTGGAGAGCCAGGTCGCGCCGGACTCGGGCAGGGTCTTGCGGCCCATGCCGAGCAGGATGGGGTTCGGCCCGATCTCGGTGTAGAGCTGGGTGCCGAGCCCGTCGAGGGTCTTCAGCACGTCGGTGAACCGGATGGCGCCGCGGATGTGGTCGCGCCAGTACATCGGGTCGCCGACCCGCTCGGCGGTGAGCACGTCGCCCGAGTGGTCACTCACGAAGGTGAGCTGGGGCGCCTTCCAGGTGAGCTTGGACGCGACCTGGGCGAAGTCGTTGAGGATCGGGTCCATCAGCGCCGAGTGGAAGGCGTGGCTGACGGCCAGTGCGACCGTGCGCACGCCGGCAGCGTCGAGGGCCTGGGCGACCGCGTCGACCTGGGTCTTCATGCCGGAGATCACGGTCTCGTTCGGCCCGTTCAGGGCGGCGATGCCCACCGTCGCGGGACGGCCAGCGAGGATCTCCAGGATCTGGGCCTCGGTCGCCCGGGTGGCGAGCATGGCGCCGCCCTCGGGCAGGGAGCCCATGAGCTGGCCCCGGGCGGCGATGAGCCTGCAGCCGTCCTCCAGCGACAAGCAGCCTGCGACCACCGCCGCGGCGATGGCACCGACGCTGTGACCGGCGACGGCGTCGGGCACGACGCCCCAGGAGCGCCACAGCGAGCTCAGGGCGATCTGGATGCTGAAGATGGCGGGCTGGGTGATGGCGGTGTGGTTCAGCTGCGCGGCCTGCTCGTCGGTCGGCTCGTCGCCGTAGAGCAGGCCGACCAGGGACAGGCCCAGGGGCTCCTGCAGCAGGGCGTCGCACTGGTCCAGCGCGGCCTTGAAGACCGGCTCGGCGTCGTAGAGACCGCGGCCCATGCCCAGGTACTGGCTGCCCTGGCCGGTGAAGAGCCAAGCGCTCGGGGGCGCGGCCGCTGGGGCCTGGCCCAAGGTGAGCTTGCGGTTGGACGGCGACACGTCGCGCAGCAGCGCGGCCAGCGCGGCCGGGTCGCTGCCGGTGGCCACCAGCCGGTGGGGCTGGGCGGTGCGGCCGGTGTTCAGGGTGTAGCAGAGGTCCGGCAGATCGGCCGCGTCCAGCGCCTGGAGCGTGTCGGCGAGCTGGGCCGCGCTCCGGGCCAGGGCGTCGGGGCTGCGGGCGGACAGGCTCAGGACCGACTGGCCGCGACGGGGCGCTTCGCCGGCGCTGGGCTGCTCACCGCCGGACGCCAACACCACGTGGGCGTTGGTGCCGCCGAAGCCGAAGCTGCTCACGCCCGCCAGGCTGCCGGACGGGTACGGCACGGGCTCGGTGGGGATCTGCAGGGGCCCCAGGTTCATGCCCGGGTTCGGGGTCTCGTAGTGCAGGTGGGGCGGGATGAGCCCGTGCTGCAGGGAGAGCACGACCTTGATCACCCCGGCCAGGCCGCTCGCGGCCTCGAGGTGGCCGATGTTGGTCTTGACCGAGCCCAGGTAGACGGTGTCGCTGCGGTCGGCGAGCACCCGGCTCAGGGCGTTGACCTCGATGGGGTCGCCCAGAGAGGTGCCGGTGCCGTGGGCCTCGACGTAGCCCACGTCGGCGGGGGTCGCGCCAGCGGCCCGGAGAGCGGCCAGGATGACCTTTTGCTGGGCGGTGCCGCTGGGGGCGGTCAGGCCGTTGGAGCGACCGTCCTGGTTCACGGCGGTGCCGCGGATGACGGCCTGGACCCGGTCGCCGCGCTGGGCGGCGGTGGAGACCCGCTCGAGCACGAGCACCCCGCAGCCCTCGCCGCGCACGTAGCCGTCGGCCCGCTCGTCGAAGGTCTTGCAGCGCCCATCCGCAGCCAGCATGCCGGCCTGGGTGAAGGCCACGTTGCCGTGAGGGGACACCAGCGCGTTCACGCCGGCCACGATGGCGGTCGTGATCTCGCCCCGGCGCAGGGCGTTGACCGCCTGGTGCAGGGCCACCAGCGAGCTGCTGCAGGCGGTGTCGATGGACAGCGACGGCCCCCGCAGGTCCAGCAGGTAGCTCAGCCGGTTGGCGGCGATGCTGTGGGCGTTGCCGGTGCCGCTGTAGGCGTTCACGTCGTCGGGGTCGCTGATGCTCAGGAAGCCGTAGTCGGTGCTCGAGATGCCGACGTAGACGCCGGTGTCCGAGCCGGCGAGCCGGGCCGGCGAGATGCCCCCGGACTCCAGGGCCTCGATGACCACCTCGAGCAGCACGCGCTGCTGGGGGTCCATGCCCTTGGCCTCGCGCGGGGAGATGCCGAAGTACTCGGGATCGAACTTGTCGATGTCGTCGATGTAGCCGCCCTGGCCGCTGTTCCAGCGGTCCGCCGGGGCCTCGGAGATGGCGTCGACGCCGTTGGACAGCAAGTTCCAGAACGCCTGAGGGTTCGGAGCGCCAGGGTAGCGACAGCCCACCCCCACGACGGCGACGGCCTCTTCACTGGCGACCAGCTCGTCCTCTTCTGCCGCCTCGCCGCTGTCCGCGCCAAAATGCTCGGCGACGGCTTGGATGCTCGGGTGGTCCCAGATCGCGCTGACCGGCACCTCCTGGCCGAGCCAGGTCTGCAGGTCGCCCATCAGCTCCACCGCCTGGACCGAGTCCAGCCCGTGGCGGGTGAAGGGTGCGACCGGATCCAGGTCCCGGGCAGCGACGCCCAGGCTGGCGGCGAGCTTGGCGGTCAGCCAAGCCCGGATCTCGCGCACGGTCTGGCCCTTGCCGGTCTCGACCTGGGCCTGGGCCTGGAGCTCCTGGACCCACTGGTGCACGACCCGGCCGGAGCCGTCCAGGAACTCCAGCTTGGCGCCGTGGCGCTGGATCTTGCCGCTGGTGGTCTTGGGGATGGTCCGGTGCTTGAGCAGGCTGATGGCGTAGGGCTGGATGCCGTGCAGCTCGGCGATGGTGCCGCGCACGTGGGCCAGCAGCTGTTCCGCGGACTCGATGCCATCGGCGGGCAGCCTGCGCAGGTCGACCTCGGCCGAGACGACCAGGCGCTCCTGGCCCTGGATGGTCAGCGTGTACGCCGCCGAGCAGCCCGGGCGCATGGCCACGTGGCAGGACTCGACGTTGTGCTCGATGTCCTGGGGGTAGTGGTTCCGACCGCGGATGATGATCAGGTCCTTCATCCGGCCGGTGATGTACAAGTGGTCGTCGTCGTCGGTGAAGCCCAGGTCGCCGGTGCGCAGCCAGGGCTCGTCCCCCTGGCCCAACATGTGAGCGCCAAAGGTCTTCTTGGTCTCCTCGGGGCGCTGCCAGTAGCCGCGACTGTTCGAGGGACCGCGCAGCCAGATCTCGCCGACCCGGAAGTGCGGGAGCTTCTCGTGGGTGTCGGGATCGGCGATGGCGATGGTCTGGCCGGGGGCGGCCGAGCCGCAGCTCACCAGGTTGTTGAGCTCGGGGTGGTCGTCCCCCACCCGCTCGACCTCGCCGAGCTGGAGCTTCTTGTCGTCGACGCCGACCACACGCACGACCTCGGCGTGGTGCTTGGCGCTGATGAAGAGGGTGGCCTCGGCCATGCCGTAGCTGGGCGTGTAGGTCGTGGCCTTGAAGCCCACCGGCGAGAAGGTCTCGATGAAGCGATCCGCCACGTCGGCCCGGACCGGCTCCGCGCCGTTGACCGCACAGTGCCAGGGCGACAGGTCCAGGGTCGCGACCTCGGCCGGGTCCATCTTGCGAGCGACCAGGTCGTAGCTGAAGTTCGGGCCCGCGGTGACCGTGGCCTTGTAGTGGCTCATGGCCAGCAGCCAGCGGCCGGGCTTCTGGAGGAAGCTCAGCGGCGACATGAGCGTCATGCCGAAGCCGTTCCAGACCGGGTTCAGGCAGCCACCGATGAGCCCCATGTCGTGGTACTGCGGCAGCCAGCTGACGATGTGGTCGCGCTCGGTGATGTTGTAGCCACTGGTGCTGCACATCGAGTTGTAGAGCACGTTGGCGTGGGACAGCATCACGCCCTTGGGCCGCCCGGTGGAGCCCGAGGTGTACTGGAAGAACGCGATGGTTTCGCCGTCGATGTCCGGGCGCTTCCAGTCCGCCGCTCGGTCCACGGAGATGGCGTCGGTGGCGATCCAGTCCAGCTCGGCGAGCTCGGGCGCTTCAGGGGCCAGGGCCTCGGCGAAGCCAGCGACCAGCTCGGTGGTGAGCACGAACTTGGGCTGGGCGTCGGCCACGATGGCCCGCAGGCGCGGCAGGGTGCGCTGGAGTCGGGTCGGGTCTGGCGGGTAGGCCGGCACCGCGATGACGCCGGAGAACAGGCTGGCGAAGAAGCCCTCGACAAAATCGATGCCGGCTGGGTAGAGCAGCAAGGCGCGATCGCCGACCTGGCCCTTTTCCTCGAGCACCGCCGCGATGGCCTTGGCCCGGTTCAGGAACTCCAGGTAGGTCCGCTCTTCGATCGGACCGTCCACGTCGCCGGTGTGGAGGAAGCGGTAGAGCAGGCGATCCGGATGCAGCTCGGCACGAGTGCTGAGGAGCTCGATCCAGTCCTTGGAGTTCTTGGGCATCGGGAGGTCCCGGTGTCGGAGGGTTCGGGTACCGCTAGCCGCGGCGTCGCCCGCGCCGCTTGGGGCGGCTCTGGGCGTGGTGCGCAGCCACGAAGTGACCCCACTTGAGCGGCGAACCGTCGAGGGGGTCGAGCTGGAAGAGCTCGCTGTTGGTGCGCACCTGGAGTTGGTTGCCGACCTCGACCGAGACGGCCTTGATCTGCTTGAAGGTCTGGCGCCAGGCGCTGTCGCCGGAGCCGATGGAGACGCCCTCGGCGGTCAGGGTGCCGGGGCCTTCGGTGATGGGCTCGAGCACGTCGTCGACCATGCGCGAGACCCGGACGGTGTCGCCGTCCAGGGCGATGCCCTCGGCCACGAAGCGGTCGGGGTCCAGGGTCGGCAGCTCGCCGAAGCGGGCGACCACGAGGTCGTGGGCAGCGCCGACCGTCAGGGGCACCGCGTCGCCGCCACAGGGGTGGAGCTTCTGGGCGACATCGATGCGCCAGGCTGCGCCGCAGGCCCCGCAGAGCACCTTGTTGTCGCTCTTGGGGTGGATGCCCAGGCCGTCCACGGCGAAGCACTGGGGGCACGCCCACAGAAAGGCCGGCAGGCCCAGGGCCATGCGGATGCCGATGGCCACGCCCTTGATCTGGACGTCCTCGGGGCGGACCTCGATGCGCCTGCGAACCTCGGCCTCGATCTGCTGGGTGGTCCAGTCGTCGGGCACGGTCCACGGCTCCGACAGCTCGAGCTGGATCGGGACCCACCGAGGGTAGACGGCCCAGCGGGGCTGGAGCAGCCAAGCGGTCAGGTTTCGGGCGAAGACCACGGGGCCTTCGCTCTTCTTGATGAGCCAACCCAGCCCGGGCTGCAGGTCCTGGGTGCGGCCGTTCCAGGACCGGTTGCCCTCGGGGAACATGCCCACGACCCGCCCGGCGCCGTTGTGCATCAGCATCTTGGACACGGCTTCCTTGTCCCGGGCGTACTTGGCCTTGGGAAATGTGCCCATGCGGCGCATGATGTAGCCCAGCCTGGGCTTGCGGAAGAGGGCCTCGGACGCCATGAAGTGCACCGGCCGCTTCAGGGCAACCAGCATGCAGAGCGGGTCCGCGGCGGCGGTGTGATTGCCCAACAGGACCACCGACCCGACGCGCGGGAAGTGCTCTCGGCCCCGCACACGGAGCCGGAACACGAGGGTCTTCCAGAACCAGCCCACGAAGTGGACCAGCCGCCAGAACCCGTGATCGACGGGTTCGACAGGAAGCTGCTCGGGTGTCGTCTCGCTCAACGGCCAGTCCTGGGGACCGCGACTTCTATTCCGTGAGGGCCGCTGGCGCCTCGATCCGGGCTGTTGTGAGCTTGTGAACCTACGGGATCGTAGGTTCTCCAGCATCGGTGACCGCTCGGTCAGGCTCGAATGGGGCCGGTGCACGTGGGGCCAAGTCCAAGCATGGATCGGGCCAAGCCGGCGGCCGCGGCTTACCGCCGTCGCAGGCGCTGCAAGGGTCTACGGACCAAGACACCCAGACGCCGATCGGCGACGCCGTCTACCCCGTCGAGCTGGCGTAGAGCTCATCGAGCTCTGTGAGGTCCGGCACCAGGGTGGGATCGACCTCGACCTGGACCGACACCAGGACCGGCTCCGGGGCGATCAGGCCCAGGCGCTCTTCGTACAGGGCCGCGACCCGAGCGACCTCGGGCTCGTCCAGCACATCGGCCAGGGTCTCCCGGAATTGGGTCAGGAAGACCAGGGCGACCTGGCGCCGCTGCTGGGCCCTGCCCTGCCGGTAGGCCGGTAGGCCGACGGTCAGCTGGTGACGGATGCCCCCGGTGTTGCGGATGAACCAGCGGGCGTGATCCCGGTGCTTCGGGTTGCCCTGCTGGCCCTGGCACCACCGGCGGCGCCGCGCGAGCGCGTCGTCGAGCTCGCCGACGCTGAAGTGCTCGGGCAGCTCCAGGTACTCCAGCAGATCGCGAGCGCCGGTCTGGAGAAGGAAGCTGGTCAGCTCGTCTTGGTTCATGGATCACCGGCGGGCGCATCCCCCCCGGAGCTCCCGAACACTCTACGGCAGCGTTGGGAGAATTTTGATCTCTTTCTGGCCTTCAGCCCGCGAGCCGGAGTGCCAATTTGCCGTCATCGGCTTCGTAGACCTCGACCTTGCCTTGCGCGACCAGGGCATCGAGGATCGTCGGCCGCATCCAGTGAGGGAGATCCTGCTGGGTCATCCACCGGTGGAGGAACAGCGCCAAGCCCACGTAGCCGGCCTGGAAGTGGCGCTGTGCCCGCTCCAGCTCGGACAGGAAGGCGGCGTGCATGCCGGGGTCCGAGGCGGGATCGCCGACCTCTTCGGTCTCGGACTCGTCGGTGGAGGGGGGGTCGACGATGGGTTCCGGGGCGTCCTGGACCACCTCCAGGGTGACTTCGGGCTTGGGCAAGGGCGTGGCAAAGGCCTCCAGGCCCGTCAACAGGTCCACGTGGCCCCAGGCCTCGGCCCGCAGGCGCTGGGAGAGGCCGTAGCCTCCCCAGGTACAGACCAGGGCCCGCTTGCCGAGCTCGCGCACGGCCTGGATGCCCGGGAGGTGATCCGCGTCGCCGGTGACCAGGATCATCACGTCGAAGGCGTCATGAGCCGCCAGGCGGATCATGTCGGCCACCATCGTGGTGTCCACGCCCTTCTCCTGGCTGTAGGTGTGCTCGGCGCTGCAGGCGCTACAGCGGGTCGTGCGCGAGACCCTGGGAAAGCGCTTCACGAAGAAGCCGGGCACGTGCTCGAGCATGGTCAGGAAGCCCGAGAGCCGGGCCGTGCTCTCGGTCGCCGCCGGATCGTCGTCGACGCCGGTGTAGTACCAGGCGCCCGTCAGCACGGTGCCGCCAGCCTGGGCCGTGAGCCAGCGCGACAGCGCCTCGAAGTCCACGCGGGTGCCCGCGGCGGTGAGCCGCCAGCCTGCGTAGAAGTTGTTGCCGTCGAACCAGATGGCGACGCGCATCGCATCCTCCGGGGCCCGGTTCCCCACCCAGCCCAACCCATCTGTGTGCCGAGTTCATTCCCCCTTGAGATCGGCGCGGTAGCCCACGCTGAGCATCGGGTTCGGCCCTACCCGCCCCAGGGGCCAGGGCATGTAGTGGAGCCCGGCGCTGACCACGATGCCCGACGGACGCCCCCAGCTGACGCCGGTCCACGTCTCGATCCAGAGCTGCCGTGGCATCTCGGAGCGGATGCCGGAGCGGGCCCAGGTGACCGAGTAGCTCAGCCTGGCGGCGCCGCTGAAGGCCACGCGATCCCACGGCCGCCAGTGGGTCCGCGCCCCCACGGAGGGGGCCACGCTGGTGTAGGCATAGTCGGTGGTGACCGTCTGCTGGTAGGGCCGGCCGTGCTCGTCGTAGAGCACGTTGCCGCTGGCGTCCACGGCCGTCACCGTCTCGCTGTAGGACCCCGACGCCAGGCTGCCGTTCAAGCCGGTCGTGAAGCCCAGGGACCAGCGCTCGCGCACCAGGGCCTGGTAGCCGACCTGGAGCCCGCCGGTGGGCCCCTGGAGGTGGCTGCTGCCAGTGAGGCGCAGGTCGACCCGATCCGTCAGGCCCCAGCCCCCCTGGGCCATCAGGGTGCCGCCATAGAAGTTCGGCACCCACCCCACCCCGTCGGCGCCCAGCAGGGTCAGGCTCGTGGCGCCCAGGCCCACTTCGGCCGTGCGGGCCGGCAGGGGCTCGACGGTGTGGGCGATGGGGGACGGCGGCGGGTAGGCGATGACGATCGGCCCGCAGCCCAGACCCAGCGCGGCACAGGCGGCCAGGACGCAGGTCGGGCGGGGCGGGAACACTGTCCCCCTCTTCGCCTCGAAGGGGCCCCGAGTTGAGGATCAGAGGCGGGCGACCTGGACCCGGGCGTCGTTGTAGCAGGCGCCTTCGCCGTGGTCGGACAGGGTGCTCGGGCACAGGGCGTTGGGGCCGTTGCCGTCCAGGGTGTGGCGGGCCCACAGGCCCTTGGGCAGGCACACCGTGCCGGGCCGGAGCGCGTCGGTGATCCGGACGGGGACCTGGACCTCGCCCAGGTCGTTGAAGCAGCGGACGGGGTCCCCGTCGACCAGGCCGCGGGACTGGGCG